>ERZ1643247.2673-NODE-2673-length-13627-cov-13.286472_pt1 | contig 13627 bp, 13 predicted proteins | sample MGYA00579264_ERZ1643247 | MGnify/ENA primary metagenome ERZ1643247 (study PRJEB29033, sample SAMEA4952262) | chicken gut metagenome | biome: Broiler Chicken; feature: Gastrointestinal Tract; material: Caecum | place: Ireland | collected 2018 | study: Broiler... | reverse complement strand
CCCTCCACTGTGCCTCCTCTCCCCACGACGACCACTCCGTTGGGTCGCCGCGGGGGCCCCATTGGGCGGGCGGATGGTATCCGCCCCTACGGGCCTGGCAGTTGTCATACCGCCCCAGCGGGCGGCGCGCCGGGGATGCCGCGCCCTACTTGCCGTAGACGATGGAGACGGCCTTTTGGCAGTTGAGGATCTCCGCCGTTTTGGGGGCGCCGCCGAACTCGCCGTCCAGAGTCCAGGGCAGCTCCTGCTCACAGGTGATTTTCAGCCGGCTGGTGCGGTAGCTGGTGACCAGCCCCCCCTCGTCGGGGGACATGGTGAGCAGGGCGCGGATCACGGCCTGGAGCTGGATGGGGTTCTCCGGCTGGCGCACCAGCACCACCTCAAAAATCCCGTCGTCCAGGGCCACCGGCTGGGCGGGCGTCCCCTTGAAGCCCCCCACGGACACGGTGTTGCTCACCATGCCGTAGCAGTAGCCCCCCGCCTCCACCCCGCCGTCGTGCTCCACGGTGAGGGGGTAGGACTGGATGGAGGCGATGCGGGTGACGCTCTCCAGCATATAGGCGGTGCGGCCCAGCAGGTTCTTCACCGGCTGGGGGGTGTTGTAGGACACGTCGGTGAAGGCGCCGAAGGCGGCCACGTAGATGAAGTGCTCGCCGTTGAACCGGCCGATGTCCACCGGCCGGGGCACCCCGGCGGCGGCGGTGCGGGCCATGGCCTCCATCCCCCGGGGGAGGGACAGGTTCCTGGAGAAGTCGTTGGTGGTGCCGGCGGGGATGTAGCCCACCTCCGGCCGCGCCTCGGGCGGCAGGGCCATCAGGCCGTTCACCACCTCGTGGAGGGTGCCGTCCCCCCCGCCGCAGACGATGCGGTCGAACTCCCCGGCCCGGCGGGCGGCCAGCTCCGCGGCATCCCCGGCCCCCCGGGTGGGGTGAACCGTCACGTCCCAGTCCCGGGCCAGCTCCTCCAGCACCGCCGCCAGGCGGCTTTTCAGCAGGCCCTTCCCCGCGTGGGTATTGTAGATAAACAGCAGCTTCTTCATAGCGCTCCTCCGTTGTCATGTGCCTATATTATACAGGGATTGCCGCAAAATACAACCACCCGCCGGAGCGGGCGGCAAATTTCCGCCGGGTCTTGCTTTTTTTCGCTAAAGTGTGTAGAATAAAAATCTCAGCGCAAACACAAAGGAGTGCTGCCGGTATGGATCGCAAAGCCCTGGCCGCCGCCTTCCCCGTCACCCTGCCGGTGCTGATGGGCTATCTGGCCATCGGCATCGCCTTCGGGCTGATGCTCCAGGAGATCGGCTACAACTTTATCTGGGCCTTTTTCATGAGTCTGACCATCTACGCCGGGTCGGGGCAGTATCTGGGGGTGACCCTGCTGTCCACCGCCGCGGGCCTGGGCACCGTGGCGGTCATGACCCTGCTCATCAACTTCCGCCACCTGGTCTACGGGCTGTCCATGCTGGAGAAGTTCCGGGGCATGGGCTGGCGCAAGCTGTACATGATCTTCTCCCTCACCGACGAGACCTACGCCCTGCTCTCCTCGGCCCAGGCCCCGGTGGGGGTGAACCCCAAAAGCTTCTACTTCGCCATCGCCGTTCTGGATCAGAGCTACTGGATTCTCGGCTCGGTGATCGGCGCGGTGGCCGGGGCGGTGATCCCCTTCAGCACCGAGGGGGTGGACTTCGCCATGACCGCCCTGTTCGTGGTCATCGCGGTGGAGCAGTGGAAGACCTACCGAAAGCACCTGCCCGCCCTGCTGGGGTGTGCCGTGACGGTGGTGTTCCTCATCATCCTGGGCAGCGTCTTCGGGCAGGATCAGATGCTGCTCATTTCCCTGGGCGTGATCGTGCTCATCCTGCTCATCCTGCGGGACAGACTGGACGAAAAGGAGGGAGAACCATGCTGAGCACCGGCGCAGCCATCGCGGCCATCGCTGTCATGGCCATTGTCACCTTCCTCACCCGGGTACTCCCCTTCCTGCTCTTCGACCGGGGGGAGTCGCCCCCCAAGCTGGTGCTCTACCTGGGCCGGGTGCTCCCCCCGGCCATCATCGCCATGCTCATCGTCTACTGCCTGCGGGGGGTGAGCTTTTCCACCCCAGGCGGCTGGGTGCCCCAGCTTCTGTGCGTGGCGGTGGTGGTGGCCCTCCACCTGTGGAAGCACAACAACCTGCTGAGCATCTTCGGCGGCACCGTTCTCTACATGGTGCTGGTGCAGGCGGTGTTCTGAAAAGGCCAATAAACGCAGCGGCACAGGCCCGAAGGCCTGTGCCGCTGTTTTTTGAAAGAAGAGAGGAAAGAGAGGGGGTATGGTCATCTCTGACCACGCTGTTATCCTATCCCATCCCTGTGAACCCATTTTGAACCGGATATGAACGTTTTGTAAAGGAATGGGGGGCGAGGCGGCGGCCGGCCCCGATGTCAGAAAAACGTCAGAAATAATTAAGGACTTTTCCCGGCGGAGGCGTGTATACTGACTGTACTAATGCAAGCGATACAGTTTCCGGAAAGGAGACGGCGGGATGATCCAACTGAATTACCGCGACGCGCGGCCCATTTATGAGCAGGTGAAGGACGGCCTGCGGCACCTGGTGGTGACCGGCGCCCTCCAGGCGGGGGACAAGCTGCCGTCGGTGCGGGCGCTGGCCTCCTCCCTGGCCATCAACCCCAACACCATCCAGCGGGCCTACGAGTCCCTGGAGCGGGAGGGCTATCTGTACACGGTGGCGGGGAAGGGCTCCTTCGCCGCCCCCCAGGCCGACGTGAACGCCGACCGGCGGGCGCGGCTGCTGGAGCAGTTCGACGCCTCGGCGGCGGAGCTTTTGTTCCTGGGCCTGACGGCCGGGGAGCTGGCGGCCCGGCTCCAGGCGGCGGAGACGGGCCGCACAGGGCACAGAGAGGAGGAGAGAGCATGAGTGAGGCGATGATTGAGGCCAGAAACGTGGTGAAGGCCTTTGACGGATTCAGGGCCCTGGACGGGCTGACTATGACGGTGCCCCGGGGCTCCATCTACGGCCTGGTGGGGCCCAACGGGGCGGGCAAGAGCACCCTGCTGCGCCACGTCACCGGCATCTACCGGCAGGACAGCGGCTCGGTGCTGCTGGAGGGCAACCCCATCTATGAAAATCCGGCGGCCAAGGCCCGGATTGCCTCCATCCCCGACGAGCTGTACTACTTCCTCTCCGCCTCCACCCGGGACATGATGCGCTTCTTCAAGGGCTTCTACCCCCGGTTCGACGGGTCGCGGTACGAGGCGCTGAAGGACGTGTTCACCACCATCAACGAGAAGCAGCCCATCCGCCGCCTGTCCAAGGGCATGCAGAAGCAGGCCGCCTTCTGGCTGGCCCTGTGCTGCCGGCCCGACGTGCTGGTGCTGGACGAGCCGGTGGACGGCCTGGATCCGGTGATGCGGCGGCAGGTGTGGGGCCTGCTGATGGGGGACGTGGCGGAGCACGGCACCACGGTGCTGGTGTCCTCCCACAACCTGCGGGAGCTGGAGGACGTGTGCGACCACGTGGGCATCCTGTCCAGGGGCAGGGTGCTCATCGAGCGCAGCCTCAGCGATCTCCAGGAGAACCTGGTGAAGATGCAGGTGGTGTTCCAGGAGAAGGAGATGCCCCGGATGCCGGAGGATCTGCAGATCCTCCACGTGTCCCGGGTGGGGCGCATCCACACCCTGATCGTCCGGGGCGGCGCCACCGAGGTCACCAACCGGCTGGCCGCCTTCGGGCCCATCCTGCTGGAGGCCCTGCCCCTGACCCTGGAGGAGATCTTTATCTATGAGCTGGGAGGTGAGGACTATGCAGTTCGGGACATCGTACTTTAACAAGACCCTGTTTGCCAAGCACTTCGCCCGGTTCTGGCCCATCTGGGGCCTGTACGGGCTGATCTGGACGGTGTGCCTCCCCCTGGGCATCCTGGCGGGGAGCCGCTCCGGCTGGATGGCGGCGGACGCCCGGGTGCTCCCCCTCAACTACCTGGACACCACCGGCTGGTTCAGCGCCGCCACCCTCCTGGCGGCGGTGTTCGGCCTGCTGGCGGCCATGGCGGTGTTCTCCTACCTGTACAGCGCCCGCTCCGTGGGCCTGTTCCACGCCCTCCCCCTGCGGCGGGAGGGGCTCTTCCTCACCAGCTACCTGGCGGGGCTGGGCTTCCTCATCCTGCCCAACCTGGCCGTGTTCCTCCTGGCCCTGGCGGCGGAGGCCGCCTGCGGCGCGGTGGTGTTCTCCAGCCTGTTCACCTGGCTGGTGGTGTCCTCCCTGCTGGGCCTGTTCTTCTACTCCTTCGCCGTGTTCTGCGCCATGTTCACCGGCCACATCCTGGCCCTGCCCGCCTTCTACGTGGTGCTCAACGGCCTGGCCGCCGGGCTGGCCGTCCTGTTCGGCCAGATGGCCCACGAGTTCCTCTTCGGCTTCGACGGGGCGGCCTGGCTCTCCGGCATCGCCACCTGGCTGTCCCCCATCCTGTGTCTGTCCGCCTGCCATGTGGTCATCCCCACCGTCATGGATGCCGCTGGCACCGGCAGGGCGGACTACGCCTCCGCCTACTTCACCGGCCTGGGCTACGTGGCCCTGTACGCCCTGGTGGGCGTGGCGCTGGCCGCCCTGGCCCTGGCGGTCTACCGCCGGCGGCAGCTGGAGACCGCCGGCGACGTGGTCAGCGTGTCCTGGGTGCGGCCGGTGTTCAAGTACGGCGTGGCCTTCTGCGCCGCCGTGGCCCTGGGAGAGACCCTGTACAGCCTCTTCTCCGCCCTGCTGCCCCGGGGGGCCTGGGGGCTGCTGCTCATGCTGCTGCTGTGGGGCGCGGCGGGCTACTTCGTGGCGGAGATGCTGCTGCGCAAGAAGTTCTGGGTGTTCCGGGGCAGCTGGAAGGGCTGCGTGGTGCTGCTGTGCTGCCTCACCGCCGCCATGTGCCTGATGGAGTTCGACGTGACGGGCTTTGAGCGGCGGGTGCCCGACCCGGCCCGGGTGCAGTCCGTGTCCCTGGACGCGGGCTCCACCGCCCCCTATGACGACGCCAACGGGCAGGGGCTCCTCCTGGACGGGCCGGAGGACATCGCCGCCGTCACCGAGCTCCACCGCGCCATCGTGGCGCGGAAGGCGGCCATCGAGGGGGCGGAGGCGGACTACACCTACGAGCAGCTGGACAGCGGCCTGGAGGTGGAGACCTCCGGCCAGGCCTGGGTGCAGCTGCGCTACACCCTCACCGACGGCTCCGTGGTCACCCGCAGCTACCGCATCCCCCTGACCCAGGAGGCCCTGGACGACCCGGACACCCCCGCCGCCCGGCTGGACGCCCTCCTCAACGCCCCCGGACAGGCGGAGAAGGCCTACTTCGGCGCCATGGCCGAGGGGGACTACCTCATCAGCGCGGTGGTGACCCAGCCCCACTATGACGAGGAGGGCGCCTACTACTACGACGAGAAGCCGGTGGACAGCGCCGGGCTGGAGGAGCTGTGGAGCGCGGTGCAGGCCGATCTGGCCGACGGGAGCCTGGGCCGCCGCTACCTGCTGGAGAACCAGGCGCGGCTGGAGAACTGCTACGTCAACGACCTGATCCTCACCTTCCGCCGGGCGGGCCAGGCCGCCCGCGCCGACGGCAGCGACACCTACTCCGTCACCGTCACCCTCCAGACCACCGGCGCCCGCACCCTGGCCGCCCTGGAGCAGTACGGCTTTGACCTGGACAGCCTGCTCACCCAGGCACAGGCCCAGCTGAAAGAGCGGCAGTGAGCCGAAGATGAACCGCCTGGTTTGTTTTGCACAAACCAGGCGGTTTTTCCGCGCCGAATCCCGTCTCCCTTACCGCTCAGTCTCTAGTTGATTTTTCCCAAACGGCGCGGTATAATTGGAAGCGAAGGGTATTTTCGGTATGGGAAGAACACAAAAATCATTTTTGGAGGTTTTACCATGAAAGAAGTCTATGTCGTGAACTGCTGCCGTACCGCGGTGGGTTCCTTCGGGGGCAGCCTGAAGGACACGCCCGCCCCCGAGCTGGGCGCCGTGGTGGTGAAGGAGGCCCTGAACCGCGCCGGCGTGAAGCCCGAGCAGGTGGACGAGCTGATGTTCGGCTGCATCCTCACCGCCGCCCTGGGCCAGAACCCCGCCCGCCAGGTGGGCGTGAAGGCCGGCCTGCCCTACTCCGTCCCCGCCTACACCGTGGGCATGGTGTGCGGCTCCGGCATGAAGAGCGTCATTGAGGGCGCCCGGGCCATCCTGTCCGGCGACGCCGACATCATTGTGGCCGGCGGCACCGAGAACATGTCCGCCGCCCCCTTCGCCCTGCCCAATGAGCGCTGGGGCGCCCGCATGGGCGACAAGAAGGTCGTCGATACCATGATCAAGGACGGCCTGTGGGACGCCTACAACAACTACCACATGGGCACCACCGCCGAGAATATCTGCGACGTGTGGGGCATCACCCGGGAAGAGCTGGACGCCTTCGGCGCCGCCTCCCAGCAGAAGGCCGAGGCCGCCATCAGCTCCGGCCGGTTCAACGACGAGATTGTCCCCGTCATGGTGAAGAAGAAGAAGGAAATGGTGGAGTTCAAGGTGGACGAGTTCCCCCGCGCCGGCACCACCGTGGAGGGCCTGGCCAAGCTGAAGGGCGCCTTCCCCGTGGGCCCCGAGGGCGTGGAGGACGAGATTGTCCACACCTTTGAGCCCACCCAGGTGCACGCCGACGACGCCCGCAAGCACGTGCAGCGGGTCACCGCCGGCAACGCCTCCGGCATCAACGACGGCGCCGCCGCCATCGTGCTGGCCAGCGGCGAGGCCGTTGAGAAGTACGGCCTGAAGCCCATGGCCAAGCTGGTGAGCTGGGGCCAGGGCGGCGTGGATCCCAAGATCATGGGCGTGGGCCCCGTGCCCGCCTCCCGTCAGGCCATGGAGAAGGCCGGCCTGAAGATCGAGGACATGGATCTGGTGGAGGCCAACGAGGCCTTTGCCGCCCAGTCCATCGCCGTGGCCCGGGAGCTGGGCTTCGACATGAGCAAGGTCAACGTGAACGGCGGCGCCATCGCCCTGGGCCACCCCGTGGGCGCCTCCGGCGCGCGCATCATCGTCACCCTGCTCCACGAGATGCAGAAGCGGCCCGAGGCCAAGAAGGGCCTGGCCACCCTGTGCATCGGCGGCGGCATGGGTGTTGCAACCATCTTCGAAAAGTGCTAAACTAGGAATATCAGGCACGCCGGGGACAGGCCTTCTGCCCCCGGCGTGTCCGAAAATGAAACTTCCAATCTATTTTTACAGGAGGGTAACACTGTGCGCAATAAGATTATTTCTGTTGCGGAGGCCGTGGACATGATCCCCGACGGGGCGACCATCATGTACGGCGGCTTCCTGGGCTGCGGCAGCGCCCATCACATCATCGACGCCCTGGCCGAGAAGGGCACCAAGGATCTGACCATCATCGGCAACGACTGCGGTATGGCCACCGGCCCTCTGGGTGAGGAGTACTACGGTGTTGCCAAGCTGGTGCACAACCACCAGGTCAAGCACGTCATCGCCACCCACGTGGGCATGACCCCCGACGTGGGCACCCAGGGCATGGTGGACAAGACCCTGACCGTGGATCTGATCCCCCAGGGCTCCCTGGCCGAGATGATCCGGGCCGGCGGCGCCGGCCTGGGCGGCGTGCTCACCCCCACCGGCGTGGGCACCATCGTGGAGGACTCCCCCTTCTGCCTGGGCAAGCAGACCATCGACGGCAAGGAGTACCTGCTGATGAAGCCCATCCGCGCCGACTTCGCCCTGCTCAACGGCCACATCATTGACAAGTTCGGCAACATCTGGTACAAGGGCACCACCCGCAACTTCAACATCGTCATGGCCACCGCCGCCGACGTGGTCATCGCTGAGGCGGACAACGTGGTGGATATCGGCGACATTGAGCCCGAGAACGTGGTCACCTCCGGCGCCTTTGTCAATTACATCGTGGATGGAGGGAATGTGTAATGGATAAGTCTGAGATCAAGGCCTTTATTGCCAAGCGCGTGGCCAAGGAGCTGAAGGACGGCGACGTGGTCAACCTGGGCATCGGCCTGCCTACCCTCGTTCCCGCCTATCTGCCCGAGGGCGTCCACGTGATCCTCCAGTCCGAGAACGGCATCATCGGCACCGGCGCCAAGCCCACCGCCGAGGAGGCCGACCCCCACTTCAAGATCGACGCCGGCGGTTCCCCCGCCCAGGCCGCCGTCTTCGGCTGCTACATTGACTCCGCCACCTCCTTCGGCTTCATCCGCGGCGGCCACGTCAACGCCACCATCCTGGGCGGCCTGGAGGTGGATCAGGAGGGCTCCCTGTCCAACTGGATCATCCCCGGCAAGAAGATGCCCGGCATGGGCGGCGCCATGGATCTGCTGGTGGGCGCCAAAGAGGTCATCGTGGCCATGGAGCACACCGCCAAGGGCAAGCCCAAGATCCTGAAGAAGTGCACCCTGCCCTACACCGCCGTCCACTGCGTCACCAAGATCATCACCGAGATGTGCGTGATCGACGTGACCGACAAGGGCCTGGAGCTGGTGGAGATCAACCCCGAGTTCACCGTGGACGACGTGAAGGCCGCCACCGAGGCCGACCTGATCGTCTCCCCCGATCTGAAGCCCATGTGCTGAAACCTCAATCAGACGGCAGACGCCGTCTGATTGAAAAACAGCCCGCTGCGCGCAAGGCCGGGCCGCCGTCGGCGGCCCGGCCTCACACTTGCGTGCTGAGCAGTGTTTTCAGCCACGCACATGTCGCGGCTGAAAACTGCCTGCTATTTTTTCGCGCCGCAGGCGCGAACTCTGCGAGGCCTCCCCTGGGGGAAGGTTCCTTGATAGACGGAGCGCCGCCCCGGCAATGCCGGGGCGGCGCTTCAGCGTGTCGAAAAAGTTTTTCGACACGCTGCTGAACTTTTTGAAACTTTTTCAAAGTTTCAAAAAGTTGTTTGATCCAACGCGAAAGGGAACCCTGACGGTTCCCTTTCACACTATCCCTCCCTCCGAACCCTTCGGCAGGAGGGTTTATCGACAGCCGAGCGACGCCCCGGCATTGCCGGGGCGGCGCTTTTCTGCTATCGGGACAGATCCGCCGGGGTGTCCACGTCCATCAGCTCTCTGGGGGAGGACGCCTCCACCAGCCGCAGCCGCTCCGGGTGGCGGCGGAGCACCGCGCTGCCGCCGGTGTCGCCGGTAAGGGCGGCCAGCTCCCCAAAAAAACAGGCGGGGAAAATCACCGGGCTGCCCCGGGTTCCCCGCCAGGACAGGGCGCAGATGGCGTCCCCCGCGTCCGAAAAGGCGTCCAGCAGCCGCCGGACGCTCTCCGTGGTCAGCCAGGGCTGGTCACAGACGGCGAACAGGGCCCCGTCCATCCCGTCCATGGCGGCCACGCCCAGGCGGATGGAGGCGGCGATGCCCTCCCCCGCCCCCGGGTTGTCCAGGGGGCGGAAGCCGTACTCCGCCCCGGCGGAGAGCACCTCCGGATAGGGGGAGCACACCACCAGCCGGCCGAAGCCGGCGGGGGCCAGGGCGGCCATGGCACGGCGGTGGAGGGGCACCCCCTCCACCGCCGTGAGCAGCTTGTTGGAGCCGAACCGCCGCCCCGCGCCGGAGGCCATCAGCACGCAGCCCACCATCAGCCGAAGCCGTTGGCCAGATACATGATGAGGAAGGGCACGGCCACCTTGATGAGGCCCACCACCAGCGTCATGACGGTGAGGAGCACCAGGGCCTTGCCCCGGCTCTCAAAGGTGTCCTCCCACCGGCGGAGCATGTTGGTGAAGTTCCGGGTACGGTTCTGGGCGCCGATGAGGTCGGCGATGCTCTTAATCGCGTTGAAGGCGGTGTAGCCCATCCAGACGGGCAGAGCGATCATGGAGACGTTGTGGCTGAACCCCCCGCGGAACAGGAAGAACAGCGCCAGCAGGAAGCTGGCCATGGTAAACAGCAGGTAGGCCCAGACGCCGACCTTGGCGGCGCGGTCATGTGTAGGCATAGCGGTTTGTTTCCTTTCTCGGTGAAATGTTGATTGCTTCTGGTCAGGGCGCGATGCCCGCCTCCGCAAAGGCGGAGAGCAGCGCGTCCATGTCCGGCGGCACCACCAGGGGCTCCCCGGCGGCCCTGATGCCGCTCTCCACGTCCTTGAGGCCGTTGCCGGTGACGATGCTCACCACCGTGGCTTCCGGGGAGATCAGCCCCAGCTCCAGGGCCTTCTTCACACCGGCGGTGCCGGTGACCCCGGCGGGCTCCCCGAACACCCCCTGGGTGCGGCCCAGCAGGCGCATGGCGTCCAGGATCTCCCCGTCGGACACGTTGACGGCCACGCCGTCCGACTCCCGGATGGCGTTGAGGGCCTTGTCCGGGTTGCGGGGCACCCCCACGGCGATGGAGTCGGCCAGGGTGTTCTCCTCCATGGGCCGCCACGGCTCCCCGGTCTGGATGGCCCGGTTGATGGGGCAGCAGCCCTCCGCCTGCACGGAGATGAGCCGGGGCAGGCGGTCGATGAACCCGGCGGCATAGAGATCCTTCAGTCCCTTCCACGCCCCGGCGATGGTGCACCCGTCCCCTACGGACAGGGCGATGCAGTCGGGCACCTGCCAGCCCAGCTGCTCCATGATCTCCAGGGTGACGGTCTTTTTGCCCTCGGACAGGTAGGGGTTGATGGCCGCGTTGCGGTTGTACCAGCCCCAGCGGTCGATGGCGGCCTTACTCAGCTCAAAGGTGTCCTCATAGGAGCCGTCCACGCTCACCACCGTGGCGCCGAAGATGCGCAGCTGGGCCACCTTGCCCTTGGGGGCCCGCCTGGGCACGAAGATGTAGGTGGACAGCCCGGCGGCCGCCGCGTTCCCCGCCAGGGAGGAGGCGGCGTTGCCCGTGGAGGAGCAGGCGATGGTGTCCGCCCCCGCCTCCCTGGCCTTGACCACCGCCAGGGCGGAGGCCCGGTCTTTCAGCGAGGAGGTGGGGTTCTGCCCGTCGTCCTTGAGGTACAGGGTTTTCAGCCCCAGCACCCGGGCCAGGCTGTCCGCCCTGTACAGCGGCGACCAGCCCACCCGCAAAGGCGGCGGGGCGGAGCCCTCCTCCACCGGCAGGAAGGGGCGGTACCGCCACATGGTGTTGTCCCGGCAGGCGGCCAGGTCTTTGGGCGAGAAGTCCCGCCGGATGGCGGCGTAGTCGTACACGATGTCCAGGATGCCGCCGCAGGCGCAGGTGGTCAGGCCGGGGACGGCTTCATATTCCTTCCCGCACCTGACACATTTTGCACCGAGGACATACTTCATGTGGAAAACCTCCTTTCAAGGGGTGAAAAGCGGAGCGCCCCCGGGGGGGGGGCATCCCGGCAGGCGGGCGGCGCGGCAGGGATGCCGCGCCCTACAGGCGGCCGCCATGTATGGCGGCCCTACGGAGGCGGGCGGATGATATCCGCCCCTACAGCGTCGGCCCAAGCTGCGGATCGTTCGCTTCCGCGTAAACGCGAAAGCTCATTCCCTCCGCTGGGCCTCCTTCTCCCCACGCGACCCGCGGCACAGCCGCTGGGCTCGCGCGGGGGCCCCATGGAACAGGCATAGCAGTTGTCATATCCCCGCGGGCGGCGCGGCAGGGATGCCGCGCCCTACAGGGTCTTGAGCACCCCGGCCTCCTCGTTGAAGGCATTGATCAGCGCATCCAGCTGGTCGGCTTGGCGGTGCACGTCGTCCCACACCGTGCCGTACCACAGGTCGTTGAGCTCCTGGGCGGTGCGGCCCTGCTGCTCCACCCAGGTGTAGTATTTCAGGTTGTGCACCCGCTTGCGATCCTGGTAGTTCAGCTCCGCCATGGAGTCGGTGCGCAGGCCCAGCAGGTGGAGGGCGTGATCCACGGCGGCGGCGGTGCCGTCGTAGGGGCCGTACTGCTCGGCCAGCTCCTGGATGCGGGAGCCGTACATGGCCGCCGAGTCGGTGAGGACGGTGGCCACCACGTCGTGCTCGGTGAGCTCGTAGTACTTGGCCAGCTTGACACAGCACAGCACGTTGGCGATGCCGGAGATGCCCAGCAGGGACAGGTTGGCGATGGTGTCCTCATCCACCCCCGCGGCGCGGAGATAGTCGTGGCCCGCCGGGTCGTTGAACAGCCGCAGCAGCCGCTGGGAGTCCTCGTCGTCGATGTCGATGACCATATCGGTGTTCTTCACGTTGTGGATCCAGGGGATGTGCTTGTCGCCGATGCCCTCGATGCGGTGGTCGCCGAAGCCGTTGTTCAGGATGGTGGGGCACTGGAGGGCCTCCCCCACCGCCAGCTTCAGGCCGGGGTAGACCTCCTTCAGGTAGTCGCCGCAGCCGATGGTGCCGGCGCTGCCCGAGGTGAAGCAGGCCCCCGAGAGCTGGTCGCCGGGGCGCCTGACGGCCTCAAAGACCTCCTGAATGGCCCGGCCGGTGACCTGGTAGTGCCACAGGTGGTTGCCCATCTCCTCGAACTGGTTGAAGATCATGCAGTCCGGCTCCTGCCGCAGCTCGTGGGTCTTGTCGAAGATCTCCTTCACGTTGGACTCGCAGCCCGGGGTGGCGATCACCTCCCCGGCGATCTGGGAGAGCCACTCAAACCGCTCCCGGCTCATGCCCGCGGGCAGGATGGCTACCGACTTGACCCCCAGCAGCTTGGAGTTGAAGGCCCCGCCCCGGCAGTAGTTGCCCGTGGAGGGCCACACCGCCCGGTGGTAGCCCGCGTCAAACTGCCCGGTGACCAGCCGGGGGGCCAGGCAGCCGAAGGAGGCCCCCACCTTGTGGCAGCCGGTGGGGAACCACTTGCCCACCAGGGCCACGATGCGGGCCTTCACACCGGTGAGGGCGGGGGGTAGCTCGATGTAGTTGGGCACATCCCGGTACAGGCCGCCGGCCTCCGCCGGCTCGTTTTTCCAGGTGATGCGGAACAGGTTCAGAGGATTCACGTCCCACAGGCCCACGCCCCGGAGCCGCTCCTTCACCGCCGCCGGCACGGTCTCAGGATTGCGCATGTTCTCGAATGTGGGAATGATCACGCCGTTCTCCCGGGCCTTCTGAATATTGCGCGCCAGCACGTCCCGGTGAACCGTCAGATCGATCATGCAACCGCCTCCTTTTCATGCTATCTCCATGATAACACAAGGCGGGGAGAAATCAAGCCGCAATTGCCGCCGGAGACAAAAAGATGGGGCGCCGCTCTGCGGCGCCCCGGTGGTCGGCGGTTACGCGTCGTTGGAGGAGAAGGACTGGGAGTACAGCACGTTGCCCGCACCGTCCATGAAGGTGACCACCACGACGACCTCCTCGTTGGAGACCATGGACTTCAGCTCGGCGGCGGTGCTCCGGTAGGCGTCGGCGCTGGCCTCGGTGGAGGACTGGAGGGCCTCGGCATAGACGGCGCGATCCTCCTCGGAGGTCTCCAGGCTGTCGATGGTGAAGTCATACCGCAGCTCGTTGCCCTCGGCGTACATGGCCGCGGAGGTGCCCTCCTCGCCGTACTGCGCCGCGGTGGCGTCCACCAGCTCCTGCATGGCGTCGGAGTTGAAGTAGTCCTCCAGGGTGGGCAGACCGCTGCTGTCCTGGGCGGGGGCGGACTCCTGCACGGGGGCCTCGGAGGCGGGCGCGCCGGAGGGGGACTCCTGCGGGGCGTCGCCGCCGCCGCAGGCGGCCAGG
>ERZ1643247.2664-NODE-2664-length-13647-cov-134.720939_pt1 | contig 13647 bp, 9 predicted proteins | sample MGYA00579264_ERZ1643247 | MGnify/ENA primary metagenome ERZ1643247 (study PRJEB29033, sample SAMEA4952262) | chicken gut metagenome | biome: Broiler Chicken; feature: Gastrointestinal Tract; material: Caecum | place: Ireland | collected 2018 | study: Broiler... | reverse complement strand
TTTTGCGAGGGCGCAGCGACGCCCGAAGCAAAAGCAGGGCACCGCAACCCGGGGGGTTTAGATAACAACAATGCGGGGGCCAGCCTTACAGCCGACCCCCGCAGAGGGACCCTATCTTTCGTGACGCAAAAGTTCTTTTGTTTTGGTGCGATCAACAACAGAAGGAATGACTGGTTAGGTATTCCTTTTTGTCGTCACAGCAAGAGGGTGGTGCCAGGCTGACAGGCGTCTCTTCAACCTGCCAGCCTCTTATATCAAATACAGTATGGTGCCCTGTATCTGTTATAAGTAAATTTTAATTGCCGTTCGCAATCGGAGTAGCAGTCTGAGTGATGCTGAAGCCGATGACATAGGAAGAGAAGTTGCCGCCAGCATTGTCAACTTTCACAACGTCAATGTTGCCGGTGTAATCATACTTGTGAGAACCATCGTCGTCCTGCAGAGGCATACGGCCGCTGTTGACCAGCTGAGAGAGGTACTGAGCAACGCGCTTTGCCAGACCAGTCTGGGTCAGGTCGCCGCGAATGATAACAAGGTCAGCGACAGTAGTGGTGTCAGTGGTGTCATTCTTAAAGAAGGACCAATAGTTCACACGCCCAGCGTTATCACTATAGTTCTTGATTCTAGTATTATGCGTGGGATCATCCATTTCAACTCTACCAGTTTTATTATACTGATAAGAGGTCAGGCTGTTATTAACACCGACATTCATCAGGCTGCGGAAGTCCTGAGCATCAACGTCAACAACAAAGCCAGCATCGTTATTCAAAATGTGGCTGTTCAGCTTACTAGCGATGCTGTTCAGAGCTGCGGTCAGGGTAGCATCAGAACCGAAATGAACAGTGTTATAAACCTTAGTGCTCAGCTCGTCGTTAACGCTTGCTGCAAAGCCAGTGATACCGGGCTCCTCGGGCTGGTTGGGCTGCTCGGGTTCGTTGACGGTGTTGCCACCGCAAGCGGTCAGCATGCTGACAGCCATAACGCCGGCCAGCATCAGGGAAGCAATTTTCTTGAGCTTCATAATGAATTTTTCCTCCTTATGGTGTATAAAAGATAGAGACCCAAAACAGGTTGAAAGGAAGGTCCTTTTCCTTTCAAAAGCATTATAGCATACCCCCCCCCGGTGTCAAGGCCCGATTTACAAATTTTTGGTTTTTGCTTTCTTTTCTTTACTTCCTATTTTCTCCGCCCGTTTCGCGCCTCAGGCGCGGGCGGAGATTTTGGGCGTGGGAGGGGGAAATTTTGTATATTTATGCGTTGGCCCTCTCAGTCTCGCTTCGCTCGACAGCTCCCCCGCACGCGGGGGAGCCAAAGCGTAACCTGTAGGCTACTGCCTCCCACGCTTGCGGGGGAGGTGGCCCGCAGGGCCGGAGAGGGCCGACACGCGTGTTGGTGCCGGTGGAGTAAGCGGTAAGGCAAAGCCGCAAAAAAGTTCATCTTACCACAAAGTTTTCCTCTGTCCACGGGCGTGCACTTGGCTCTCCCTGCGGGAGAGCTGGCGCGAAGCGCCTGAGAGGGGACCAAAAAGAAAAGCGCCTGCTTACCGCTGGCGCTCTGTTTATTGTATCTACATTTTGCAATTTTACACGCAAAAAAGCCGCCGTTCCATTCGGAACGGCGGCTTAAAATCAAACTTTACGCAGGAAAGAACTTTTTCTTACCAGAGGTTCGCGGTCTCGTTGTAGAGGCCCTCGTAGCTCTTGGCCGAGACGCTCCAGCTGAAGTCGCAGTTCATGGCGTACTCCACCAGGTGCTCCCAGTTCTCCTTGTCGTAGTAGGCGGCGTTGGCGCGGCAGCAGGCGTCGTACAGCTCGTGGGCGCTGTAGCCCGCGAAGGTGAAGCCGTTGCCGTGGCCCTTGGAGGAATCCTGGATGGAGTCCCGCAGGCCGCCGGTCTCGCGGACGATGGGCGGGGTGCCGTAGCGGCAGGCCACCATCTGGGCCAGGCCGCAGGGCTCGCTCTTGGACGGCATGAGGAAGCAGTCCGCGCCGGCGTAGATCTGCTGCGCCAGGGCGCTGTTGAAGCCGATGTAGGTGCCCACACGGCCGGGACGGCGTGCCGCCAGGTCGGAGAAGAAGCCCTCATACTGGCTCTCGCCGCTGCCCAGGATGACCAGCTCGATGCCCAGGTCCACCAGGCCGTCGGCGATGCTCTGCACCAGGTCGAAGCCCTTCATGCCCACCATGCGGCTGACCATGGCAAAGACGGGGCTGCCGTCCTTGTGCAGGCCGAACTGGTCCTGCAGGGCGGCCTTGCAGGCTGCCTTGCCCTCGCGGAAGTTCGCGGTGGAGTAGTTGTAGGGGATGGAGGGGTCGGTGGCCGGGTTGTTGGCGTCCATGTCGATGCCGTTCAGGATGCCGCACAGCTTATACTGCTTTTCGCGCAGCAGGGCGTCCAGGCCGTAGCTGAACCAGGGGTCCAGGATCTCCTGGGCGTAGGTGGGGCTGACGGTGGTGATCTTGTCGGCGGTCTCGAAGGCGCCCTTCATGAAGTTGGCGCAGCCGTCGTACTCGACGATGTGCTGGTCGCGCCGGCCGATGCCGCAGGTATCCTCCAGGATCTCCAGGCCATACTTGCCCTGGTAGGCGATGTTGTGGATGGTGAAGATGGTCTTGATCCGGTTGAACTTGTCCAGGTGACGGTAGTACAGGTTCAGGTAGACCGGGACCAGGGCCGTCTGCCAGTCGTTGCAGTTGATGATGTCGGGGGTGAAATCGAGGTAGAACAGCGTCTCCAGCACCGCGCGGGAGAAGAAGGCGAACCGCTCGCCGTCATCGTAGAAGCCGTACAGGCCGCGGCGCTTGAAGTAGTATTCGTTGTCCAGGAAATAGTAGGTCACGCCGTCCCACTGGGCCGTGAACAGGCCGCAGTACTGGCTGCGCCAGCCCACCGGCACCGAATAGTTGGTGACATACTCCAGGTGATCGCGGAAGCCGAGATCGCCGTACAGGGGCATGATGACCCGGGCGTCCACGCCGTCCTGCACGAGGGCTTTGGGCAGGGCGCCCGCCACGTCAGCCAGGCCGCCGGATTTGGCGAACGGCGTGGCTTCCGATGAAGCGTAAAGAATTCTCATAAGCGCAAATACCTCCTTGTTTTTGGTGGCAACCGCTCCGGCTTAGACCATGTGGTTCTTCTGGACATAGACCGGGAAGCTGGCGGTGCCCGACAGCTTCTTGCCGGCGGTGATCTTGACGTTCTTGTCGGTGACCACGTACTCCATCTCCACGTCCTTTTCCACCACGGTGTCCTGCATCAGGACGCAGTTGCGGACGACGGCGCCCTTCTTGACCTTGACGCCGCGGAACAGCACGCAGTTCTCAACGGTGCCCTCGATGGTGCAGCCGTCAGCCAGCAGCGAGTTGGACACCTTGCTGCCCGCCACATAGCGGGTGGGGTTGTCGTCGCGGATCTTGGTGTAGACGGGGCTGTTCTTGGGGAACAGGGCGTCCAGGTTCTTCTCGTCCAGCAGCTTCATGTTCTCGTCGAAGTAGCTCTTCATGTCGCAGATGTGGGCGACATAGCCGGTGTACTCGACGGCGTGGACGTTCAGGATGTTGACGTTGTGGGCCAGGATATCCCGCTCGAAGTAGATCAGGCCGCGGGCGGTGGCGTCCTTGACCAGGCGGATCAGGGTCTCGCGCTCCAGGATGTAGATGTTCAGGTCCAGATTCTGGACGCCGGGGCGGTAATCGTTCAGCAGCAGCTCGGTGACCCGGCCGTCGCCGTCGATGGTCAGGGTGTAGTTGTCATCCTTGCGGCCCTCGGGGATCTCGGTCTTCTGGTAGGCGACGGTGATGTCGGCGCCGCTGGCCTGGTGGGCCTCCAGCAGGGCATTGAAGTCGAAGTTGACGGCGATGTTGGCGTCGCACATGACCACATAGCGCTCCTTCTGGTGCTCCAGGAAGCCCAGGATGGAGGCCAGCGCCTCGACGCGGCCGGAGTAGATCCGCACGCCCTTCTCAGCGAAGGGAGGCACGATGTTCAGGCCGCCGTGACGGCGGGCCATATCCCACTCGCGGCCGGTGCCCAGATGGTCCATCAGGGAGTGGTAGTTCTTGCGCACCACGATGGACACATTGGTGATGCCGCAGTTGGACATACTGGAGAGCATGAAGTCCACCATGCGGTACCGTCCCGCGAAGGGGATGGACGCCATGGTGCGCTCCGTCACCAGCTCGGGTACGGTGTTGTCATAGCTGTTGGGGAAAATAATGCCCAACGCATTGTTGTTCTGGCTCAGCATACTTCCTCGCCCTCCTTGACCGAATCAAATACTTTGGCGCCCTCTTTCACAACTGCGCCTGCGCCCACCGTCAGGCCGGTGCCCACATGGGCGATGGGGCCGTCGCCGCCGACCTTGGCGCCTGCGCCGACCACCACATCCTCGGCGAGGATGCAGCGCTTGACCACTGCGCCGGCCTTGACCACGACGCCGTCCATCAGGACCGCGTCCTCAACGGTAGCGCCGTCCTCAACGACGACGCCGGCCGACAGGACCGAGTGCTTGACATTGCCATAGATGCGGCAGCCCTCGGTGACGAGGGAGTCCTCGACCACGGCGCGGGGGCCGATCTTCTGAGCGGGCAGCACCGGGTTGCGGCTGTAGATCTTCCACTCCTCATCGAAGACGTCGATGCCCGAGTTCTCGGGGTCGAGCACTTCCATGTTGGCTTCCCACAGGCTGTCGATGGTGCCGACGTCACGCCAATAGCCCTTGAAGTGGTAGGCGTACATCTTGCGGCCGTCCCGCAGCAGGGCGGGGATGATGTTCATGCCGAAGTCGTTCTTGGAGTTGGGGTCGGCTTCGTCCTCCTCCAGGTACTTCTTCAGGATGTCCCAGTTGAAAATGTAGATGCCCATGGAAGCCAGGTTGGACTTGGGTACCGGGGGCTTCTCCTGGAACTCGGTGATGCGGTCGTTCTCGTCCGCCACCATCAGGCCGAAGCGGGAAGCCTCTTTCCAGTCCACTTCCATGACGGCCACCGAGAAATCGGCGCCCTTTTCCTTGTGGAAACGGAGGAAGTCGGCATAGTCCTGCTTGCAGATCTGGTCGCCGGACAGGATGATGACGTACTTCGGGTCGTAGTTCTCGATGAAGCTGATGTTCTGGTAAATGGCGTTTGCAGTGCCCTTATACCAGTCGGTGCCCTTGGCCTGCTCGTAGGGGGGCAGGGTGTGGACGCCGCCGTACAGGCGGTCGAGGTCCCAGGGCTGGCCGTTGCCGATGTACTCGTTCAGCTTCTGGGGCTGGTACTGGGTCGCGATGCCCACGGTGTCGATGCGGGAATTGACGCAGTTGGACAGCGGGAAGTCCACGATGCGGTACTTGCCGCCGAAGGACACCGCCGGTTTTGCCGTTTTCTGTGTCAGCGCGTACAAACGCGAGCCACGTCCGCCGGCAAGGATCATTGCCACGATTTCTTTTGCCATAACTTTATTCTCCCCTTTTGCTTTTGCGCCCCCGTCGGTCAGGGGCGAAAATCAACTTTGTTAGAACCCGGGCGGGCGCCTCCCGCCGGGTGTGCGGCCCGCCTTATTCTTCGACAGGCTTTTCCGCCTTGGGCTTGCGGCCCCGCTTGGCGGGGGCCTTCTTCTCCGCCTTTTCGGCTTTTTCCGCCTTGGCCTCCTTGGCGGGCGAGCTCTTTTCCACCTTGGACTTGGTGGTCCGGCGGGTCGTGGTGGTCTTTTTCTCACCGGCGGCCTTGCGGGTGGCGGTCTTTTTGGCGGTGGTCTTGGTCTCTGCCTTGTCCGCGGTTGCCTTGGTGGTCCTGGGCTTGGTCGCGCGCGGCGCGGGCACCTCAAAGTAGACGGCGCTCAGCGGCGGCAGGGTGATGGTGATGCTCTGGTCAAAGCCGTGCATCGGCACTTTCTTGGAGCGGACGGCCTTGTTGTGGTGCAGGCCCGAGCCGCCGAAGGCCGCGTCGTCGCTGTTCAGCAGCTCTTTGTAGCTGCCGGCCACCGGCGCGCCCATGATGTAGCTCTCCCGCAGGACGGGGGTGAAGTTGCAGACGATCATGATCTGCTTGCCTGCGGCGTCCTTGCGCAGGAAAGCCACCACGCTCTGCTGGTAATCGTCCGGGACGATCCACTGGAAGCCCTCCCAGCTGTAGTCCACCTGCCAGAAGGCGGGGTGGTCCTTGTAGAACTGGTTGAGGGTCTTGACGTAGTTCTGCAGCTGCTGGTGCTTGTCGTAGTCCAGCAGCTCCCAGTCCAGGGGCTTGGCCTCGTACCACTCGTTGAACTGGCCGAACTCCTGCCCCATGAACAGCAGCTTTTTGCCGGGGTGGGCCATCATGTAGCCAAAGAAGGTGCGCAGGTTGGCAAACTTGTCGTCGTACTCGCCCGGCATCTTGTTGATGAGGCTGCACTTGCCGTGGACCACCTCGTCGTGGCTGATGGGCAGGATGAAATTCTCGCTGAAGGCGTAGAAGAAACTGAAGGTGACTTTGTTGTGGTTGTAGGAACGGTAGATCGGGTCGCTGGACATGTAGCTGAGCATATCGTTCATCCAGCCCATGTTCCACTTGAAGTTGAAGCCCAGGCCGCCGTCGGCCGCCGGCTTGGTGACGTTGGGCCAGGCGGTGGACTCCTCCGCGATCATATACTTTTCGGGGTGGCGGGTCAGGACGGCGGTGTTCAGCTTCTGGAGGAAGGCAATGGCCTCGAGGTTCTCCTTGCCGCCGTGGATGTTCTGTTCCCACTCGCCATCGCGGCGGTTGTAGTCCAGGTACAGCATGGACGCCACCGCGTCCACCCGCAGGCCGTCGATGTGGTACTGCTCCAGCCAGTACAAAGCGCTGGAGATCAGGAAGCTCTGCACTTCGTTCATGCCGAAGTTGAAGACCATGGTGCCCCATTCCTTGTGCTCGCCGCGGCGGGGGTTGGGGTCCTCATAGCAGGGCTCGCCGTCGAACATATACAGGCCGAACTGGTCCTTGGGGAAGTGCGCGGGCACCCAGTCCATGATGACGCCGATGCCGGCGTTGTGCATCTTGTCCACAAAGGTCATCAGGTCCTTGGGGGTGCCGTAGCGGCTGGTGGGGGCAAAGTAGCCCGACACCTGGTAGCCCCAGCTGCCGTCGAAGGGGTATTCCATGATGGGCAGCAGCTCGACGTGGGTGTAGCCCATCTCGGTGATGTAGGGGATCAGCAGGTCGGCCAGCTCGGCGTAGTTGTAGGGCACATAGGTGCCGTCCTCCTGCTTTTTCATCTTCCAGCTGCCGGCGTGCATCTCGTAGATGTTCATGGGGCCGTTGATGAAATCTTTGGCCTTCTGCGCCTCCTGCCAGGCGGCGTCGGTCCAGCCGAAGCCGGACAGGTCATAGACCTTGCTGCCGTTGGACGGCCGGGTCTCGGCGTGGAGGGCGTAGGGGTCGGCCTTAAAGACCAGGTCCCCGGCCCGGGTGGTGACGCAGTACTTGTAGACGTCATATTCCTTCATGCCCGGGATGAACAGTTCCCAGATGGAAGCGCCGTCGATCTTTTTCATGGGGTGGCTGCCCGGCTTCCAGCTGTTGAAATCGCCCACCACGCTGACAGCGGTGGCGTGGGGGGCCCACAGGCGGAACATGACGCCCTTTTCCCCGCCCTGTTCCGTCAGGTGGGAACCAAAGAAGCGCTGGGCCTCAAAGTTGTTGCCCTGTTTGTACAGGTAGACAGGCAGGTCGTCCGGGTTGGGTTTGACCTCCTCGGCCGGCTTTTCTGCCGCCGGCTGCAGTGCTGCCTGCTCCATCTCTTCGGTGGTCTGTTTCAATTCATCGGTCTGTTTCATATCTTGTGCAGCTCCTCCCTGGCGCAGACTGACGCCAGCCCGCATATTCTGCATAACAAGCGCGGCGCCCGGACCCGCACGGAAGCACAGTGCCGCGGCCCCGCTTGTCTCTACATTACTATATTAAATAATTCGAGGGGATTTTTCAAGGCCTTTTTCATAAAATCAGCCATAATCTTTTCGTTCAAAAATCGGGAAATGGGCAGAACATACAATTTTTGACATTTTTTCTATGCAAACCTGACAGAGCTTTTCCCCAAACGCAAAAAAGCCCCCGTTCTTCTTCCCGCGGGAAGAAGAACAGGGGCTCTGTGTTTGTTACAGCTTACTTCGGTCAGCCCACCACGTACACGTTGACGTTGATGGCGCCGTTGATGACCGACTCGGCATACGTCTCATAGAACAGGTCTACCAGGATCTGGCCGTCCTGCAGGGCGATGCCGGTATCGGTGGCCAGCGCGTAGCCGTAGACGAAGCGGCCGTCGGTGGACGTGATGTACAGCAGCGTGCCGTAAGGGATGACGTCGGGATCCACGGCGACGGTGCCGTAGCCCAGGCCCAGGCCCGACGCGCCGCGGCCGGTGCGGGAATAATAGCCGGTGGCCTTGCCGGTCAGCACCTGGCTGTAGCTGGAGGGCGGGTTGGTGGTGCCGTCCGGCCCGGTCATGGGCGAGACGGGCGCGCCCGCGCCGTAGGTCTTGATCAGGGCGTCCTTGGGCTCGACGGTGGTGGTCACGTCGGTGACGATACTGTTTTCCAGCTCGCCGTCCACCCAGCGGTGGCGGGTGGTGATGGCGCACTGGCCGTCCGAGCCGGCCTGCACGGTGGTCACCCGGTCGGTGTCGCGGAAGTACAGGCTGGTGTAGATATACTCGGTCTCGTGGGGGATGGTCTGGTACTCCACCGTCTCCTCATAGCGGACGCGGTGGACCTCCACCTTGCTGCCGATCCCCACCAGGGAATCCAGGGCGGGGACGGTGTAGTCGTCGGGGCCCAGGGTGATGCCCGCCTTTTCGAGGGCCTCGGCCACGGTGCCGTAGACCATCTTGACGGGGGTCTCCTGGCCGTCCGCCTCGATGGTGACGGTAAAGGCCCGCTCGATGTTCAGGGTAGCCAGGCTGTCCCCAAACGCGGTGTAATACACCCGGTCGCCCTCCTCGGCTTCGATGCCGGACAGGCTCATCAGGCGGGTGGGGTCGCTCTCGCTGGTCAAAAGCAGCTGCTTGGCCCCGTTGGAATCGGTCACATAGGTCACGCGGATGCTGACGGTGGTCATCATCAGCGTCAGGACAAGGCCCAGGCTCAGAAGGCACAGCGCAAGCGCGCGGTGACGGCCCGGCTTCTGTTCACACATAGATTCGGAAGTGATACGAAACAACTCCTCTCTTTTTACAGTTTGGCTTTGTCTGCAAGGGGCTTCCTCCCGCTTGCATATAGGGCGGTTGGTCTTTTCGGTCCGCCTCCGGCCGCCGCGCCTGAAGGGGGCCTTCAAGGCCGGCGCCGACTTCCTGGTTTGTCTGTTTTTACTCGCTGCATCGTGCCTTGGCCGGGCACAACAGCGGTCTTATCTTAGCAGACGGAAGCGGATTTGTCAAATTCGCAAAACGTGATTTGTCATTCCATTAACGATTTTTTCTGTGCATTCTATACAAATTTATCGCCGCGATTTTGTAGATTAAGGCATCTTCATCCGATTTTCGATTGAAAAGCCCCCGCGAAGCTGTAACAGAAATTTAACATTTATTTTTCGTTTTGGATGCAATTTTTTCCTCCCGCGGCCCGCCGGCGCCTAAAAAAGTGCAGCTTTTCCATCCAGGTTTTGGCTCCAAAAGGACGCGCTGGCCCCGCCGCTGCCGGGCGGGTACAATCGTGCCAAAAAGCGGGGCCGCTGCGCCCCGGGAAAGGAAGATTCGATGATGCACATTGAGATCGCAGCCCGGCAGCTCTCGGGCTGCACCGACTTTGTCCCCCGGCCGGCACGGCTCCACCTGGGCAGCCAGAACGCCGAAGGGGTGGACGTCCTGGCCTTTGCCCTGCCGCCGGAGTGGACCGGCAAAAGCGTCTCCCTCCACCTCGAACGGGCGGACGGGACGCCCCAGTCTCCCCTGCTGCTGGACGGGCAGGGACAGGTCGCCGTGGACCGGCGGCTGACGGCGGCCCGGGCGGGCCGCTGGATGCTGACCGCCGCCGACGGGGCGGGCTACACCGCCTACACCCAGCCCGGCACCTTTGACACCGGCGAGATCCTGCCCGTGACCGACGGCGGAGAGGAGCCGCCCTCCCCCACCCTGTACGAGCAGTTCGTGGCCCAGGTGCTGGCCCATGCGTCCAGCGCCGCATCCAGTGCCGCGAAAGCTGCCCAGAGCGCCGGGGAGGCCGGCAGCTGGGCCGGGCAGGCGGCGGACGCCGTGGCCGCAGCCCAGACCAAAGCCGACGCCGCCAGCGCCAGCGCCGGACGGGCGGAGGCTGCCGCCCTGCGGGCCGAAGCCGTCGCCCCCGAGGACGGGCCGGTCATCAGCGTCAACAGCAAGGGCGGGCGGGTCCAGCTGGACGCCTGGGACGTGGGGGCTCTGCCCCTGCCCGCCGCCCCTGCGGCCGGCAGTCTGCTGCGGGTCCAGGCGGTAGACCCCGAGACGGGGAAAATGACCACCGAGGCGGTGCCCGAGAGCAGCCTGAGCAGCTTTGTCCGCCGCACCGACCGCCCCACCGGCCAGCAGGCCGGCCCGGTCAAACTGACGGAGGGGTACGGCCTGGCCCTGACCGCGGACGGCGAGCTCCGGCTGGCCCCCGCCGCCCAAAGCCAGCTGGCCGCCATGGCCGAGGCGTGGGCACCCCTCACCCCGGCGCTGGCGCCGCTGGCCGTCAAGCTGGCGCTGGCCTCGGCATGGACAAGCGCCGCCTGGACCGAGGACGACCGGGCCGGGGCCCGCGGCACCCTGGGCGCGGCGGCGTCCTCCGCGCTGGAAGCCCTTGCCGCCCGGGTGGAAGCGTTGGAACTGCAGGGCGGCGCCGAGATCACCCGGCACACCTTTGCCGCCGACCTGGCGTCCCTCGCCAACCTGACCGCCGCCGGCGTCTGGAACGAGGCCCAGGCGCGCCTGGAATTTTGAAAGGAGGCACTCTTTTATGACAACCACTCTGGCTGCCCAGGCCGTGGGCAGCACCGTCACGTTGAAGGTGGACGGCTCGGACACCGCGTTTCTAGTGGTCCATCAGGGCAACCCCGACCCCGGCGTCTACGACGCCAGCTGCGAAGGCACCTGGCTGCTGATGAAAGACGTTTACACCGAGCGGGTCTGGGACAACCGCAACGACTACGCCGCTTCCCTGCTGCACGCCTGGCTGAACGGCGCTTTTCTCGAGCTGCTGGACAGCGGCATCCGGCAGGCGGTCAAGACCGTCAAGCTGCCCTATGCCGACGGCAGCGGCGTCCACAGCGGCGGCGCGGGGCTGAGCGCCCAGGCGTTCCTGCTGTCCATGCGGGAGATGGGCACCCCCGCCGCCCAGAAGGCCGGCCTGGCCGACGAAGGGGCCCTGCTGGACTACTTTGCGGACGGGGACGGCGGCGAGGACCCCTTGCGGGCCGCCGCGCTGGGCGGCACCCCCACCCGCTACTGGACCCGCTCGCCCTACACCACCACCAGCGACCAAGTCTGGACGGTGGCAGGCGAGACCGGCAAATGCTCCTACCGGGACGGCTCCTACAGCTACGGGGTGCGCCCGGCCCTGATCCTGCCCCAGGCCATGCCGGTGTCGGACGGGGCGGTGCTGCCCAACGGCGCGCCCGGCATCACCAGCGCCAGCGGGGTCAGCGGGGCCGATCTGGGCGCCCGGAACGCCCCCTTCGCCTTTGAGTACATGCCCAGCGACCCCGAGGGGGCCAGCCTCTCGGTGACGGAAACGCTGGACCAGACCGTCACCCGCAGCCTGACCGCGCCCTCCGGCTCCACCCTGCGCTTTGAGGCGGTCTACGACAGCCTGTCCTTCCTCAAGCTGGCCAACGGCGTCCACGCGCTGCAGGTGACTGCCAGCGACGGGATGGCCTCCGCCGTCTTTGACGCTTCCTTTACCAAGGCAGTCACCAGCGCCAGCCTGACCATGGCCCAGCCCATCGCCGCCTCCGCCCCCATCACCGCGGCCTCCCTGACGGTGGGCGGCAGCGTTCCCGATGACGCGGCCCTCACCGTCCGGCTGACCAACAACGCTGCGGACGAGCAGCCGGTCTGGCAGGACGCCACCGAGGCCGTCCGCCAGGGCAAAAACGTCCTGTTTGCCAACCAGACCGCCGCGAACGGGCCGGCCTTCAATTTCCGCGTCGAGGTCTCCCGCGGGCCTTCGGGCACGGGCGGCTACATCGACAGCGTCAGCGGGGCGTTTCAGTAAAAATGCCGCGCTTTGGGGGAATCCATTTCTGCGCGCAGCTTTCACTTGACAAACAGGAAGCGTTCTTGTTATAATTTTTTATGTAAAACGCACAGTTTTTCTGTGCTTCCACCCCAGCGCTGAAGGAGGAGTGAAACCATGCGCTATATCTGCCCGATCTGCGGCTACATCTACGACGAAGCCGCCGAAGGCGTGCCGTTCGACAGCCTGCCCGACAGCTGGAGCTGCCCGCTGTGCGGCGCGCCCAAGCTGATGTTCGAGCCCGAGGCCGCCCCTGAACCCCCCAAAGCCCAGCCGGAGGCCGCCCCCCTTGCGGCCGGCGACGACCTGCAGCAGCTCTCGGCCGGGGCGCTGGCCGCGCTCTGCTCCAACCTGGCCCGCGGCTGCGAAAAGCAGTACAAGGAGGAGGAAGCCGCCCTTTTCCGACAGATCGCGGACTTTTACACAGCCGCCGCGCCGGCGGTGGAAAACCCGGACCTTGACGCCCTGGCGGCCCTGCTGCGCGCCGACCTGGACAGCGGCTACCCCGGCCTGACCGCCGCCGCCAAAGCCGAGGGCGACCGCGGCACCCAGCGCATCTGCGTCTGGGGCGAAAAAGTGACCCATATGCTCTACGCCCTGCTGGAGCGCTACCAGCGGGAGGGCGAAGCCTTCCTCCAGAACACCCAGGTGTGGGTGTGCTCGGTGTGCGGCTTTGTGTACATCGGCGACACGCCCCCCGAGATCTGCCCGGTGTGCAAGGTGCCCGCATGGAAGTTTGACAAGATCGAAGGGAGGCGGCCCGCATGAAAAAGCTCATCGCCGTCCGCAATCTGCGGCTGTGCACAAAAGACTGCCTGTGCCTGTACGTCTGCCCCACCGGCGCGTCGGACACCGAGAACAGCATCATCGACACCGCCAAGTGCGTGGGCTGCGGCACCTGCGCCGCCGCCTGTCCCAGCGGGGCCATCTCGATGGTGCCGGTGAACTACCCGCCCCAGCAGAAAAAGGCCGAGGCCGTCCTCACCCCGGCTTACGCCCTGGCAAACGCCAAGGCGCGCCAGGAGAAGGCCGCCGGACAGCTGGCCGCCGCGGCCGAAACCGACGGCCTGTACCGCCTGCTGACCGCCATGACGCGGTCGATCCGGCTGGTCAACGAGGACCTGCTGCGGGAGTCCGGCTATATGCTGCCCCAGAGCGGCAACACCCACGCCCTGCTGGAAAGCTGGGTGGAAAACCCGCCCAGCCCCGACTTCCCCGTCGAGGCCGCCCAAAAGCTGCTCGAACTTGTACCCAATAATGACGCTAAGGCCTAAAGCCCTCTCAGGCGCTGCGTTTGCTCCCCTCTCAGTCTCGCCGCCCTTGCGGGCGTCTCGCCAGCTCTCCCGCGGGGAGAGCCAAGTATACGCCCGTGGGTAGCGGCTAAGCGGTGGTAAGGCAAACTAGAAAAACGGTTCCTTTTGCTGTGTGGTTACAGCAGAAGGAGCCGTTTTCATGCCCTCTCAGTCTCG
>ERZ1643247.2663-NODE-2663-length-13656-cov-19.847511_pt1 | contig 13656 bp, 11 predicted proteins | sample MGYA00579264_ERZ1643247 | MGnify/ENA primary metagenome ERZ1643247 (study PRJEB29033, sample SAMEA4952262) | chicken gut metagenome | biome: Broiler Chicken; feature: Gastrointestinal Tract; material: Caecum | place: Ireland | collected 2018 | study: Broiler... | reverse complement strand
GAGATCCAAAGAAAGTGGATGGAGCAGATATGGATATTCCACAGAATTCGTTTATGGTTCGGATCATATAACAAGAAAAAAAAACGGACAAGATTTATTTATGAAAGCCTTTATCGGGAATATTTGTCTCCGTAATTCCTGCAGTGACTGCAAAGCAAAAGGTGTAGAGCGGTGTACGGATTTTACACTCGGTGATTACTGGGGAATCTGGAATCAGCATCCTGAATTTGATGACAATAAAGGAACCAGCGTTGTTTTTGTACATACAGAGAAAGGACAGCGGATTTTAAATGAGTTGCAGGATCAGATAGATTCTCTGCAGGTTAGTCTTGAGGACGCTTACAAGGAAAACATAAGCATGGTAAATTCATCAAAACCACATGAGGCAAGAGATGAATTCATAAAACAGGTAACAGCCGACAATTTTGAAGAACTGGTAAATCAGTACTTCCCGCCGGTTGAGGTGAAAAAGCCAGGAGTGATGCAGAGGATAAAAGGAAAAGTAAAAAGAATCTTACACGATAGGGGAAAATAAAAGTATTTAAAATAATTTATGGGGGAATACGGGGATGTAAAATCCATGAAAGATGAGAGGAAAAAGCGTATATGAAAAAAGAAAAGACATCTATGAAACAAATGCTAAAAGAGCATATTATGGGAAGCAAACCATTTCGATCCATATTTGGGATTCTCATAGTCTGTATTATTGCACTGGCAGGATTATTGGGACTTACTGTAAAAGAAAACTATAGCATGAGTGCTAAATTGCAAAAACAGCAGAACCAGTATGAGCAGCTGCAGGATGAAAAGGAAACATTATCGAAAAATTATGAAAGTTTACAACTTGATTATGCAAATTTAGAGTGTGAGATTACATATTATGAAGATCAACAGGATACAGTTAAAGAACTGGAAAGCAAAATTGAAGACCTGGAAGAAAACAATAAGACAGAAACAATAGAAACATCAGAAGAAAATCAAGAAGACAGTATTGTAACAAATAGTGAAACCTCAGGAACTGAAGATACAGATACAAGTTCAACTGATGATTCTTACGGAACGATGGTATGGTTGTCTGAGACAGGGACAAAATATCATAGCTATTCATCCTGCGGGAACATGAATCCGGCAAAAGCGAGACAAGTTTCAGAGTCATCTGCAAAAGCACAGGGGTATGAACCATGTAAAAACTGCTGGTGAAAATTATTATATCCAGACTTCTAAGCCGAATGTATTAAATACAAGCTAATTGTTATTGCCGTCACTCAACACGCAATCGACTGACGTTGGTCATGTCAGGCAGGACTGACCTACCAAGTCCTGCCTGATACTGTATACTTTTTATCACTGTGGACTGTTGCTATTATTTGCCAAAACCCATTTTGCATAACGCTTACTTCCTATTACAGAAACAATTCCTTCATCTTTCATTGCCTGCAATAAGTTAGAAACCTTCTTTGACTTTTGATCCTCATTAAGTACCTCTGGTAATGCTTTTTTTAGCACTTCCATTAGTTCTCGCCTGCTTGCACTTCCCATTGATTCCAATGCTTTGATGATTAATTGCTTGCAAATATCATCATCTAAACCTTTATTGCGGACATAAGCAGCCTTCTGTCCAACAATATCTGCAACCTTAAAAGAAACAAAAATATTAGGATAACGTCCTTCCACAAGACCTTTTTTCTTCAAGTCTTTAAAACTCTCTTTAGAAATAATCTCCTGTTTCTGAACTTTATCTAACAAAAAAACAGTCCTCATGTCTAAATCCTCGTTAGAATATAAAAGCTGCGTATAATTTTTATCCAATATCTTTCCGTACACAGTAACTTTTACTCTATTTGTTGTATTTAAATCATACGTAGGTAATGGAAAACACTTATCACGTTGAATTTGATATATCATTGGTATTCCCATAGAATTCGTATCAATCATATACAAATTGACCATTGCATCACATAGAAACGTATTACGATAGTAGGGTGGCTTATAGCCCGGCTCTAATGCTTGCTCTATACTTTCAGGTATAAAAGCGCCTTCATTGATAAACACCAGTCTGTCCTCAAATTCTTCTACGTTAATTTTTCCACGTAAACGGTAATCCTGATGGGCAATACAGTTGTTGATAATCTCTTTAATTAGCTCTGGTTCGTACTGATCTACTTCATCTGGAAATAATGTTTGCTGCCCGGCAATATAGCGATATTTTTCATTTCGGATTTTTGAATAGACCTTGTCTACCGCCAGCAACATCGGAAGATCAAAATGTTCATATGCCTTTACTGAATTATCTGCATTATAAAGTGTCCAGGTAATCCTTGGAATAAAACCATCGAAAAAATATTTCGACTCACTTTTCCCTAATAACAATAACGCAGTCCTGGTAATTTTACCTTTTATTGTAATCCCTGCTTTATTCAAAACCTCGATATCCGATAAATTATTCAGTATTTCCTGCGCTTTTTTACGGTCATACTGCCGTTTTGAGAAAAGTTCTCTGGCTTTTTTGACTGCGTTTTCATCTAAATCCTCGATACCTGCTTCCTCTACAATTTCTTTCGACCAATCCATTCCTATTTGATTTCTGATCAAATCTACTTTGTTCATAGGCAGAGGACAAATAGATTCATGTTCTCTGGCATACGCAGACCCTTGCCATGTAGTTGGAATTCCACAGATTGCAGGTGGTATTTGAAAGGCTATTACCCTGCATTTTTCTATTGTCAGCTCATAAATTTCCAAAAATGTTAGCCGTTCATTTGTCCCATTTACGATTTCTTTTTTTAGATTTTGTAAATTTCCCTGTTTTCTAAATTCTGTGCCTACATATTGTTTATTATCAGATATGCCAAAGATCAACCAAGCCTCTTGTAATCCTCGTAAATTTGCCTCATTGCTAAGTGCTGAAAAATATTTCCCAATATCATTAAAGGAATAATTTGTCCTTGCTTCTTTAAATTCTATAACTTCACTTTCGAAAGACTTTATCATCCGAGCTATCTTTTCTTTTAACTGACTGTCTGTATAAATCATATTATTCCGCCTTTCTAAATTTTCTATGACTAAATTCTATGACTAAATTCTATGACTAATCTATGACTAATCTATGACTAATTTTATCTTACTTTTAGTCATAACTCAAGTCTGCAAGTCAAGATTGGAACTTTAGAACAGCGTTTAGCCAAGTATAGTCTGACAGAGGATAACGTTCTTGGCTCTAACATCTGTGAAACAAATGTTAAAAGACCATATTTTGAGAAGAAACCCATTTCGTTTAATTTTGGGAATGCTCATGTGGCTTTCAGCCACTTTCACGGCCGTACCGTGAATAATCTAGGATAATTTTCCCTTTAAACGGTGTCTCTCTTTGCGTGTATAATTTAACTTTACCATGTTAATTATTGTGCTTACAGCAACGCTTGGCTGGAATAAAAATATTATAACAATTATTATTCGATAAATGTTATATGGAAGAATCATAGATAAAAATAGAATTGAAGTTTTTATTTTATCCGATATGAATGCATTTTATAAGGACTAAAAGCAATCATGAAGTTTAGATATTTAAATAGTTGAAATTATGAGATAATTGTCAATTAATTAAGCTATTTGTCAAATTATTTAAAAAGGACTTATGATATACTTTTACATAGTAAGAAATAGTGAACAGGAGAATGAAGATAAAGGGAATAAGTTATTGGTCAAAGAATTGAAGAATTCTTGTTAATAAAAAGTAAGGTAGGAGGGATATAATGAAAGAGTTAAAAAATTACATTTATCTTGATGAAGTGGGAATAGATGAATTGATATCACAAATTACATCGGAAAAGATAAAGTCAAGTGATACGCGGATAATAACTACAAAAACAGAGGACGTTGAAGAACGCATTGGTTTAAATATAGGGAGAAAAATGGGGATTGGAGGTTCAGTTTCTAAAGAGGGAAAAACTACAATAGAAACAAATAAAAATATTGACATATCTTATGAGGGGAAAATACAATAACTCGTGTTATATATTGAAAAATGTAATGGGATATTGAAAGATGAAACAGAAATATCTAAAAAGTTTCAAAATAATAAGCAAAACTTTGTTTTATTAACAATGCCGTTTGATGTAGAGTATTATGAGAGTGACTGGAATAAAATGGCTGATTTAATAGAACAATGGGAATGTATACCTTTTTATAAAGGAAGTGAAAAAAATAAATTCAAAGATACTTATCAGTATGATGATTCTTATTATAAAACAATGAATTTAAGAAAAATTGGGGTATTTATGAGTCTTAGTATCAAAAAAATGGAGCCATTTGGAGGTTTTACATCTCATTTAGCAACCTTGTTTAGAATTACAAAAGGAAAAAATATCCGATTGGGAATTTTTGGACATATTTATAAAGCAACAGAAGATTTGTATCAAATAAAACCGTATGCTGTTTGGCGAGAGTAGAAATGATTGTTTTTATCAATGAGGTACAGACCAAAAGTAAAGAATCTTTTTTAAAAAGTAGTGAGCGAGATTATTTACAAATTAGTGGAATGGATTGATTTGTAATCGGGAGAAATTTCAAAACTAATATGTAAATTCAGAATTAAATATTGAATATAAAATATATTTAAGGATTTGAATATAATTACAAGTTGAATAGAAAGTTTGAAAGAATAATGTAAGGATGACTTTCGTGTGTATGAAGTAGAATATAATGAAAATATATTTTATAATTAAGAAAATTTTTGTAGACAGAATGGTTAGAAATACATCTCTGAGATTAAATAAGTATGGTTGATTTTGGAAGGAGAACTATATTATGAGACAAGATGCAAATTCTTTTTATATATTACAAGTATCAGATTTTCACATCTCTGAAGAATCAAAAATAAGTGCTGAGAATGCATTAGAAGCCGTAACGAATAAAATTAGTGAAATGAATATTGATATAAGGTACTTAATTCATACAGGTGATGTAATCAATTCTAAGGATATTAGTCAAAAAATAGAGAAACAATATGGGACAGAATTAGAAAATGAAGAATATGATAAGAGATTAGACGAAATTGTAGAGAGTAGATTTAAAATTGCAGAAAAAATATTTAAGGAATTAAAAAAGAAATTAGATATTACGCGAAAAAATGTAGTTATATGTTGTGGCAATCATGACAAGGTTCGGTATAAGATAAGGAAAAAAGATGCCTTTAAGCCTTTTCAAAAATTCCTAGACGAGGTTTGTAACCATACAGAACTTACAGATCGTTATAGACTAGAAAATATAAATATATTAGTATTGAATACAAATGTTTCTGATGACAAAAAAGTTACATGTGTAGATTGTGGAAATTTGAAAAAAATTCTTAGTGTAGAGCTACACGATGAACAAACTAACTGGTTTTATATATATGGCGAAAACGCAAAGCTTTCAGAAGAAGAAAGTAAAGTTAATGTAATAGTTGCACATCAACCGCTTTATGATATCTGTGAACAGATTAGATTGCCATATGGATCGGAAACTCAGACAACAGATTTTTTATCTGCATTGCAAGATTTTATTAATGGTAATGGTATTTATCTGTGTGGTGATAAACATACTTCTAGTATTGCAGCATCATATATTCATGATATACCACACTATTTTTGCGGTCATCCGTTTGTATTTGAAAAAAATAATTTTCCTTCAGAGTGTGTGCATAACGATTTAGTACAATCACAGAATAATGAAATAGACTATAATCTAATTGAAATTAGAGAGGGAAAAACAGGTCAAGTGAGAAAAATTCATTTGATAAAAGGAGAGGATGGTTCTTGGAAATGTCAAATTCATCCAATAGATGCTGTTGTTTCCAATCTATATGAAAAGAGTAAAAAATATATTGTAAAAAATAGTTTTGCATTGCTTGCTAATCAAAGTGGGATACGGTATAGTTCATGGGCTAATTTGTCTTGGAGAAATTTATTTAATCGACTAGATACAGGCATTACGATTACCGATCTTAAAGAGATATCCGAATTTTATGGCTTGTTTTGTCGCTTAAAAAATAGCTCAAATGAATCAATCGAATGGAATGATGAAATTAATATTTTTTATAAATTATGTAAAATTGTTACTCAATTTATGAATGATGAGAAAAATCCAAATTTGCAAAATATCATTAATGTTAGAGGTGATTATAGTTCGGGGAAAAGTACATTTTTAGGTCTATTCTATATATACTTACTCTATTGTTATAGTTATGGAAAAATAAAATATATACCAGCATATTTTAATATGGAAAATGACGATATTTTAAATAAAATACAAGCGGGAAACACTTATGCGTTGGCAGTAAAAGAGACATTCGCTTCTTTTGTTGAAGAAGTAGAAAAAATAGCACAGGGCGAACATACTGTGGTTTGCTACATTATTGATGGGTTAGACGAGCAAGATATATGGAGTGAAAGTTCACAAGATAGTATCGGGAGAGTCGCATTGGATATTTTGGCAGAAACGAATAATTCTAAATATATTATGTCGTTTTGTCAAAATAGATTGGCACGTTTTAAGAATACTATGTCTGCAATAAAATATTATGAGAAAAGTTATGTTATGTATTTTAATTCTATATCAGTCAAAGAACGGGAAATAAAAAATAGTAAGTTTGTACGATTTATTAAATATATCATTTATTCAAATCAAAAAGAGTCTAGTGTACAAGATAGTCGAAATAGCAAGAGAGAAGTATTGGAAAATGTGATAGAGTCTTGTGAGCCAAGAGAATGTTTAGCAATCAGAAAATTGCGCAGACTTTCTATTAATCCAGGTTTTATATATCATAATTACCAGTATCTTAAAGAGTGTAAAGAAGATGACTCTGTTAATACAGTTTACATGAGGTATATCGACCAGCAATACCAAATTTGTTTGGATGCCTTGGGATATAACTTTGTACATTATGCTCCAGCAATGGCATATTTATTTACATATGAAGGATATACATATGAAAGATTTAAAGCTATATCGCCTTCTACTACTGTCTATTGGGAACAGAGGATATTGGAATACTCACATAAAATATACAAATCATTTATTTTTATAAAAAAATATAAAGATGCACGAGAATATCTTTTAGCTTTACATTATAATAGAGAACTACGTTATTTCGCAGAGAATCCAAAAGCCGAAATACCGGAGGATTCAATTATTAATAGATTGATCCCAAGAAACATATCGATTATTATAAAAAAATTATGGAGGACTGATCAGAATAAATTTATAATTGTTTGTAGAAATCTGATTCAGAAACGTAAATTTAATAATATGTCTATTAAAAATTGTACATTAAGCATGCTTATTTATATATTAGCATATTTAGATAAAATACCTGCTTATATTCGCGATGAAATAAAGAGGCTATTGCTTAAAGCGTCAAGTACAGAAATTCTATCAGCAAAAAAAGAGAGCGCAGATCCTTGGGAGATTTCTGGAGGCAATTCAAAAAGAATGGAAAAATTTATTGATTTGAATTTTTTGCACTCACAAAAAATTCTAGATGCAATTAATTCCAATTCATCATTTGCGATTGTTAAAGAATTATTAAAATCTCCAAATTTCCAATTATATAATCGACAATATATGATGTGGTATTATGGAGATTTAACAATATATGGAGAGAATAGAATCAATATTCTTGTACCAGGTAAGGATGTGGTGCATAAAGGAATAGATTATTATAATTGTTTCTATACTCTTTACCATAAGCTTTATGCACATTTTGAGAATGATTGCAAAACTTCATATCCTTTGTTGGAATATGATTTGTTTACAATTTGGGATTTGGTATACAGTAGACAATCAAATAAAATATCTAGAGAAGGCTTTTTCTATTCCAAGGATGAGAAAGAGGCAAAAATATATATATGCATTAGAGATATATTAAATAAATATATTGATAAGTACTGTAAAGTAGATATGAGCAATCAAGAGGAAAAGAACAATAATGAGAAAAAATTAAAGGAAAATTTGCAAGATATTGATATTTGTACACAGGGGCTATTAGAAAAAATAATAGATCATCTTGATACACTAAATATAGAAACAGATGAAAGATATGTTCGTTGTTTCTTTAAAGTGATAAAACTACTAGCGTGTAAGGATGTTAATATTGTAAGTCAAAATAAGAAAATCTCGAATAGATAATAAGTGATATAGTACTATCTCGTTTATAAGAATAGTTATGCCCTTATAATGGTGTAAATAAAAAATAAAATGAGCCAATGGCTTAACCTTTAGGTATAATGAAAACAACCAAATCAAAATAATACCAAGGAGCTTCCTGTATAATTCAAATATAGGAAATTCCACGAAAGGTGGTTGAGAAAAAAAGATACCTCAGAGTAAAATAAGATTTGCTGACTTTGCGCGGTTAGTAAAATCTTATAAAACAGAGAGGTATCTGAAATGAAGTATAACACACAAAACGCAAAAATTGCATCTATTACGGAAAAAACTTTAGTTCTTGGGATTGATGTCAGAAGCGAGACTCATTATGCAAGAGCATTCGACTGGCGTAATTATGAGTATTCAAAAACTCCGCTGGCATTCAGCAATGATGAAGCCGGATTCCTGACATTCAAAGCATGGGTTGAGGATTTAAAAGAAAAACATGGGAAGACTGCTGTGATTCCGGGGATGGAACCGACAGGACATTACTGGTTCAACCTTGGAAAGTTCCTGCAGGACAGTGGGATGAGACCGGTTCATGTAAATCCGCATCATGTAAAGAAATCGAAAGAGATGGATGACAACAATCCAAACAAGAATGACCGGAAAGATCCGAAAACGATTGCCGCCCTGGTAAATGAAGGACGATTCTCTTACCCGTATATCCCCACAGGGATTTATGCGGAGATCCGGAACCTGTCAAACCTGCGGTTTCAAACCCAGGAAGAGATCACACGCATCCGAAACCGGATCGCACGGTGGATCAGCATCTACTTTCCTGAATATAAAGACGTTTATGGGAAACTGGATGCAGTAAGCGGGCTGATGGTACTTAAGGAGGCACCGCTTCCGGCAAAAATCAGAGAACTGGGAGCAGAAGGGATCAATCAGATCTGGCGGAATGCAAAGCTGAGGGGCGCCGGGATGAAGAGGGCAAAGGCCCTGCTATCGGCAGCGGAGCACAGCATAGGGAGCCAGGAAGCCCCGGAAGCAGCAACGCTGGAGATCGAAAGCCTGTTGGAAGATTATGAGAAATACAACGAGCGTATGGCAGACCTGATGGGAAGAATGGAAGAGAAGATCAAAGAGGTTCCATATGTGGATAAACTCCTGGCAATTCATGGGATCGGATTAAAAACAGTATGCGGCTTTCTTGCAGAAGTTGGAGATCTGAGCAGGTTTGATAACCCGAAACAGGTGCAGAAGCTTGCAGGATACGCAATTGTGAAGAACGATTCCGGAAAACATGCGGGAGAAAGCCATATCAGCTACCGGGGAAGGAAGCGGTTGAGGTATGTGTTGTATGAAGTAGCGATTTCAGTGATCGGAAAGAATGCAGAATTCAGGGAGATCCATCAGTATTATCAGACGAGAGACCGGAATCCTCTGAAAAAGATGCAGTCAGTGATTGCAGTAGCATGCAAAGTTCTCCGGGTATTTTATACAATCCTGAAAAAGGGCGTAGATTACAATGGGGAAAAGCTGTTACAGGATATCCGAAGACCAGGAATAAACATCCAGGCAGCATAAGAAATCCAGATATTCAGAAAGGATCTGCCGTGGTTGAAGCGAACAGCCGGTATGCTAAAAAGACTGACAGTTGGCTTCAGCCACGGAGGAAAAGGAAGGCTGGAACTGTGAAAAGGAGACAGAACGTGAGAGGGAAACGTCCACTGGCGACAGTGCTGTCACGGGAAGTCGGTCAGTAAATGTTATGTTTACAAAGAATGAGCTAGTAGTCGGCAGGTATCATCACCATAGGGCAGAACCCTGAGAAGGAGCTAAGTTGACACCCTGGTTATGGGCAGGCGGAACGAAGGAAGTGAGGACATCTGCAGGAATGCAGGGAGATCCTGGTAGACATGGAAGGTGCGCTGCCATAGATGGAAGGGGATACACAAGGCCATGTAAAACGAACAACAGAGACGTTTTATTTCGTATACCCTAAACTGTCTATTTTCGTACCAGATACAGAGAAATGCTCATGATCGAGGCTCATTCATCTGAGATAGAGATTTAAAAAATCCTTGATTTTCAAGGAAAAACACTTGACTAAATAGGGAGTGAAGGTCATACAGAAAAAATGCAGGAACTAGTAGGTATAAAAGGAATAGCTATTGAGACTAATCCTTCATCCAACTACCTTATCAGCACATTCCGAGATTATAGGAAACATCCAATTATGGAATTTTATAATAACGGATTAGAAATTGATCCTGAAAAGTTGGCGGAATGCCCACAGCTCTGTGTATCTATTAATACAGATGATAAAGGGGTATTCAGTACTACCTTGGAAAATGAGTATTCTCTGATGGCATGTGCTTTGGAAAATATGAAGAATCCAGATGGTTCATCTAAATATAGCCGTGAGCAAATCTATGAATGGCTTGAACATATTAGAGAGATGGGGAATATGCAGTCTTTCCAAAGTGAGTATCAAAAAAATAAAGTGTTAAAATCATGAAAATTTATTGTTTAGAGAAAAAATGTTTATTTTCTCTATCAACATGTTTTTTCATATTTTGATCAAATTGTGTAATGTTAGAAGAGAAAATAGCCGTAATTCTATTTTGAAAAAAGGTTATTTTCTCTTTTCCATCTGCCATTAAAGCATAATCATTCAGAGAATACATAAATGAATACATTTCCAATTCCAATTTAGATTTTAATGTAGAAAAACGTGTCCATGACTCTCGTGGCTGTTGAAAATTTAAATAGATTAAAATAGGCAACAGCAAAAAGATACTAAAAGGAGATTTCAAGAGAGTCATAGTTTGATCAAATGTAATAAAATGAAAGTATCGTAAATTGAGAATAACCAAAATTGGAAATGTACAGGATAAAAAAGTCAGGAATATTTTGGAATAATTAAATCTCTGTTTATTTTTGATATATTCATTACATATGAAGTTGTATTCAAAGTAAATAATTTCTAAAAATTTTAGTTGAGAATCAGAAGCAAAATTATATTTATAAGCAGATTTGAGTTGGTTATATGATATAGAGGGTTCAACGGAGAAATTTCTATTATGAAAATTTTGAACAAAAATGTTAATTATATTTTCGGTTAATGAAAGAGAGAAAAAAACGATATAAGGAATTATAACAAAAAACATAAAAATAAATATTATATAAGTAATAATCGGATTCATGGCATGCTTCCTTTCAAACAAAAATTATAACTAAATGTATAAATTTATTTTACATGAAAAGAAAGATGGAGATGAGGGAAAAGGTAAATTGTCAATTTATAAAAGAAATTGTCAAAATTCAACTCATACTAATTTAGTAATATGGACTAAATTAATTATATTGGAGAATGTCATAATATAATTTGTATAATTACAGTGATGAATATTAGATAGATATATGGAGGAGAAAAGTGAATAAAAAAGAGAGAAAAGCATGGAAGAAATTAAAAGGAGATAACGAATACATAGTATTTCTGGTTGAAAACCTTAATAGTGAAATATTGCAAAAAAGAGTGGCACATGAACTTTTCACATATGCGTCTCGTGCAATTTTTTACAAAATATTGTTTGTTTCAGGATATTGTGTATGCTTGATTCTTCCGGTTATTACATCAGTACTTCAGTATAACGAAGCAAGGTATTCGCGAATTATCACTATAATTTTGATGGGATGTATCACAGTAGTTACCGGATTAATGAACGGATTAAAGTTTCGTGAAAAATGGAAGCATTATAGAAGGTATTGTGAAAAAATGAAACAGGAAATCTTTTATTGTGAAGAACAGATTGGAAAATATAAAGATGAGTTAGAACCAGAAAAAATTTTAGCAGAGGAAATAGAAGAAATGGTTACAGCTGAAGGGAATGACTGGGAGAAGATAAAGATATCTTTAGGCAAGCAATTTCAGAAGAATGAAAGGATGACAAGTGAAAATGCAGGACGAAGTGTTAAATAGTTTTATGCAAAACTTAATAAATAAGAATATCGATGAAGAAGAGCTTGCCAATCAAATAGATTTATTTTCAAAATTTATAGGTTACACAAATTCGATTATAAATATAATGGGACTTACCTGAAGCAGTTTGTGGATGATTTCCTGCAATTTATTCGGAAATTGAAGATGAGAAAAGACAAATATCGTGCGATATGGAATGCATTAAAAAGTACTGGGAAAAACTTTGAACTAACCATTGATCGAATGTTTTACGCAAGATATCCACTACAAGTGGATGAGGAAGAATATTATTATATTGCAGTGAATGAAGATTTTCTGCAGCAAAAAGAAATTGAAATAAGAATAAAGTACAAAAGTGTAGGGAATGAATATATTTTCTGCAAAGCATATTCAGAATGGGGCGATAAAGAAGAGAATGCTATAAAAAATATTCGTAAAGAATTTGAGAAATTTGTTGATACAAAGGAAAATCAGGAGTGAGAAAGTGGATTTAAAGAAATATATAACAAGTGATCAAAATATATATCTGGCAATTTATTCAGTCAGATCATACGTCTTTGATCCTCAATTGCTTAATACAGAGGATAAGGAATTATTGAATGCATTGGCGGATCCGTTTGATAAAAGACTGATCAATAATCTTATTAAGAATATAAGAGACGAATTGAATAAGATTTTAGAAGATAAAAATTATTTCTTTCAAACAAAAGTATATTATAAGCCTAAAGATTATGATAACGAGCCTAAGTATCGGCCAATTCATACAGCGGATTTGAAACATTTGATTGCAATAGTTGCATTAATGCACCCGTTGATATATGAAATTCCTACAGAAGAGAACCATTGGAAATTAAATTTATCAAACTACAGCAGATTGATTCCTAAAAATTTTTATGGAAACAGAGTATCCAGAAAACCCGAAGAATTATTTAAAAGATGGAACAAGCAATATAAAGAATATACACAAAAGGCGAACGAATATTTCAAAATATTTAGGGAAACAAAGGAATATCGATATGAATTGAAATTGGATTTGGAAAACTTTTTTCCGTCGGTGGATCCATTGATTGTATATGGTATACTTATGAAACATATTCCAGTCAGTTTTGATAAGAATTCCAGGAATGTATTGAAGACAATAATATATAAATTGTTAGTATGTAAAGTGACAAATTTGAGCAATGAGCAGGCAAAGTTATTGTATTATGGAAAAGACGATATAAGTGAGACATATACCAAAGGAATTGCACAAGGTCTGCCGCAGTCATATTTCTTCGGGAATATTTGTATGATGGCAATTGCAAAAGTTTTTGATAAGTATTATAACGGAAAATCTGTATACTATGTAGATGATTCTTTCATTTATACAAATAAAGAGATAAAAGATCCAGAACAATTTAGCAAGCAGCTTGAAGAAATTAATCAGAAAATTAAAGAAAGAATGTCAGATTATATTTCAATCGCCAAAGAGGATAATTTTTTTAAACAGGGATTGGGAAATAAATTATTCTGGGAATTGCGGATGAGTGAAGGCTTTT
>ERZ1643247.2662-NODE-2662-length-13657-cov-4.411925_pt1 | contig 13657 bp, 7 predicted proteins | sample MGYA00579264_ERZ1643247 | MGnify/ENA primary metagenome ERZ1643247 (study PRJEB29033, sample SAMEA4952262) | chicken gut metagenome | biome: Broiler Chicken; feature: Gastrointestinal Tract; material: Caecum | place: Ireland | collected 2018 | study: Broiler... | reverse complement strand
ACGGACACGGTGAAGGACGGGCTGTCCGTACGCGACATCGAGCGCAGCGTACGCGATTATTTCGCCTCTCCCGAAGAGCTGGCGGAAAAAAAGGACAAGAAAAAGATGCAGGTCTCGATCGAATTGAAAGATCTCGTCGAGCGGATGCGTCACACCTTCAAGACGAAGGTTTCCCTCATCGGCAACGACCGCAAGGGAAGGATCTACATCGACTATTACAACACCGACGACCTCGACCGCATCAGCGAGATCGTGGACATGGTCGACCGCCGCGAAGGACGCTGAGTCTTCTTTGCAAAACAAAACCCGAACGGCATTGCCGCCGCGCATTTTGCGCGGCGGTTTTTTTTGGCTGCTTCGGCCGCGGCCTGCGGCATCAAAGCGCGATTCGTCAGCCGGACGGAAAACCGGAGCGCGGGGCGGCAAAATTTTCCGTGCCGGCCCGGGCAGGACGGGGTCCATATTTGTTATAAGTTAACGTTAATTGGTCGAATTGACCAAAAAAGGGTCGAAAAATGATAAAAAAGTCACAAATTTTTTTAGATTATCTATTGACAGGGTGGTTGAAGTGTGCTAATATTAACATATCGAAAGGGAGAGGGGAAAGTGAGCGAAGGTCCGCATTTCAGGGAGTTCGGTGCTTTTTCCGCCGAGCGACAGGTGAATGCGGCTATTTTTTTACCTATGGAGTGAACCTGTTTTCCGAACCCGGACGATGGGCCGACGGCACGGCGCAACGCCGCGAAAAGAGGGCGCCCTCTTTTTCCTTGCAAACGCAAGGAAAAAAGGAACGGTACCTGACGGCGCTTCTGTTCCGCAGTGCGGCACCGTGTGCACGGCAAAAAAAATTATAAGAGGTTTAAGGAATGAAAAGGTTTCTCAAGAAACTGTCCGCTGTCGCGATCGCGGCCGTGATGGTCGTTTCTTTGAGCATCGGCCTGTTCGCAGGCTGCTCGAAAAGCTACGATCTGAGCGTCTACATTTTCGCGGGCGAAGCGGACCAGGTCACTAACAGGCAGCTTATCCGCGCCTGGGAACAGCAGTATGCAGAGAAGCTGAAGGCTGAAGACCCCGAAAAATTCGGCGACGACTTCACCATCTCTGTAGACGACACGTATCAGTCCGCTACGGAAGTTTACTTCGGCACGCTTGAAAGAGAGATCGCGGCAGGTTCCGCGTCCGACGTTTTCTACGTCTCTCCTAAATACGTTAAATCGTATGCAGTGTCCGAAGCGGTTCTCGATCTGACCGATTATGTCGACTGGAACGAATACGATCCGAACGGCCTGTGGTCTGCGGCTCTCGGCGCGTATGCTTACGATCAGGAAAACGATTCCATCGGTGACGCGGTCACGTATCAGGAAAGCGGTGCGGACGGCGCGGGCTTCTATACGGAAGCCGACGACAAGGCCGGCCTGTACGCTCTGCCGAAAGATTTCTCCTCCTTCGGTCTCGCGTATAACAGGAATTTCTTCTCCGATGAACTGAAAGCGGCTTACACGGGCACGACCGACGAGAACGGCGCGGTTTACTATGTGAACGCAGACGGCACGCAGGGCGCTGCCGCGAGCATCGTCAACATCGGAAGGACCGTCCGGTATTATCCTTTCAACTTCTATCAGTACGAGTCTTACAGCGACGCTCTCGCGGCGGGCGATCCGATCGCGGATGCGGCGAACTCTGTAGGCGGCTACGACGTAACCATTCTCGGCTGGCCCGGACAGACCTATGAAACGGGTGATCCGGATAACGAAGAGACTTCTTACGACGAGAGCATCGGTTACTATACCTATACCTATGCGGAATACAGTGCGATGGCGTGGGCTGTCTGCTATTATGCGGAAAGATACGACATCACCAACCGTACGACGCGTACGCACGAGCTGATGACCTGGCTCGACGACGCGAACAGGCCTACCGACTCTCAGCTCGGCACGACCAACTATGTATACGGCAACGACCAGTACGAAGGTACGCTGTATCTGACGGCTTGGCTGCTCGGCAACGACGTCGACATCATCAGCGACGACTATACCTCCGTTACGGCTCCGTCCGCCGATGCCGATTACGGTATCAACAGCGACAAGTATAAGGAAGCGTACGCGGCGTTCCTCGCGTTCGGTTCCGACTGGAATGCAAACTCTTACTTCTCCGGTTCTCCCGAATCAGTGCAGACCCGCGGCGGTTGGCCAACCTTCAACGCAGGCCGCACGGTCTTCTACGGTATCGGTACTTGGGACCTGTCCACGTTCAACTCGGCGGTGCAGAGCGTCCTCGACGTAGGCATCATGCCCGAACCCGTTTCGGAGAGCTATTCTCCTTACGCAAGGGTCAAAGACGCGGATTATGAAGAAGCAGAATACGGCACGGAACCCGTCGCCACGGCGATGACGGAAGAGCAGTGCGAAGCGGAGCAGGAAGATCGCCAGGATGTCTGGGCGGCTCGTCTCGACACGGTCGGCTACGGCGTGAATGCGGACGTCCTCGACAGGTACACGGGCGAAGATTCGTGGAAAGTCGAAGCGATGGCAGATCTCTGCGCATACCTCGCGATGGATCCCACCATGCAGCAGGCGCTCACCTATTCGGGTTCTCAGTTGACGACGTTCGTCGATCAGGGCGTCGATTACCTCTATTATCAGGCTGAAGGGTACGAAGACGGTTCCTTCAACTATATGATCACCCCCGACGGCAACGCAACGGGCACGCTCACCGTTACCGAGGCGGAAGTGAACGACCTCAAAACGACCCGTCCTTCCAGCAACGAACCGACGTATCTCGATGAGAGCTTTACGACTTCCACGACGCTGACGGGCGAAGACATCTGGACATTCGCGACGGCTGTTGCGACCAAGATGTATCGTACTCACCAGAGCGCAAGCGGAACGGTCAAGAATTATATCGACACCAACTTCCCTTCGCTCAGCGCGTATGTCAACACCTACTTCCAGGATTCCTCGATGAGCATTTGCTCCACGAAGGCGTATGCTTATAAGTGCCTCAACCTCGTAGCGCTCAGATATAACGACAGGAACCTGCAGATCCGCATGGTATCCGGCGCGAACGGTGCGCTTGACTCCTGTCTGTACACGTACAATGCGGACTGGATCAACGATATCGGCACGCAGAAGGGTAAATTCCTGATCGCTTGGGAGGCTACAAGGTCCGCCGGCGGCTGGAAGTACAACAACTTCGGCCAGGCGATCCCGACCACGATCGACGTGACGAACTACACGTTGCCTACGCCGGGTTCTGACCCGAAGGCGGACGGTAGCGGCTGGTCCGGCGGCAAGTTCTATACGCCGAGCGCATTCTGCGATTGGCAGGTCATCAGGTCTCAGAACCTCTTGAACCAGGCGATCGAAGAGGAGCAGCAGAATCTCGGTTAACAAACACGGTTGTTGAGGGAGGCCTTTCTCCGGAAAGGCCTTCCTTGAAACAACGGATCAACTGGTAAGGAAGGAAAGAAAATGGAAAAAGAAAGTGTTACCGTTGTGTCCGATGCCGCAGTCGGCGAGGCCGACGTCCAGACTGCTCCGCCTAAAAAGCGGATCAACAAAGCAAAACTGCAGGAAAACCTGTGGGGCTGGGCGTTTGTCGCGTTGCTTTTGATCGGTACGACGGTTTTTGTTTACATCTCCTTCATCATGTCGGTGATGCTGTCCTTCTCCGATTATGACAACATGTCCCGCGGTACGACGTTTTGGGAAGCGCTCGGCACGATCAACCGTGACGGTTTTTTTGCAAACTATAAGATCATGTTTGAAGAAGACATCATGGGCAGCGGCGGACAGCAGGCGGCCGTGTGGGGCACGCTCCTTACGACGGTCATCTACCTCATCGGTATCCCGATCGGCATGGTGCTCTCTCTGTTCTTCTCTGTCCTGATGACGCGCGATATTAAATTCTCCGGCGGATTCCGGGTTATTTACTATATCCCTACCGTTTCCAGTACCGTTTCCATCGCTCTCATGTGGGCGAACCTGTTCGGCGGCGGCGGTTTGGTTGAAAACGTATTCGGAATTTCGTTTATAGAAGGCGCTACGGCAGGGTGGCAGCGCGCCGCGGTTCTGATCCTGACGGTTTGGAAGGGTCTCGGCGGTACGATCGTTTTGTTGGTCGCCGGTCTGAACGGCGTCAACGAGAGCCATGTTGAGGCGGCGGATATTGACGGTGCAAATGCATGGCAGATCTTCTGGCGGATCAAAATGCCGCAGATCTATCCCACCATTTTCTATGTCATCGTCACCAGCGTCATCGGCGGTATGCAGATCTACGCAGAGCCGGCGCTGATCTTCGGCGATTGGGGCAGTACCGAGGCGGGCAAAAACGTGCAGGTCACGCCGTTTGTCGGATACATTTACGGCACGTACAATGCCGACGGCGACAGAGCTTACGCAAGCGCTTTGGGTATCGTCCTCGCGATCATTATCTTCGCGCTGACGCTCATTCAGTTCGCTTTGGATTCGAAGAAGGAGAAGTAAGATATGACAGAAGTGATCAATCAGAATATTCCTTCCGAAGCCGGGGAAACGCAGGAATTAAACAAATTTCAAAAGGCATTGCAGGCGTTTTGCGGTTGGTTCGGATACGGCATCTACGGCAGAAATTCGAGCAAAAAGCGCAAAAAGATCTTTTTCGACATCATCACGTATATCATCCTGCTCGCGGGCGCATTCACCATGGTCTATCCGCTTTGGTGGATGTTCGCGGCGTCGTTCGCTACGAACGACATGGTGTTGTTGAAAACGGTCTGGTGGCCGAGTTCAACGGTTTCGGAAGTCTTTTCTGCGTTCTATAACTATTCTGAATCCTTTACCGTTCTTGACCGCATGTGGAACGTCGAGCTTTCGTTGCTCCGTTCCATCCTGAATACGCTGATCTATTCGCTTGTCCCCGTGACCATCGGCGTCATCGTGTCGGCGGCGGCAGCGTTCGCGTTTGCAAAACTTGACTTCAAGGGCAAGAATTTTGTATTCTTCTATTGCCTGGCGGCCATCATGGTCCCGTTCCCGTCCATCATGATCGCGCAGTACTGCTTCTACGACTCTCTGAACTGGGTCGACGGGCCGCTCGCGATGATCATTCCGGGATGTTTCGGCGCGATCCTGACGGCGTTCTTTATCAGACAGTACCTCTACGGTCTGCCTACGGCAATCATAGAGGCGGCAAAGATCGACGGCGCGGGATACTGGCGTATTTTCTGGACGTTCATCATTCCGCTGGCGAAACCTGCGATCATGGCGCAGTTCATCCTGAGCTTTATGGGCAGCTGGAACAACTTCCTTGCCCCGCAGCTCTTCGTCCGCGCCAACGAGTGGAAACCGCTCACGATCGCCGTCAGCGAGATCAGTTCGTCGGGCAGGATCGATCCTCAGCCGATCACCATGGCGGCGTCCGTCATCGCGATCGTTCCGATCCTTGTTTTGTTCGCTGTTTTCCAGAAGACGATCATCGGTTCTATCATGATGACCGGTTCCAAAGAGTAATTGTTTTTTAAGGTTTTTCTTAAAAGAGAGAGTGAGGGAGGTTGTTTTTATGAACGATCTCCCTCTGTTTTTCGAAATATTTCTTCTCAGGGTATTTATGAAAAGATTTGTGCAATGTGCGCTTGGCGCGATCATAGCGTTTTCATTCGTCTTTGCGGCGGCGGGATGCGGAGACGATTCCGATCCTACCGTATTGGAGACGATCGACTCGGCCGACATCAAGAGTTATCCCATGCTGTTTGTCGACGGGTCGGATTCGGGGTATACCGACGCTTCTATCGGAACGGATACGCTCGTTTATACCTGTGCGGCCGACGCCGACGTCACCGTGCGGCTCGAAGGGGAAGCGGCGACCATCTCATCGCCCGAGGTTTCCGAATCGGGCGACGTGAAAACGGTCACATATACCCTTACGGCAGTGTCCGAAGGGGATTATACGCTCGCTTTTTACGACGGGGATGCGAAGGACGGGCAAATTTCCTGTTCCGTTCGTCCCGCTTATCCGGAAGATCCCGAATTTGATGCGTTTAACAGCAATTTCAATTCCGATCCGAGTACGTGGGGCACGATGAACGGACACGATCCGTCCATGATCGAAGTAAACGGCACCTATTACGCCTTTTCCACCGGCAACAACGGCCAGCCGGGGTACGAGATCAGAAAGAGCGAAGACCTCATTCATTGGACGTATGTCGGACAGGCCTTTTCCAACGTTTCGAGCGCGCTTCGCAGCGTCGCGTCTCAGCTGGAAGAAGTTTACGGGCAGGAGGTAACGCCCGGCGATCTGTGGGCGCCCGACATCGTCCCCGCACACGGCGGCGGTTTCTGGCTGTACGGCTGTTTAACGGCGGCGTTCGGGAACAATTTTTCCGTAATCTTCCGCGCGTATTCGGATACGATCGAGGGCGGTTTTTCCTACCGGGAGATCCTCGTCGTGTCGGGCGGGAACTGGGCGACCACCGCGAACGCCATCGATCCGCAGATCTATTGGGATGCGGAAGGCGGGATGTACATGGTATACGGCTCTTTCCAGGGCGGGTTCCGTACGCTCGAGCTTGATCCCGAAACGGGCGGGCGCGAGGACGGGTATACCTATGACATGTATCAGGACGGAGATGTCACTTCCGACGCATATTACGGAGGGAAATTGACTTATACGTCCAATGCGGAAGGCCCCGTTGTCGCATATAAAGAGGACGTTGCGTTGTATACGAAGGACATTTTTTCCGAACCGTACGACGCGGACGCCTGGACTTCCGAAAATTATTACTATCTGATGGGGTCTGCAGACAGCCTCAGCGCCGATTACAACATGCGGTATTGGCGCAGCGACGCGCCGACGTCCGGGTTTACGACCGGTTTGGGAGAAAAAGTTTCCAGTTCGTTCAGTTGGCGCTATGATTCGTCGGATACGCGCATCGGGTATAATTTCTTTGCGCCGGGCCACAACGACATGTATACCACGCCCGACGGGGTGGACCTTCTCGTCTATCACAACCGCACGGGAAACAATCCGCAGGACATGAACTGGCCGCACTATCTGTTCGACAGCATGTACGCGCTCGATTCGAACGGCGAGATCGTCATGAGCCCCAACCGTTACGCAGGCGAAGCGCTGCGTAAGATCACGGAGGACGAACTGACGAAACTTTCGGGCGGCAATTACGATTATATCGCGCTCGGCTTGCCCAGCACGTCTATCGTCTATGCGTCGGAAGGACTTCGTCTGAAAGAGGACGGAACGCTGACCATCGACGGGACCGAACGCGGAGAATGGATCCTGTACGGGGACTATTACGTCGCGTTCACCATCGACGAAACCAGGTATTACGGCGTGGCGATGCCTGCCTGGATCGAGGCGGAAAACCGCGGCGGCATCACGATCTCCGCACGGAGCGAAGACGCGGGTCTTCCGTTCTTTATGAACATGGCTTTCTGATCGGAACAAAAAACAGAGGGCCATCTGTTTTTTCAGCAAAACGCTGAAAAAACAAAACATTAACAGTAAAAACACGGCGCAAAAGCCGTGAAAAAAGAAAAAGGAGCATAACATGAAGAAGAAAAGAATCACTTTGCTGGCACTTGTTCTGGCATTCGTCTTTTCCCTCACCGTGGCAGTCCTTGCGGCATGCAGCGATGACGATCGTCCCGCGGGCGACGGCACGGCTGTCAAGCTCGTCACCGATGACTCGCTGGAAGGGAAATTGCTCGCCATGTATACGTTTGAAGATACGGGCGACACGGTATCTGCGATCGATCCGTTTACGGGCGAAGCGCTTGCCGAAAATAACGGCACTTACGGGGACAATGCCCGCCTTGTGACCAATCCCAAAACAAACGGCGGATCTACAACCGTTCTCGATACCGATACGACGTTCCGCATCGGCGCGTTTTCGAGCGAACAGATCTCTGACGTTTTTGAAGATTATGCGGTCGTCGACGGCAACGAATACAACGGTATTTCTTTCTCGTTCTGGGCATACAACAACGAGACGCTCGCGGGCCCCGTCGACGGCGGAGAATCGGCCGACTGGGCAAACCTCGCGACCAACGGCTTCGAGTCCATCAACTGGGGCAATCTCACGCACATGAATACGGGAACGTCCTCTTATACGGCTTTCTATCCCGCGTCGAACACGATCGTCGGCAGGGGCGCTTATACGGAAGAATCGTACGAAGAGGCGCGCCAGATCTATTCCGACGAGCGGCTTGCTCTCTACGAACAATATTATAATATGTGGAATGCGGTCGCCGGCAATACGCAGGCTGCGGGCAGCACCGACAACGAGTATGTTCTCGCAACGGCGGCGGCATATCTCAACAATTGGCGTTATATCACGGTCAACGTCGATCTGGAAGAGGGCCTTTCCTTCTACAACAACGGCAGATTGGCGTTCCGCTATACCCCGAGCGCGTTCATCACCGCTCCCGGCGGCTGGGAACAGATCTATGTCGATTTCGTGATGGGTGCTATGGCAGAATATCAGGAATCGGACGATTCTTATATCGATTTCTTCGGCGCGGAAGCGGGCATTTACGCGGACGACCTCATCGTCGGCCTTTCCCTGACGGAGGAAGACGCCTGCAACCTGTACGAGTCCGTTTCGGGCACGACGTGGGATGCGGAAGATCTCGAACTCCGTTCCGCGCTCTCCGATGAAGAGGCGGAAAAAGACGCGCTTTCTCAGGCATATCTGAGCGAACAGCTCGCCGCCGTCACGACGCCTGTCGAAGGTGACCTGTACGGCGCGGCTTGCGTCATCGACGGTGCGGTCGTTGCGGGCGTCGAAAGGGAAGATACCGACGGCGACGGCGTGATCGATGACACGGTTTACGATGCGCGCGCGGCATGGCTCGAAGCGGATCACAACCTTGAAGAAGAGTTTATCGAAGTGGTCGGCAGCACGTCTCTCGACAACGGTTATAAGCCGGCGTCTTCCGCAAATTATTATATTCCCAAAGTGGCCGCAGACGGCACGTTCAGCATGACCGTTTCGGGCATCATCATGACGCCCGGCGTCAACAACTGGGAGAGCCTGCTCCTCACGCTGTACACGGGCGATACCCGCGAAGCGGAAACCAGGATCGACAACTTTGTGAACTATACCGCAAGCGGGCTCACCGTCGCGGCGGGCAATATGAATATTTCCTGGCCGGATGTGACGGCTAACGGCATTTACCTCAACGTCATCCAGCGCTTTGCAAAGATGGACGCGGTGTTCGCTTACGACGGCACGAACCTTACGATCACGTATAACCTGTATTATTACTTTGCGGGCGAAACGGTCGAACTGACCCTTGAAGACGGCACGACGTTCGAATATACGATTCCGAAGGACAGCACGACGCTGTTCAACACGATCACGTATAACGTGACGGCTGCGAGCGGCCTCGGTCTTGTCCTCGACATGAACGCGCTCAGCCTCAAACTCGGCACCGAAAACTCGGCGTACCTCGTTGAGGCAGTCACCGGCGGCGAAGCGTCCGCAACCGCGCCCGAAAGCGACGGGGTCGATCCCAACGCGCTCGCGGCTGCGGAAGAGGCGAACGCGGCGATCGCTGCGGCTCGTCAGGAAGCGTATGATGCAGCCGTTTCGGCGGCGCTGAACGGCGGTTCTGCCGTAGCGAATCTCGGCTCTGCCGATTTCAGCAATACCTACGGTATCGATTCGACCCTTTATGCTCCTGCAAGCGGAGACACTTGGGAGATCAAGATCTCCGGGTTTGTCCGTTCCAATGCGCTCAGCAATTACACTGCGCCCGGTGTAGCCATTTATATCGGCGGGGTGGATAACCTCGTCGGGGTTCTGCGCGGCGACAGGTGGATCAATGCGGGGGCGGGCGACAACGCCTATGAAGGCGGCGATGCAAGGGTCGCCTGGGCGACTACTGTCAACGGCACGGCTGTCGATGCGGCAGACGTCGATTGGGCAGATTGGACGGCGACGTATGCCTATTCCAAATACGATCTTACGATCTCGTTCGACGGAACGGCACTCACGGTAACGTTCAGCGTAGAAGCGACCGATAAGGGAGCGGAATACAGCGAAACGGTCGAGTATACCGACAGGAACGGCGCCGCGGCGTCCGTCACCATGACGGCGGAAGCGTCCGACAGCGCATGGGTCACGACGGCGACGATCACCGACGCGGCAACGATCGCGCAGGCTGCCAATATGCGCTTTGCGATCAGCACGGAAAACTGCTATTATACCGTAACAAGCATTACGGGCATCGCTGCGTAAGTTTCGACAAGTACATTGCAGAGGGGGGAGAGGAACCCTTTCCCCCTTTGCAAAATTAAGTGTTTTCGATTTATGAGGTCAAAATGAAAAAGAAGATACTTTGTTTGCTGATGGGGCTGATCATGCTGCTGCCGCTTTGTCTGGCTGCCTGTTCGGACAACGGCGGAAGCGGCGGCGACGGCGGTGACGGCGGCGACGGCGGCGACAATTCGTCCGAAACGGGGTTGTATCCGTCCGATCCGGATTTTGATACTTTGTCCGGATTCGATTCTTCCAATCCTTCCGATTGGAGCGAAGCAAAGGCGCATGACCCCTCTGTCATAGAAGACGGCGGCACGTTTTACGTGTTTTCTACCGACAATGAGGGGACGTTTGGTTATCAGATCAGAAAGAGCGAAGACCTGATCCATTGGGAATGGGTCGGCAACGCCATCGAAAACTGCGGAACGGCCACGACCGCGCAGGCACTCTATGAAGCGGGCAACGGCGGTTTGCAGGAAGTGTACGACGTCATCAGCGAAGACTCCCGTTGGGACGATTCGTGCTGGACGCTTTGGGCTCCCGATGTCGTCAAGAGCGAAGGCGGCGAATATTGGCTTTACGGTTGTTGGACGGCGGCGTTCGGGCAGGGGCATTCGGTCATTTTCCTCTGCAAATCCGACTCCGTCACCGGGCCGTACGAATTTGATTCGATCTTGCTGTATTCTTTTGACGGATGGCCCGACCTGAGCAGCCGTTATCCGAATGCCATCGACCCGCAGATCTACTATGTTGGCGACAAAATGTACATGGCATACGGTTCATTTAACGGCGGCACATGGACGATCGAACTGGATCCGGAGACGGGCCGCCGTGCGGACGGGCTGACGGGCGACGATCTTCTCAGCGGAAGCGATAAAACGCAGGAAGAGCGCTATGGCACCCGTCTCGTCAACGGGACTGTGACCGAAGGGCCGACGATCAATTATCACGAGGACGTCGCGATTTATCCGACCGATCTCGAATCCATCAAAAATTATGACGAGAGTAAGCTCACTTACGAAGACCGTTATTATCTGATGGGTTCGGCAAACAGTCTCAGCGCCGATTATAATATGCGCAGTTTTGTCGGAACGGCAGATGAAAACGGGACGGTATCGTTTACGTCTTATTTGGGAGACAGCGGCAACCGCGTCAGCGGCTCGTTCTCCTGGCGCACGCGCAGCAACGACCGCGGCGTGAATTTTGACTTCTTCGCTCCCGGGCATAACGATATGATCACCACGTCCGACGGCAAAAACCTGATCGTTTACCATAATCGGATCAATTTCGGTTCGGGGCAGCACTATCTGTTTGTCAGCACGTATGCGTTCAATTCTCGCGGAGACCTCGTCATCAACCCCAATCGCTATGCGGGGGAAACGCTCCGTGCGATCGAAGAAAGCGAACTTGCAGATAAGGACTTTTACTATGTCGTGGTAGACAGCAACAGCTACAGTGCGCTCGACAACGGCGGCTATGCGCAGGACGGGCTCATGCTCAACGCCGACAACACGGTTACGCTCGACGGTGCGGAAGCGGGGGAATGGTATCTGTACGGAGACAATTACGTCTATATCGAACTCAACGGCACGGTATATTACGGCGTTGCGATGCCCGCATATCTGCAAAAAGAAAAGGAGGGAGGGATCACGATCTCTTGCCTCAGTGAAGACGGTGCTGATACGCTTTACATGAACATCAATCTTTGACGGGCAAAAAGCGTCCGGGGCCTTTTCCCGCTCGTTCAGCGGAACGGCCGTAAAACGAAAGAAGTAAAAGAAAAACATAAATATAATGTTGTTTTCGCTTGCAAGGACGCGCATAAAGTAGTATAATACCATGCAATAAGGCGGTCTGCTATCAGACCGCCTTATTATTAAGAAAAAAGGTCTTTTTATGGAACAGAAAATCAAAGATTTCCCCGAGGGTTTCCGCTTTGACGCCCTCAACCAAAACTGGGAAGCGACCCCCGACAAATGGGGGGCATTCGGCGTGCACGACCCGTCCATGATCGAGGCGGACGGTGCATACTATGTCTTTTCTACGGGCACTTTCCGCCGCGATCTGTATCAGATCCGCAAATCGAAAGATCTCGTGCATTGGGAGTTCGTAGGCGAAGCTTTTGAGGGCTTTGACGAATTGAAGCCCGTCGTCGATACGCTCAAACGCCTGTACGGCGGAGACGTTCGCACGGAAAACCTCTGGGCGCCCGACGTCGTGCCCGCCAAAAAGGGCGGATACTGGCTGTACGGCTGCTACACGGGTGTGTTCGGCAACAATTATTCGGTGATCTACCTCGCCCATGCCGGTCAAATCGAGGGCCCGTATAAGTATGTCGGGATGCTCGTCGTATCGGGCGGAAAATGGGGATTGGTGCCTAACGCCATCGACCCGCAGATCTTTTACGACGGGGCGGGCAGAATGTGGATGACGTACGGCTCTTTCTACGGCGGCATCCGCATTCTCGAACTGGATCCCGAAACGGGCCTGCGCAAAGACGGGTATACTTATGAGATGTTCACGTCCAAAAAACTTTCCCGCGACGAATATTTCGGCAGGCGTATTTTGAACACGTCTAACGCGGAAGGCTCGGTCGTGGCGTATAAACGCGGCGTAAAGGTATATGGCGGCGATATTTTCTCCTCGCCCGAAGATCCCGCACTCTGGTCGGAAAAGGACAGGTTTTACCTCATGTGCTCGTCCGATTCGCTGTCTATGGACTACAATATGCGGCTTTGGGCGAGCGATCGGCCGGACGAAGGTTATACGGCGCAGCCGTACGGCGAGGGCGGCCTGAAAGTCGCCAGTTCTTTCTCCTGGCGCTTCGGCGAAGACGACCTGCGCGTCCCGTACGATTTTTATGTGCCCGGGCACAACGATCTTTTCACAACGTCCGAAGGGGTCGATCTCGTCGTGTACCACAATCGCACGCCGTACACCAATCAGCACGTTCCGCGCCGTCATTACCTGTTTATCAGCATGTATGCGCACAATTCTTTGGGCGACATCGTCATGAGCCCTAACCGCTATGCGGGGGAAAAGCTGCGCAAGATCGCGAAGGAAGAGCTGCTCGGCGTTTCCGGCGGCAATTTCGATTATATCCAGCTGTATTCCGGCAATTTTGACTGCGGTTACGCGAGGAGCGGGCTGCGCCTCGAAGAGGACGGCTCGGTCACGCTGGAGGGCGAAAAGATGGGCGAATGGAGACTGTACGGCGACAATTATGTCGCGTTCTCCTTCGACGGGATCAAATATTACGGCGTTGCCATGCCCGCATTCATCGATGCGGCGGGCCGCCCCGGCATCACGGTATCCGCGCGCGGCGAAAACGGATTGCCTTTCTTTCTCAACGCAGCGTTTTAAGGCGGCGGAACGCCAAAAGGGTAAAGGAACGGGGCGGCG
>ERZ1643247.2660-NODE-2660-length-13664-cov-4.239768_pt1 | contig 13664 bp, 8 predicted proteins | sample MGYA00579264_ERZ1643247 | MGnify/ENA primary metagenome ERZ1643247 (study PRJEB29033, sample SAMEA4952262) | chicken gut metagenome | biome: Broiler Chicken; feature: Gastrointestinal Tract; material: Caecum | place: Ireland | collected 2018 | study: Broiler... | reverse complement strand
TGGCCGGATGGTATTACCCACCCGGCCTTTAAATTACTGACAAATCACCGTTCCTGTTTTGCCTTCAATCCCTTCTTTCGCTTTGCTCAATACGGTAATCAGTGCTTCACGACCTGCGCGAGAGCGAGCAAACGAGGCGGCAGCTTCCACTTTAGGCAGCATAGAACCTTTCGCAAAATGACCTTCTTCGATAAAGCGTTCAGCATCACTTAATGACAGGCGATCGAGCCACTGTTCATTCTCTTTACCGAAGTTAATGGCCACTTTTTCTACCGCAGTCAGAATGATCAGCATATCGGCATCAATCATTTCTGCTAAACGGGCGCTGGCCCAGTCTTTATCGATAACCGCGCTGGCACCACGCAGATGGTTACCTTCACGAATAACAGGAATACCACCACCGCCAACGGTGATCACCACCTGACCTGCATCTACCAGAGCTTTAACCGTTTCTTTTTCAATGATATCAACCGGTTTTGGCGAGGCAACAACACGGCGATAGCCGCGACCAGCATCTTCTTTCAGAGTGTAACCCTGTTTTGTCAGTTGCTCTGCTTCTTGCTCGGTAAAGAACGAACCGATCGGCTTGGTCGGGTTGAGGAATGCCGGATCGTTAGCGTCGACTTCGACCTGAGTAACCAGCGTTGCTACAGGTTTATTAATGCCCCGAGAAAGCAGTTCTTCTCTTAAAGCGTTTTGTAGATCGTAACCAATATAACCCTGGCTTAATGCAACACAGACAGACATCGGCAGCATTGGCGAGTGCGCTTCAGTTTTTGCGGCAGCTTCAAAGGCCTGGTTAATCATGCCCACCTGCGGCCCGTTACCATGAGTGACGATAACTTCATGTCCCTGGGCAATTAAATCAACAATTGCCTGAGAAGTAATTTTTACCGCTTTCATTTGCCCGGCCAGGTCATCGCCCAGCGCATTCCCGCCCAGGGCGAGAACAATTTTCTTACTCATTTTTCCTCACTCATCATTCTTGATTGTGTATAGATCCCTGGCAGTGGTTAGAGCACGGGAGGGACAAACGGTTTGCGTCGCAGGAAACGACCTCGCCCGGCTTTGCCTGTAAAGGTGCCGTCACAGAAAATCGTTTCACCACGGGATAAGGTTCTGACAATCGCGCCCTGACAGGTAAAACCCTCCCATGGCGAGTAGTCGGCGTTGTCGTGGAGATGGCGATGCTGAATTTGTTGGCTCTGACGTGGGTCGATAATCACCACGTCGCCATCGGAACCGGGCGCTAATAATCCTTTTTGCGGCCACAGGCCAAACAGCCTGGCGGGCATCGCGCTGGTTAATTCAACAAAGCGTTCCGGTGTTATACGTCCCGTCATCACGCCACTGGAAAACAGTAACTGCATGCGGTTTTCCACACCGGGTAAGCCATTTGGGCAGCGACTGAAATCGCCTTTAGAAATTTGCAGGCGTTGAGCCATCGAGAAGGTGCAGTGATCGGTTGCCACCACGTCAATCGCACCATCGCTGATGCCACACCACAGTTTGTCCTGCTCGCGTACGTTACGCAGCGGTGGGCTAAGAATGAACTTCATGCCGTCTTCTGTATCGTAACTGCGTTCGTCCAACAGGAGATATTGTGGGCAGGTTTCAACCCAGACTGGCTGGTGATTCGCACGGGCAAGACGCAGATAATCCAGACCTAAGCCGTTAGACAGGTGCACGATATAGAGCGGGGCGTTACCGGCAATTTGTGCCAGGTTAATCATGCGGGCGATGGCTTCCGCTTCGCATTCCAGAGGGCGACTCAAGGCATGATAGCGCGGCGCGGTTAACCCTGCGGCGATAAATTCCGCCCGCTTGCTGGCGATAGCCGCATCATTTTCCGGGTGCACGGTGGTCAGCGCGCCGGATTCATGCAAGCGGCGTAATGCCTGCAAAACCTCGTCATCGTTGAGTTTGTATTGATAGGTTAAATAGAGTTTAAAACTGCTCAGTCCTTCCTCGACCATCATCGGGATTTCGTCGAGGATTGCGTGATTAATGTGCTGGATCACACCGTGAAAGCTGTAATCGATGACCGCTTTATGGGCGGCATAACCACGATAAACCTCCAGTTGATGGCGTAACCGACAGCCGTTTGGGCCAAATCCCATATGGTCAATAATGGTTGTTGTACCGCCACACGCAGCTGCGCGGGTACCGGTAAAAAAATCATCACAACTGCGCGCGATGCCGACATCAATATTGAAATGCGTATGGACATCCACGCCGCCAGGGAAAACGTAACAGCCAGTGGCATCAATTTCTTCATACGGGAGCTGCGGCGAAATATTGTTGCCCAACTGGCGAACAATCCCGCTTTCAATCAGCAAATCCTGTTTGGCTTGTCCATCTGCGTTAACGACAGTGCCGTTTTTGATCAATACGCGCATAGCAAACTCCAAAAACCCTCCGGCGAACCGGAGGGGAATAAGTGAAGAGTAATTACTCTGTTGCCAGCCAGCTTAACGGGATTGCAGCGTACATCGCGGCACAGGTCACCAGGTGAGATTTCCAGGTTTTTTCGTTAGGTGCATGCGCTTCAGGTTCTTTACCCGGGCCAAAGCCGATCACCGGAATGCCGTGACGGCCCATGATAGATACGCCGTTAGTTGAGAAGGTCCACTTATCAACAACCGGCGCTTTGCCAAACAGCCCTTCGTAGGCATTCACCAGTGCTTTAACGGTGAAGTGATCTTCTTCCACTTTCCAGGTCGGGAAGTAGCATTCGGTTGGGTAAACCAGGCCAGTCCAGGACGGACGGTCGTAGTTGTACATAGAAACAACCGCGTTAGCTTTCTGTACTGCAGGCAGGGCGCGGATTTCGTCCAGCGCGCCTTCCCAGGTTTCGCCCCAGGTCAGACGGCGGTCAATAGAGACGGCGCAGCTATCTGCTACAGCGCAACGGCTTGGGGATGTGAAGAAGATTTCAGAAACGGTGAGGGTGCCTTTGCCGAGGAATTCGTCATAACCCAGACGTTGGGAGAGTTCTTGTAATTCGCCAAGAATCGGACCCATTTTGAAAATGGCGTTATCACCGCGTTCTGGTGCAGAACCGTGGCAGCTAACACCCTGAACATCAATACGAATTTCCATACGACCGCGCTGACCACGGTATACCTGGCAGTCGGTTGGTTCGGTACTGACCACAAATTCCGGGCGAATGCCGGATTGTTCAATAATGTACTGCCAGCACAGACCGTCGCAGTCTTCTTCCTGCACAGTACCGGTAACCAGCAGGGTATATTCATCTTCCAGACCGAGGTCTTTAATGATTTTACCGGCATAAACCATAGATGCCATGCCGCCTTCCTGGTCGGAAGTACCGCGACCACCGATTAGCTCATCAGTTTCCATGCCTTCGTACGGATCGAAGTCCCAGTTTTTGATGTTGCCAATGCCGACGGTATCGATATGAGCGTCCATTGCCACCAGACGCGGGCCGTGGCCGATATAACCGAGAACGTTGCCCATCGGGTCGATTTCAACTTTATCGAAGCCGACTTTTTCCATCTCTTCTTTAATACGATGTACTACGCGTTTCTCGTCGCAGCTTTCACTGGGAATAGCAACCATGTCGCGCAGGAAGCGAGTCATGTCCGCCTGGTAATCTTTTGCTTTTTCAAGAATCAGTTTGAATGGAATATTCTTAGCCATTATTTTTCTCCAGATTTTTTACTCCCCGTTTTGCAGGGAGCAGTTCCAATAGGGTGATTAAGGTGCTACAGCGTGTTTGCCTTCCCAGACAACTTCGCGGTAGTGCTTCACGTCGGTGTCGCCTTCAGTGCTGATAACCAGCACCACGGCATCTTTGTTCAGCGCCAGTTTTTCCATCAGGCTTTGACGTTGCGGGTGATAATGAACCGCCGCGAGAACGCCCAAACCGACAGCGCCGGATTCACCGGAGATGATGCGCGGGTCGTTGCCGTACGGATTACCCAGCACGCGCATACCTAATGCGGCAACGCTGTCCTGGCAGGAGATGAATTGGGTGGCGCAGTTACGTAGGATTTCCCAGCCCAGCGGGTTAGGTTCGCCACAGGCCAGGCCTGCCATGATGGTGGCCATATCACCGCCAACGTTGACGATGTCGCCTTTGACGCCGGAGCGATAAATACAGTCAGCTTTGTCAGGTTCAACAATAATGCTGTGCAGATTTTGCGGGCTGTAGACGTCGACCAGATAACCCAGCACACCACCGGCCATTGCTCCGACACCGGCTTGCAGCAGAACGTGCGTCGGGGTTACGCCCATTTCACGCATTTGCTCGACGGCTTCATCTGCCAGGGTTGCGTAGCCTTGCATGATCCAGGTTGGGATTTTGGTGTAACCTTCCCATGCCGTGTCCTGTACCACTTCCCAGCCGTGCTGCTGCGCGTGTTGCATGGTCAGGCGAACGGTATCGTCATAGTTCATATCCGTGACGATGCACTCGGCACCGAGGTTCAGAATGGCGTCAACGCGTTCCTGAGCAGAACCTTTCGGCATGTAAATCACCGCATTCTGTCCGAGTTGCTGTGCTGCCCACGCCACACCGCGCCCGTGGTTGCCGTCGGTGGTGGTCGCGAAAGTCATTTTTTCGCCGATGGCATTTTTCAGGTGCTCAAATGACAGCGTTTCGATATCAAGATGATATTTTTCACACAATAATTGAGCGATGGCGTACGCACCGCCAAGCATTTTGAAGGCGTTCAGACCGAATCGTTTTGATTCGTCTTTGACGAGAATTTTCTTCACACCAAAAAGGTTTGCGAGATCGTCCAGCGCACAAAGCGGTGTTGGGCGATAACCAGCTATTTTCTGGTGGAACTGGCGCGCCAGTTTGGCCTGGCTTTGCGAAAAGAGCGGTGATGTTTCGCCGTTGAAAAATTTGTTATCGGCGATATCAATCTTCAATGAGAAAACGGACATATCCTATCCTTTTGGCCTCTGGAAATAGAGGGCCGACCAGCTGATCGGCCCGAGGGGTTATTTCACGCGTTCTTGCGCTTCTTTCAGCAGTTGCTCGAGCAGTGCACCTGGTTTGGCGTATTTACGGGACAGGATCATCGCGGCGATGATATAAGGCTTCCAGCTGGCTTCTTTGTAGGTAGCGATACGGTATTTTTCGAATACGCCTTCAGTCACTTCACCTTCTTTACAGGATACGCCGCTGATATCAGCTGGCAGGCAGTGCATGTACAGGGCTTCGCCATCACGGGTCAGTTCCATCATCTCTTCAGTACAATGCCAGTCTTTGTGTTGCGCGTTCTGTGCCAGACACTGTTTTTCCAGTGCTTTTAAGCCTTCGTGGTCGTTCGCACGCAGCAATTCAGTACGCTCTTCCATCACTTTGTAAGGTGCCCATGACTTCGGATAAACGATGTCTGCATCTTTGAACGCTTCTTCCATGCTGGTGACCTGACGGAAGCTACCGCCAGATGCTTTAGCATTGTTTTTCGCCACTTCAACCACATCCGGGATCAGGTCGTAGCCTTCCGGATGGGCCAGGGTGACATCCATACCGAAGCGAGTCATCAGACCGATGATGCCTTGTGGTACAGAGAGCGGTTTGCCATAGCTTGGAGAGTAGGCCCAGGTCATGGCGATTTTTTTACCTTTCAGGTTTTCCAGTGAACCAAAGTGTTCACGTAACCACGCGAGGTCAGCCATTGACTGAGTCGGGTGGTCAATATCGCATTGCAGGTTCACTAAAGCCGGACGCTGTGGCAGTACACCCTGCTTGTAACCGTCATCAAGTGCAGCGCCAACTTCACGCATATAGGCGTTGCCTGCGCCCAGATACATATCGTCGCGAATACCAATAGCGTCGGCGCAGAAGGAGATCATATTGGCGGTTTCACGCACGGTTTCGCCGTGAGCGATTTGTGATTTGCCTTCGTCGAGATCTTGTTGTGCAAGGCCGAGCAGGTTAAGCGCGGAAGCATAAGAGAAGCGGGTACGGGTGGAGTTGTCGCGGAATACGGAAATACCTAATCCACTATTAAAGACTTTGGTTGAGATGTTTTCAGCACGCAGTGCTTTTAATGCTGCGGCAACGTCCAGTACTTGTTTCAGTTCATCTGGCGTCTGTTCCCACGTTAACAAAAAATCTTTCTCGTGAAGGTGAGAGGTCAGCGAATTGATATCCTTAATCAGCTCATTAACAGTTTTCATCATAAAGTCCCGGTAGTGGAATGACAGGCAAAGTGGTTTATTTCACTGTGACTTGCCAAAGTGATTGGTGTTTTCACAGCTATACCTGGGACTAACAATAAGTGTGCCAGAATTATCCGCGCGGCTGCAAAAGACTAATTTGACGGATAATGTGTGGGGTTGATCACAAATTGATGCCAGCTTCTGGTTGTTTGTAAAATACGAAAACGTTTGGCTTTTTTTATCGCGTTATTTATTTGCTGCTAAGTATCAGAAATAAGATAAAGGGGCAGGCTATCTCTCTTCAGTTTGATAAACTCACCGCCGTAATTCTCATATTGATATAGAAATGTGATATCTCTTCCATAATTTCATTAGAAAGTGATAAAAATCTTATGTTTTTATCAAAGCCAATTTCGCCTGAGTTAATATCATCATGATCTGTGAACCATCAACGTCTTCAATGATCGACTTTTAAGTAAGTCTGGAAGGTAAAGCTATGGAGCTTGCTACTACGCAGTCAGTATTGATGCAAATTCAACCGACAATTCAGCGTTTTGCCAGAATGCTTGCCAGCGTTTTGCAGCTTGAGGTTGAGATCGTTGATGAAAACTTGTGTCGCGTCGCCGGAACGGGCGCGTATGGGAAGTTTCTTGGTCGCCAGTTGAGCGGCAACTCACGCCTGCTCCGCCACGTCCTGGAAACGAAAACTGAAAAAGTTGTGACACAGTCTCGCTTCGATCCCCTTTGCGAAGGTTGCGATAGTAAAGAAAATTGCCGCGAAAAAGCATTTCTGGGTACGCCTGTCATTTTACAGGATCGTTGTGTTGGGGTGATAAGTTTGATTGCCGTTACCCACGAGCAACAAGAGCATATCAGTGATAATTTACGCGAATTTTCTGATTATGTTCGCCATATATCCACCATTTTTGTTTCGAAACTTCTGGAGGATCAGGGGCCAGGAGATAACATCAGTAAAATATTCGCGACCATGATCGATAATATGGATCAGGGCGTATTAGTTGTTGATGATGAAAGTCGGGTTCAGTTTGTTAATCAGACTGCCTTAAAAACACTTGGTGTTGTACAAAATAATATTATTGGGAAACCTATCCGTTTCAGACCATTAACATTTGAGAGTAATTTTACCCATGGACATATGCAGCATATTGTTTCATGGGACGATAAAAGTGAATTAATCATTGGTCAATTGCATAACATTCAGGGCCGACAATTATTTTTAATGGCATTTCACCAATCGCATACCAGTTTTTCTGTAGCAAATGCACCTGATGAACCACATATTGAACAATTGGTTGGCGAGTGCCGTGTTATGCGGCAATTAAAACGACTCATTAGCCGTATTGCACCCAGCCCATCCAGCGTTATGGTGGTTGGTGAAAGCGGCACGGGTAAAGAAGTCGTCGCCCGTGCAATCCATAAGTTGAGCGGAAGACGGAATAAACCCTTTATTGCTATCAACTGTGCCGCGATTCCGGAGCAGCTTCTGGAGAGCGAACTGTTCGGTTATGTTAAAGGTGCATTTACTGGCGCTTCTGCCAACGGTAAAACAGGGTTGATTCAGGCGGCGAATACGGGCACGCTGTTTCTCGATGAAATAGGTGATATGCCATTAATGTTGCAGGCTAAATTACTGCGCGCTATTGAGGCACGTGAAATTCTGCCGATTGGTGCCAGTAGCCCAATACAAGTCGACATTCGCATCATTTCTGCAACTAATCAGAATTTGGCCCAGTTCATTGCCGAAGGTAAATTCCGCGAAGATCTCTTCTACCGACTTAATGTTATCCCGATAACTCTGCCACCGCTGCGTGAACGTCAGGAAGATATTGAACTATTGGTGCATTACTTTTTACATCTGCATACCCGTCGTCTGGGATCGGTTTATCCTGGCATTGCTCCCGATGTCGTCGAAATATTGCGTAAGCATCGTTGGCCCGGAAACCTGCGCGAGTTAAGCAATTTGATGGAATATCTGGTTAACGTGGTTCCTTCAGGTGAAGTTATCGACAGCACGCTATTGCCGCCAAATCTGCTGAATAATGGCACAACGGAGCAAAGTGATGTAACAGAGGTCAGTGAGGCGCACCTGTCACTCGATGATGCGGGCGGCACGGCGCTGGAGGAGATGGAAAAGCAAATGATCCGCGAGGCGCTTTCACGTCATAACAGCAAGAAGCAAGTTGCTGATGAACTGGGCATCGGCATTGCTACGCTCTATCGCAAGATTAAGAAATATGAGTTGTTAAACACATAACCTCAGTGAATCCGGCCTGAATTCAGGCCGGATATCCTTTTACTTCGTTTTCTCGCAATCCAGAACTGTATTTACAATCATCTGATACCCCGTGCAGCGACAAAGATTTCCCGCCAGTCCGCGACGAATTTCCGTAATGGTTAATGGCTTCTCGCGTGGTTTCGCCAGCATTGCCGTGGTAGCCATAATCAGGCCAGGCGTACAAAACCCGCACTGCACTGCGCCGGATTTCGCATAAGCCTGCTGAACATGAGAAAGTTTTCCGCCTTTCGCTTCACCTTCAAGCGTGCGGATCTCTTTTCCTTCAGCCCAGGCGGCAAGGTATAAGCAACTGTCTATTGCTGTGCCGTCGACCAGCACCGTACAGGCACCACATTCACCCACGCAGCACCCTTGTTTGACACTTAGCAGTCCTTGTTCGCGGAGTAATTCCGAGAGCGGCGTGCCTGGTGCGGCATGAAGCTGAAAAGGCATCCCGTTAATGGTGCATTCGATGGTAATTGTTTCGCTGTGATTCATTGCAATTTTCCCCCCGCCGCGGCGACGGCTTCGCTAATCACTTTTTTGGTCATCGTCTGGATGAGATGCAGACGAAACTCTTTACTGGCCCGCCATGAAGAACGCGGGGCGACATCTTGCAGGACAGATTCGCTGATAGCTTCCAGCGTTTGCAGGTTTAATGGCGCATTTTGTGCAGTCTGTTCGGCATGTTGGCAGCGAATCGGCGTTGGCGCGGCAACACCAAATGCCAGGCGTAATTCGCTGAAATTGCCGTTATCCAGTCGGCAATGTGCGACGCAGCCAATCGTTGAAATATCCATTGCGTCGCGCATGGCATATTTAAAATGCGCGCTGCCCGCGTGTTCTTTCGGCTGTGGCGGAAAATGAAAGGCGACGAGGATTTCGTCATGCTCAAGAGACACTTTGCCCGGCCCGGTGTGAAAGCCATTAATCGGGACGAAACGAACACCGCGCGGGGAGTGGATCTCCAGTTTCGCGTCATAAATTAGCGTTGGCGTGGCAGAATCTGCGCTGGTGGCACCGTTGCAAATATTTCCACCGTAGGTAGCGACGTTACGGATCTGCGGTCCAGCAATGGACGTGGCCGCAGCACATAACGCCGGGAGATGACGTTGAGTTATAGGATCTTCTATTAGCTGGGTAAATGTCGTTGCAGAGCCGATACGTAGCGAGCCATCTTCCGCCAGCGTAATTCCCCGCAGCTCCGCCAGATTATGAATATCAACAATATGGCGATAACGGTCATTGTGATGGTGGAGCTGAATCAGTACGTCAGTGCCACCGGCGAGCAGTTTGGCCTGCGGGTTGTCAGCCAGCAGGTTGATGGCATCGGCAAGGGTTGCTGCGCGATGGTAAGAAGCAAAATCAAACATGATGTTATCCTCAAATCAATCCTGCCAGATGGAACTCTTCATATAACCGTTTTGGCGTCAGCGGCAGTGTATTGATTGCAACACCGGTAGCCATCTTCACCGCGTTACGAATAGCAGCGGCAACAGGAATTATTGGTGGCTCACCCAGTGACTTATGTCCGTATGCGGATTGCGGCTCATTGATTTCGACGAACGCGCTTTCCAGTTGTGGCAGATCCGGCATGGTCGGCATTTTGTAATCCAGCAGATTGGGGTTACGGACCACGCCGCTTTTAGCATCGATGATCATCTCTTCAAATAGCGCCCAGCCAATGCCCATTCCCATTCCGCCGTGTACCTGACCTTCTGCCAGCAGTGGATTAAGAATATGCCCTGAATCATGAACGTTGAGGATGCGGTTGATGGTGACTTTGCACAGCGCAATATCGACCGTCAGATCAACAAAGGTACAGCCAAACGCCGGTGGGTTAGTGGTGGTTTTGATGGAGCTTTCAGCAGAGAGCTGCCCGCCGCGTTCAGGGTGGTAGAAAGCGTCCATCGCCAAATCTTTTAACGACATTAACGGCTCTTCCGGTCGTTCAACCAGCACGATATGGCCTTTTATCAGGGTCAGATTCATCGCTGACTGATGTAGCATGACTGCGGCGTGAGCGATGATTTTCTCTTTTAATAATAGTGCCGCACTGCGCAGCGCAGGCGCGGCAACATAGCTCTGGCGTGAGGCAAATGCGCCGGGATCGAACGGCGTAACGTCGGTATCTTGAGTTGAAATAACGCGAACGTCGCTGACCGGAACCCCCACGGTTTCTGCCACCATTTGCGAGAAGACGGTGTCGGCACCCTGACCGATTTCCGTCGCGCCGCTTTGCACGTTGATGGTTCCATCCTGATTCATCAGAAGGCGCGCGCCTGCTATTTCTACGCCGACAGGCCAGGTGTTAGAGGTGTAGCTAAAACAGGCGACGCCAACGCCGCGGCGCAAATTGCCTTGCTGGTTCTGGCATTCTGCACGGCGTTTTTCCCATTCAAAGATTTTCCGGCCTTTTTCAAGACACTCCGGCAACCCTGCGCTGTAAATACGTTTGCCCGTGAGCGGATTAGCATCTCCTTCGCGGGCGGCGTTGCGTAAACGAATTTCAACAGGATCAATACCTAACGCTGTCGCGGCGTCATCAAGCATAGACTCAACGGCAAATACGACTTGTGGCGCGCCATAACCACGCATCGCACCAGCCGAGGGGAGGTTGGTATAGCAGGTCTTTGAACTGTAAGCGTAGGCACAACGAGGATAAAGGTAAGCGACTTTATTCCCCCCCGCAGAAGCGATGGAGTGCCCGTGAGATGCATAAGCGCCGGTGTTAGACAGAACATCCAGACTATAACCTTTCAATGTTCCGTCGCGGTTCACGCCCATTTGCCCGTCAATGGTAAAAGCGTGGCGGGTACGGGTTGCGAGGAAACACTCTTCACGGCTAAGGGAAACTTTCACCGGAATGCCGCCAAGCTTGCTGGTCAGGAATGCCGCCATTGGCTCTTCCAGTACATCCTGTTTATTACCAAAACCGCCACCGACAAATGGTTTGATGACTCGTACGCATGACCAGGGAATATCCAGCGCCTGACCAACCACGCGGCGAACAATGTGCGGGATCTGGGTGCTGGAAACGATGGTAATTCGCGAGTCATCCTCCATCCACGCCAGCGATGTTACGCTTTCCATGTGACAATGTTGAATAACGGGGGTCTGATAGTGCCCCTGTACCTGGTAGTCGGCGGCATCGATTGTTTGTTGGACATTACCCGTCGACATCGTGCTTTGTTTCAGTAAATTGCCACCGTTATGGATTGGTGCAGCGTCTTCTGCCAGCGCCGCTTCTGGCGTGGTGATAACGGGTAATTCTTGCCACTCAATGCTGACCAATTGCGCCGCTTTTTCTGCCGTGAGTTCATCGCGGGCCACGACGATGGCAACGGCGTCACCATGATGACGAACATGGCGAGTTAGCAGTGCGCGATCGGCGGTATCGCGCTTGTTTTCGTCAAGTGTCCAGGCATGCCCAGCTGTAGCGAATGGAATATCAGGCACATCTTCCCAGGTAAAAATCGCCAGTACGCCCGGCAAACTTCTGGCTTGTTCATCATTAATACTTACGGCATAACCATGTGCGATAGGGCTACGTACATATTTCGCATAACACATGCCCGCCATAACATAATCGTCAGTATATCGTGCCCGCCCGGTGACCTTAGCAATGGCATCGACGCGCATGCATGATTCACCCGTAGCGGTTGCTTCCCGCGCTTCCATAGAAATCCCCTCGATTTGAACATTTGGTTCTTATGGCAAAGATTTAGTCTAAGCAGGCAAGATTTACGCCAGAAACGACGATAAGCGTTAGGGGAGGTAGGAAGTGTGATGACGTTAAAAAAACACAGATATGATACGAAACAGGACTCTGAATAGGGGCAGTGATACGTATCAATATGAGTGGCGATAAAATCAATGTGATAAATTGGGATTATTACGCATCAGGATGGGAAATAGGGTAAAAAGTCAGGAAGTTCGATACCTCTACAGCGAATATTTTGCTGATGATACTTCCCTTTGCCAAATGAAATTAACCTCTTTCTCTATTACCACGTTTTTCCAGAAGCAAGAGATTGGGTATCAAGAGGCTGGCTGCTATGATAAGGCGTCTTGTTTTTTAAGCGAGGAAAGATTTTGAGTGCGGGACGCCTGAATAAAAAATCTCTGGGTATCGTGATGTTGTTATCGGTTGGACTGCTTTTGGCGGGCTGTTCGGGTAGCAAATCATCCGATACAGGAACGTATTCCGGCTCCGTTCACACCGTGAAACGGGGGGATACGCTATATCGTATTTCGCGCACCACGGGAACCAGCGTAAAAGAACTGGCGCGACTGAACGGCATTTCCCCCCCTTACACTATTGAAGTAGGTCAGAAACTAAAACTGGGTGGGGCGAAAAGTAGCAGTAGTACACGTAAATCAACCGCCAAATCAACGACCAAAACCGCATCGGTTACACCGTCATCAGCGGTACCGAAATCTTCCTGGCCGCCAGTAGGACAACGTTGTTGGTTATGGCCAACGACAGGGAAAGTTATCATGCCGTATTCGACAGCAGATGGCGGCAATAAAGGGATTGATATCTCAGCTCCACGGGGTACACCTATTTACGCCGCGGGTGCAGGAAAGGTGGTGTATGTGGGCAACCAGCTGCGTGGCTACGGTAATCTCATCATGATTGAACACAGTGAAGATTACATTACGGCTTACGCCCATAATGACACGATGCTGGTAAATAATGGGCAAAGCGTGAAGGCTGGGCAAAAAATCGCCACCATGGGGAGCACGGATGCGGCATCTGTTCGCCTGCATTTCCAGATTCGTTACCGTGCAACGGCAATTGATCCGCTACGTTACTTGCCGCCTCAGGGCAGCAAGCCAAAATGCTGATGGCGAATTAATCAGCAGTCAGCAGCGTGGCACTTGCTAAGGAGAGCGTAAGGTTTATAATGCCTTACGCATCTCGAAGCGGGCGTAGTTCAATGGTAGAACGAGAGCTTCCCAAGCTCTATACGAGGGTTCGATTCCCTTCGCCCGCTCCAATTTATCTTCACCTCATCAACCTGCCATTTTTGTTGTATCTGATTTTCTATATTATCTTAATTCAATCGCTTCAGACTTTTCGCAATCGCCGTAACACTTCCCTATTTTTTTGTAAATAAAAAGCGTTTACGCAATGCAATCCTTTTATAACAACCCAGGTAAAATACCTTATTTTCAAGTTGTTAAATAAGTGGTTATCTACGCTTTTAACAAACGATTG
>ERZ1643247.2658-NODE-2658-length-13670-cov-25.597209_pt1 | contig 13670 bp, 14 predicted proteins | sample MGYA00579264_ERZ1643247 | MGnify/ENA primary metagenome ERZ1643247 (study PRJEB29033, sample SAMEA4952262) | chicken gut metagenome | biome: Broiler Chicken; feature: Gastrointestinal Tract; material: Caecum | place: Ireland | collected 2018 | study: Broiler... | reverse complement strand
AACGCAGGAACGACATGACAAGCAGTGCCGCAAGAAGATCCTGCTCTTTCCGGAAGATAGTATTTAGAATAATTAAAATCACCGGCTATCGTATACAAATCCATGTTTTCATCCAGATGGCTCTCAATTAGATCAATGATCTGATCGATTATAATACCCGATTGCTTTCTCATCGGCACATCCTCCAGAATTTCGTGTCGTTATGTTCTATTTCATCATGTCACTGAGGACATTGTATCACGAAATCCGGCATATGTTTTATCGGTTCTTGCTCTCTTTTATTCCCCCTTAGGCAGCAAAAACAGCCCGCATCACGCGCGGACTGCCTTTGCTGTCTTTCTTCTGTCAAACACAAATCTGTTTATGAGCACGATTACCAGACTTACGATCAGCAGGAAATAGAAATTGATACCTCTGCTCACAAGCATGGACGGAATCAGGTACGCTCCCGTAAATACATGGACAAATACAGCCTGATACATCAGTTCCGTGATTCCCTGGGCTCCCGGCAGAGGAAGCATGTCAACCGCGATATATACAGCCGCCTGCAGGAGGATCACTTTCATTGCACCGGCTCCGTGAAGCCCAAAGCCGAGATAAACCATGTAAGTCAGTACAAACACACTGCATCTCTGGAGGAATGTCACAAAGATTACAACCGCCAGACTCTCTTTATGCCCTTTCAGCCATGTTACCGCCTGCTGGTAGCTGTCAATAAATTCATTGATCTTCTCTTCTCTTTTCTCCGAGGGTTTCCATATCCTAAACCGGATAAACAGACCTTCAAACAAAAGCGCCAGCTTCAGGATGACTTTCGGGAAAAGCATGACTCCCAGAATCAGGACCACAAGGATCACATTGAGAGCAAGCCCTAATAAATACAGCGGGAAATAATTTCCCAGCTCCTGCCGCAGCGGATTCATCCAGAAGAACAGGATACCGAGTCCCATAATAACAAGAACAAATTTATACGCCACTGCTACGGTCATAAGTACCACTGTGCTGTCCGATCCCCGGTTTCCGTCCTTGTTCATATAATAGAGCTGTACCGGCTGTCCGCCTGTCGCTGAAGGCGTAATGCCGGAATAAAAGAAGCCGATAAAGGAATACTGGATGCATCTTAAAAGAGAACTTGCTTTATACCCCTCTTTTTGCGCTTTCATAGAACGAAGCAGATACCAGATCATGAATCCTTCGGCGCATACAAAAAATATAGCCAGCGCTACAGAAGGGATCAGATACCAGAATGACATATTCATAAGCGCATGTCCGATTTCAGATAAATCTCTTCCGCTGAACAATGCGTAAAAAGTCAGCAGCATAATAACCAGAAACAGAGCGATCTGAAGCGCTCTCTTTTTCATACTCATAAGTTCACACCCCGTTTCAGAAAATTGATAATATAAGCAGCTCCTGCATATGCAGGCTGCATAAATGAAACTGACGGGATACGCTTTCTTTCCGCGGGTCTTCTGCATCTCGCCGCAAATGCATAGAGACTCCCCTCATATATCTTCTTTTTTCCTTCATATTCATAGAAATCTTTCGGCGTCACCAGAGAAAAATGCTTGTCCCAGCAACAGACTCCGGCTTCTTCCAGAAGTTTTGCCAGAAATGAAGAACAGGTATAATGATTCTTCTGATAAAACGGAATATTCATCAGAATAAACGGCAGTCCGAGAACAGCGTAATGATAATGGAATCGCTGCTCCATTGCCTCATTTAATTTCTGCTCAATATACCTTTTCTGTTCTGATGTGCACTTCACACTGCATACCATATAATCGGCATCGGGAAATGCCTGAAGTATCTTATATTTATCTTCTTTTTCAAACCCTGCGAGAAGCGGTACAGACGGATGCCGGCGCCCGATGCTGTAGGTTTCCTCTAAATGCGGATCCAGTGAGAGCGCCACATGAATATATTTCTGTCTTATTACGCGGCGGATAATCCCGGCAAAGAATCCGGGGGTATCCACAAATGCTATGTAAATCTCTGCCATACTTTTTCTCCCCTTTATACGCACAAAACAGTGCTTATAAATAAACTGTACTTTTTATACATCTTACTGGAACTGATAAATCTTCCTTGCGAAGCGATAACCGCTTATTGTAAGCTTGCCGCCCAGTCTGCCCGGCAGATAAGTCAGACCGCTCAGAGTTGAATATCTCAGCCGGTAATAGAGCGAAGCGTTATACGCCTTAATCCTCTTCCACATATCCTGCCGCTTCTGCTCTGCCTCCGCTGTCTTTATGAGCAGCAGATGAATGGAAGAGATTGAAAGCATAATTGAAATATTACGTGTCATGTAAGAAGCAAGCTTCGGATATTTTTTCTTTACCTCATTTAAATCTACGCATTCTGCCACCAGTTCCGTAACGCGGATCTGCTGGTCAATCCGCTTCATCAGGACTTTCTCATTAACCGACTGATCCTCCCGTCCCAGATAATAATGATAAAGATCAATATCCATATAGTAGATACTCTCCACATAAGGAAGCGGCTGATAGGAAAAGAGATTGTCTACATAAAATGTATGCTCCGGGAGCTTTACTCCCGATTTTCTTAATATACTTGTACGGAACATAAGTGAATGCATGATCAGATACTGTGACGGTCGGAAATGTCCCATTGTATTCCAGCTGCATATCTCCCCGTCCGGAAAGATGTTCCTGTAATCCATACTCCGGGTCTTTCCCTCATCCAAATGATCATAAACATAATTACAGACAAAGAGATCCGGTATGTTCTCTTCAAACTCTGCCCGTCCGCCGCCGCAGAACTCTTTTATCTTTGCAAGCAGTTTCTTATAAGCATCCGGATCCAGCCAGTCATCTGAATCCACCACTTTATAGTAAATTCCCCTTGCCAGTTCAAGCCCTTTATTCACACCTGATCCATGTCCGCCGTTTTCTTTATGTACTGTGCGGACAATGTCAGGATGGGCAAGCTGATATTCATCCGCGATACGAGCCGTTTCATCAGTGGAACCGTCATTGATCAGAATAATCTCTACATCACTTCCTCCCGGCAGCAGCGAATCGATACACCGTCTCATATAACTTTCCGAATTATAGCAAGGTACTGTAAATGTAATATATTTCATAGATGATCCTCTCCTTCTCTCTTTCCTCCGCATGTCCCGGAACTCAGACATCAATATCATATCCGACAGTTTTATCATACTTTAGTGTTCTTAAGATAACCGGAAAACAAATCTTAAGATTTCTCAAAGATTTTTTTAATGATGTTAAAAGATTGCATTATCTGTTAAGCTTAAGTAACGCGCGGTCCAAAGCTGACCACAGTCCTGATATGACAAACATGACAGCTCCCACCGGCACGATCACAACAATCAGAAAAATAATCATGAGCCAGCCGATCAGCCTGCCCGGATATTTTTTAGAAGCTCCTTTCACTGTCTCTTCCTCCTTGTCATGAACAGAATTTCCTTTTGCATATTTATAGTACCAAAAAGGCAAAATATTCTTCCATTCAGACGGCTTACATTTTCCAGTCTGTGTCTTACACTTTTGTAAGTCCCGGATTAACAGTGCTTCGTCAGACCGGAAATAATAAATTCTTTTTTAAAAATTATCCATAAGCCTTGAGAATCTGTAAAAAAAGCGCTAACATAATATGGATTTTTCAGTTCAGTTATCCGAAACTGTTACTTTTTAAAGAAAGGGAGGGACTCCATGAGCGAAAAAAAAGAGTTTTCAGATATATTTGATGATGACTTTGAAGTGACTTATGAAGATGATGGCGGGATGACAGTTGACATGTCGGAAAACCGTAAGAAGTCTGAGAACAGCCGTCCGCACTGGAAGACAGCCGCAGATTATGAGGATGACTTTGCCGACGATGATGAAGATGATTATGGTTACAGCGACGAAGATGAAGATGAAGAAGATGATTATGACAGCAGAACCATCAGAAAGAAACGGCCTGCTGACAGAGAGCAGGAACCTGATGAGCGAAGATCTTCACACCGGAAGAAAAGCCGGGGTGTTCCGCTGGCCGCGCCAATCCGTAAAGGCGGGCGTACCCTTTCCCGTCTTGCCGCCGCAGTAGTAAGAAGCCTTACAGCTATCCTGATCCTTGCGATCATAGCATATGTCACCTATACTTTCTGGCGGGCAAGCACCCCTTATGGCGATATCATGGAAATGATCCGCACGCGGCAGCCGTCCGTTACACTGCTGGCCTATCTGTGCGTAGCAGTGCTTTTTCTGCTGTTCGAGCTGATCTCACTCCTCTGGTCCATGACGAGAGTCCGGGTGCGAAACGGCATCGACTCGTGGAAAGAAGATACCGGAAGAGGACTTTTTTCATTCATCCTTGTGTTTGCCACTTCGTATCTGGCATTCCTGTTCAGTCCGCTTATTCCCGAAGCGCCGGAAGCGGTTTATGGGGTTAAAGGCGCTCTGGATGTATATGGTTCCATGCACAACGTACTCTTCGGATTATGTGCTGCCGGAGTTATATCTTGTATCATCCGCAAATATTTTTCCTGATTAAATAAGACTTTACACATAGAAAATTCAATCCGTCTGTGCGGGCATGCTCACACGAAAGGCGGGTTGAATTTTTTATGGTTTTTCAATATGTATCTTTACAAGATCCGCAGCCTGTTTCTGCAGATTTCTTCGGTAGAGTGATCCTCTGTACCTGCGGATCTGCTGCTCGGTCCTGCCCATCTGTCTTGCTGTCTGTCCGTCTGTTGCCCCGTATGCGAACATATTAAAAGCGCAGCTGTTTCTCACTGCCTGGGCACTGTAATTCTGTATTCCCGCAAGTGAACAATACTTCTTCATCATGCGGCTGATAAACATTGTATTGAGCGGACGTCCGCTGCGGTTATAAAACAAAGTATCATGAACCAGACGCTGATCCATATATTCCTTTAAAATTGTCCATGCATCATCAGGTATATAGCATGGCTCCTCTCTGCCGGAAAGCATTGCATAAACTCCGTCATCGTATTCTGCGAAATCTCCTTCTCCGGATATACCTATGATCTCCGTGGATGTCATGCCGGCTCTGTACATAAGTGTAAGAATTGTATATGCCATTATATCATCTGACGCAGCGTTCAAAAGCGCGTCCATATCCTCTACCGGCACAGATCCTGCAAGAGCAGACTCTTTTGCCATTGTTTTCAGATACGGATAAAAATAATCATGCTCCTTTCCAGGCAGGTAAATCCCCTGTTCCATCAGGAATGAGGCAAAAGAATGCAATTCCCGGAATTTCTTTGTCAGCGTAATCTTGCTGAGTTTTCCGTTTTTGATCTGACCACTCATCCTGTCATAGTATTTTTTTACATCACTGCTGTCGCTCTCTGTAAACGGTTTCCCCGCTATCCTGCAGAATTCATGAATATCCGACCAGTATGAGGCCTCTGTCGTCTCACTTTTAAATTTTTTTCTGAATAATTTCCACATTTCAGTATTGACAAATTTCTCTTCACAGTTCTGGCTCAACGGCTTGCTCCCTCCGGCTTGTACGATACAATTTTATGTATTGTTATTAGTATTATTCATACTATAACATTTAGTTTTAAATAAATCAAGCCCGTACAGCTTAGTGTACGAGCCTTATCCTTCTGTCACTCGTCAAATTCGAGCACGGCGATATGAAACTGCGGAGTTTCTTTCAACTCTTTTACAACTCCGCGCCTCGTCTTCAGTCTCTCCGCCTGTTTAAAATTAGCACTCATTCCAAGTGCGTGCTCAATTGTATAGTAATAGGATGAAGGGAGGACTCCTTCTGTCACATTTACTTCCATCCCCGGTTTGAGCGCCTCTGTATTCTCAATGGTAAATTCCATTGTTCTCATACATACTCTCCTCTCCTTTTGACAGCACCATCTGATATTCACTGGAACTGCTGTTTACATTGCAAGTTTTTCCGCAAAATCCGCCATTGCTTCGGATATCTTAATCTGCTGCGGACAGACAGCCTCACAGCTTCTGCAGCCGATGCAGGCACTCGGTTTCTTGTCTTCGTCATAAGAAGAAAGTGCCATAGGTGCGATAAAGCCGCCCTCTGTAAAGCAGTGCTCATTATACAGATTGAGCAGAGCCGGAATATCAAGTCCCTGCGGACAGTGACTCACGCAATAATGACATGCCGTGCACGGCAGCACCTTCTTCTTCAGCATACTATCAGCAACACTTAAAAGAGCCTTCATTTCCTCGTCATTCAGCGGCTTATCCTCTTCGTATGTACGGATATTTGCCTGAAGCTGTTCCATATTGGACATACCGGACAGCACAACCTTTACCTCCGGCAGTGACTGCAGAAAACGGAATGCCCATGCCGGAGTCTCTTCATCCGGACGCAGCGTTCTCAATTTCTCTGTATTCTCATCTGAAAGAGATGCAAGTTTTCCGCCTCTTAACGGCTCCATTACCCATACCGGAATACCGTATTCATTTAAAAGTTCCACTTTGGCTTTTGCATCCTGGAATGTCCAGTCAAGGTAGTTGATCTGGAGCTGACAGAATTCCATGTCTTTTCCGTATGCATCAAGGAAACGTTTGATCACGTCGTAATTCCCATGGGCGGAAAATCCGAGATGACGGATACGTCCGTTCTTCTTCTGCTTAATGAGATAGTCATAGGTGCCATATTTTTCATCATCCAGATACTGGTCAATATTCATCTCGCAGACATTGTGGAACAGATAGAAATCAAAATACTCCACCTGGCATTTTTCAAGCTGCTTCTCAAAAATCTCTTCCACTTTCCCGAAATTGGAAAGATCATAACCCGGGAATTTTGTCGCCAGATAAAACTTGTCTCTCGGATATTTCTTCAGGGCATTACCCATGACGATTTCCGACTGTCCGCCGTGATATCCCCATGCCGTATCATAGTAATTGATACCGTGTTCCATTGCATAAGCCACCATTTCTTCTGCTTTCGCAGTATCAATCCTGTTGTCATCTCCATCAATTACCGGAAGACGCATTGCCCCCATTCCCAAACCTGAGAGTTTTAAATCCTGAAAATCTCTGTAAATCATCGTGTTAGTCCCTCTTTTCTGAATCTGCGCCCCGAATATGGACAGCGCTTCTTTCTGTGTATCCTTTTTTATTATATTCCCTTTTCTGACCCCTGTCTAATACGGGTTGCAAATGATAAACCATTCCTTTTTCCTATATCACTTTACTTCCTCCAGCAGGATTGCATCACAGCCACATACATTCCACCTCAGGATTCCGTGTTCATCCTGCATTGTCTTTTTGCTCCACAGCTCTTTCCATACGGTACCCGGCTGAAGCTGAGCGCGCTCAAGATCAACTGTCGTCTCTTCCTCTTTTTCCAGCCAGTGAAAGACTGCCAGATAATGTCTTCCGTTGATCAATGCGGTATATGCGGCTGAAGCTGATCCTCCTCCGCTGCTGACAGGGCAGAAAGCCACGCCTGAACGCGCTACGGCATTGACTTCTTTATCTGTACAAAACCGGAGAGTCCTTTCCCTTGCCTCCGGACATCCGTAATCATCACTGATCATCATCACTGTACCGGCGATCACAGACGCCGTATAGCGTGCGCGTGCTTCTCCGACAGAACTGTTTCTCTCCATATCAAAACTGCGGAACAGGCAGATATGGTCCGGATCGTTAAAAGAATACAGGCGTCCGTTCTGCCACCACCCATAAGTTTCGCCGTTCAGCGTATACTCTACATCCTCATTGGTTCCGAATGCATCACAGGCAATTCGGCGTGCGTGGCCATAGCCATGAGGGAACAGCGGGGCAATAGAAAGACTGATAAAAAAGTCTCTTCCGATCCGCTCCTTCGCCAGATTGTCAGTGATCCACTGATAACCAATGGTAATTGCCTGCCGCCCTGTCCTGACCGTCTTGTCATAATGGCTTCCCTCTGCCGCGCCATGGCTCAGAAAATCCATTTTAATATAGTCAAACCCCCAGGACACAAATCGGTCCAGCTTCCATTTCATCTGTTGTTTCCAAACCGGATGAGTTACGTCAAGCGCGCGGGAACCATCCAGCTTCGGCAGGAGATGCCCTTTACTGTCCCTGAGCAGGATTTCCTCATAGGTGTGTCCGGGTGCCCCTGGTATTTCCTGTCCCGGATCCTCTCCTGAAAATATAAACGGGGCATCATAATTCCTGATTTCCGGATTTTCTAACGCACGAAATTCGTAAAGCAGGCCTCCTCTTTCTCCGGAAGTCCGTACTGTTCTTTTCCCAGTGCGATGCTCTTCATGAGAAATGCCATATTCCTTGCAAGAGTACGCATTATCTGAAGCCCCTCTGCATCCTGCTGTGCCTCGCCCTGATCTCTTCCGTGGATGCTGTTCCAGTACTGGCTTGAAGCCACAGGCATACCGCAGATCGTGAAATATTTGTTCAGCTCGTCAAATGTTGCGGAAAGGCCGCCTCTTCTGGCTGCTACTACGCTTGCGCCCACTTTCATCGTCTTATCAAAATGCGTGCTGTAAAACAGACGGTCGAGGAACGCAATCAGCGTCGCGTTTGCTGAAGCATAGTATACCGGGCTTGCCACTACAAGACCGTCACATTCCTCGAATTTCGGAGCCGTCTCATTTACAAGATCATCAAAGACACATCTTCCCTTCTCAAAGCAGCTGTTGCAGCTGATACATCCCCGGATATCTTTGTTTCCAACCTGTACGATCTCTGTCTCGATTCCTTCTGCTGCAAAGATCTGTTCCATCTCATGCAGGGCAATGTATGTATTTCCTTTTGCATGAGGACTTCCGTTGATCATTAATACTTTCATCATTGTGCCTCCTTCCGCATTAAATTATATCTCCGAGTCTGTCAGATTGCAAGAATCCGGCATCTGCCGTCTGTAACAAGTTCTCTGTCTTTTTTCTCAAGATAAATTCTTGTGGTAAATACGATCTCTCCGCCGTTTACAAAAACTTCGGCAATAGAACTGTCAATAATCACGAGTAGATCTTCTACCATTCTTTCGACACGGCCGGCGCGCACTTTTCTTCCTCCGCCACATGCAGACGGCTCTCCGTTACGGTTAAGGAAATTAAGCTCTACTCTGTCACCCGATACCCGGATTGTCAGTCCGTTATCTTCCTTCCCGATCAGATACTGCCTTTCACCGCCTGCAATTCCGTCTTCAATAATTTCTATTGTCTGATTCTTCCAGAGATATTTTCGTTTCTCACCATCCGCTGCTTCTGCGTCTTTTTTCATCCATGGAAGAGACTCCAGTTCTCTGACAGGTCTGCGAAAGATCTTTCCATTTCGATATTCGAGTTCAGTCGGCAATGTCAGACAGTGCTGCCATCCGTTTTTCACAGAAAGATTACGGTGTGTCCTTTCTGTATCAGGCACTCCTGCCCAGCCGATCAGTATTCTTCTTTCATTCTCATCTACAAAGCTCTGCGGTGCATAAAAGTCAAATCCCATATCCCATTCGCGGAATGTTTCTTCCGGATTCCAGCTGCACTCCGCTGTTCTGTTATTCTGCCTGACACTATGTTCTTTGTCCGGATCATATACAGACAGAAGCGAGTATCCTGACTGATATAGATTCTGATAATTTTCCTCACCGGAGAGAAGCCCCTGAGGACAAAAAGACAGAATCCTCATGTCATCAAGAGTAAAGAGATCCGGACATTCCCACATATAGCCGAATTTATGTTCCGGCACAATCTCCCGGTACAGGCTCCATTTTTCTTTGTTGTCGGAAGTGTAAATAAGTATGCCGCCCTTATCGCTCCGTTTCCCTGATGCGTCCCACGCGCGGGCGCGGGCTCCCAGTACCATGTAATATCTGCCGTCTTCTTTCCACACTTTCGGATCCCTCACATGCTGGGTAATATTTTTCGGATAGTCCTCCATTCCGAGAAGCTTGATTTTTCCGGACATATGCTGTCCGTCATCTGATTTAGTCAGTATCTGAGTGGAAATTCTTCCCGAATCAATATAATCATAATCTCCTGGCTGTTTTACATTACCAGTATAAAAGACATACATACGGTCATTTTCAATAAATGAAGAGCCGGAATAGACTCCTCCCGCATCTTCAGGTATATCTGTCGTAAGGACAGGTTCTTTATACTCCCAGTGAATCAGATCTGGGCTCGTACAGTGTCCCCAGTATCCTCCACCGCCGTGCACACTTAATGGAGAGTACTGAAAATAAGCGTGATAGACACCTCTAAATTGACATAGTCCGTTAGGGTCATTGATCCATCCCACCGGCGGCATAATGTGATATTGTGTGCGGAAAGGACAGTTGTTTACTGTCCTCTCCATCTTCTTCAATGCTTCCCGTTCCTGCCGGAACCTTTTTTGCTGCATTTCATTTTCCATAGCTGTCCCTCTTACTCTTTGATCACTGCGATCCTTTCTCCTGCTTTGACCGCATGCTCCGGCTCTCTTTCAACATATGCGCCGTCTACCGGTTCTGTAAAAATCAGGCAGGCAGAAATGTCATATCCTTCAGCTTTGATCTTATCTTTGTCAAACTCCATGATCAAATCACCTTTCCTGATGCTTTGTCCGTCAGTTACATGTACATCAAAGTATTTTCCCCGAAGGTTCACCGTATCGATGCCCACGTGGATGAGAATGCCGTTTCCTGCCGCTGTGCGAAGTCCTACTGCATGTTTCGTGTCCATAACCATTTCTACAGATGCATCACACGGCGCGTAAATCTTACCCTCGGACGGCACGATCGCAACACCGTCCCCGAGTATCTTCTGTGCAAATGTAGGATCTTTTACTTTCTCAATCCCAATAAACTCTCCGGATGTAAATGCACTGATTTCTTCCGGCAGAGCATCTTGCCCTTCCTGCGATACATCTGCGGAGGTATTTGTCTCTGTGGTCTTCTGACTACCTGCCGTTACAGAGGAGATCTGTACAGAACGTTTTCCGGTTCCTGCCGTTGTATTCGCCGCAACGTCTGATGTTCTCTTCCGTTCAAATCCGATTCCCAAAATAAATGCAAAGAGGAATCCTGCCGCCAGGGCGATCACGTGTGCGATAATATAGTTTACATATCCATTATGCGCCGGATCTGCAAGTGCGATTCCCGGAATAACCGTAGTTCCGAATCCCAGTGCCGCCAAATCAGTAAAGTATACAACTGCACCTCCGATAGCACCGCCGATACATCCTCCGATCAGCGGATACCGGTATCTCAGGTTTACACCGAACAAAGCCGGCTCTGTAATTCCAAATAAAACTGAAATAAAACTGGGAATACACAGCTCTTTCGCTTTCGCATCTTTCATATTTCTCGCAAGATATCCAAGTACTGCGCCTCCCTGCGCGATGATTGCTACAGACATCAGTGGGTTCAGGAAATTCCGTCCCGTATCAACCAGAAGCTGTGACTCAATAGCCCCGAATACATGATGAAGTCCGGTAATAACGATTAACTGTTGCACTCCTGAGAATGCCGCATAACCAATTACTCCCAGATGCTGTGTCATCCATACAAGCACTGTCGTAATCCCGTTTGCAAGTCCTCGCCCGGCCGGTCCGATGATCATGAACAGCAGGAAAGAACTGACCAGAGTGGTGAGCAGCGGAGATACAAGCAAACGGATGACTTCTGGGACTTTCCTCTCAAAGAAAATATCCAGTTTCGCTGTCACAATACCTATCAAAAGCGCCACAATAATACCGCCCTGGAAACCGATCAGATCAACCGGAATACCAAAAATATGAAGTGTCGTCACTTCCACCGTCCCCTGTGCTGCCGCGCTTGCATCGGCAAGAGAATTAGTCAGCATGATACAGCCGATTACAATACCCATGATCGGGCGCCCGCCGAACCGTTTGACTGTACTGTAAGCCACACACAGAGGCAGGAATCCGAAAATCGCTCCTGAAGAAATATTAATAAGTCTCGACAATCCGTATAATGTGTCATTATTCTGAACAAAATCAATATTACCGAGCACACTGGAAAGTCCGGTCAAAAGTGCCGCGGCGAGGATGCCCGGCATAATTTCGATAAATACATCCGAAAGAGCTTTTACTGCCCTCTGCAGAGGATTCATACGCTTATTTGCCTTGGTCTTCAGATCGCCGAGACTCATGCTGTCCATATGCAGGGAATCAGCCAATACCTGACACACGTCATTTACAAGTCCTGCCCCGAAAATAATCTGCAGCTGGTCTCCTGCGACAAAGACGCCTTTTACAAGATCGACATCTTCTATTGCGTGAATGTCCGCCTTATCATTATCCTCCAGCACAAGGCGCAGACGTGTAGCACAGTGTGCGATTCCCAGAATATTATTTCCGCCGCCCGCAAGACGGGTAAGTTCCGATGCTATATTTTCATAGCGTTTCCTTTTATCAGCATCCATTTTTCAGATACCTCCCATTTCATTCAATCCTTTATAAGTATCTGCATGCATTATTGTATATACCGCGGCACCGGTCACAGCATTTCTGTAACCTTCATGAACAAATGCTGTTTCATTTGTCCTTGCAATAATTATTATACTGGAATATACTTCATATTATATAGACAAATGTTGTCTAACTATACAGATTTGTTGGCACTTGGGAGAGCGATATGAAAGACTATATATTTTCCAATGATTTTTCCAGAAACTTAGATGCAATGATCTATACATGCGGATATGAAACCTGTAAACCGTCCCACAGCTATGGTCCTGTGGTCAGAAGCGGATATCTTATTCACTATATACTGGAAGGGAAGGGAATCTATAAGACAGATGGGCATATCTGGCAACTTTCTGAGGGTGACGCATTCCTGATTCGGCCAAATACGCTCATTTACTATGAGGCGGACAAATACCATCCGTGGACTTACACATGGATCGGATTTCAGGGGATTAAAATTGAAGAGTACCTGAAAAGAACATCTCTTCTTGAGACACCTTATTTTCACTACGGAAAAGACGACAGGGTAAGACTCTGTCACGAGAAAATGTTCGAGGCATACAAGCTTCCCGAGAATCGGGATCTGATGATGAACAGTATCCTGTATGAATATCTGTATCTGCTAGTAAGCAAATTCCCTCGCACTTACATTCCTGCAAAAGAAAAAAAGATCGGATATGTGGAGGAAGCGCTGCGATATATTGAAAACAACTACGCCCACTCCGTCAATATTCAGGTCATTGCAGATCATCTAAATATTGAGCGCACTTATCTATACCGGCTGTTCAAGGATATTACGGGAACGTCTCCTCAGGAATACCTTCTTGACTACCGTATCCGGCGTGCCTGTACACTTCTGAAAGAAACAGACCTTCCGATCAGTGATATCGCCAGATCCGTAGGATATGACGATGCGCTGTATTTTTCAAGGCTCTTTAAACAGAAGAAAGGACAGACGCCGACACAATATCGCAAAACAGAAGACAAAAATAAGGGGTTGTCGCATCAATGAAGCTGAGCATGATAAAGAGACAGCTGTGGTTAAAGACGACAAAGTGGAAGAGCCTTCGAAAAAAGAGCATACAGAATCGAAGGAGCCTGTAAAAAAAGTTCTACTCCGAAAAGGATAAACTACACTCAGTACAGTAAGTAAAATAAATAAAGCAAGTGTGTAAGCGTAGCGGTATGCAAAAATACACTTTCTTATATGAAGGAAGGAGAAGATTGAAAATGAAAAGTAGAGGGTATCCATTCCCTTAATTGCATGACAAACAA
>ERZ1643247.2657-NODE-2657-length-13671-cov-34.528496_pt1 | contig 13671 bp, 10 predicted proteins | sample MGYA00579264_ERZ1643247 | MGnify/ENA primary metagenome ERZ1643247 (study PRJEB29033, sample SAMEA4952262) | chicken gut metagenome | biome: Broiler Chicken; feature: Gastrointestinal Tract; material: Caecum | place: Ireland | collected 2018 | study: Broiler... | reverse complement strand
GATGAAGAGGCGGAAGAGCTGCCAGACGAGGAAGAGTACTTCGATGAAGAGGCAGAAGAGCTGCCAGACGAGGAAGAGTATTTCGATGAAGAAGCAGAAGAGCTGCCGGACGAGGAAGAGTATTTCGATGAAGATGCGGAAGAACTTCCGGATGAAGATGAGCATGTTGAAAGCGGAATAGACTTTGAGGAAGAGTTTAAGGTCAATCCGGATCATGGAGACGAGCCGGATGACAGAGAGATCCCGGATGATGATGACGATAATATGGATATCCTCTCTGCCACGAAACCTTTGAGCCGGAAAGAAACGGCTAAGCTGATTGCCACAGGAAAGACTGCGCCTCTTCCATTAGACGAGATATCAGACGCGCTGTCTATGACAGATACAGGATTTATCGTACATGGCCGTTATGATCTTGAACTTCAGAGCGGTATTGGAACCAGAGCAGGGCTTACGGAAGAGCAGAAGAAGCTGTTCTCCTATTTTGTGCCTGTCCGCGGAATGAGCGAGCAGCTTGTGGATGTGCTTGAGCAGGATAAGAACTGTACAAACAGACAGGGAACTTCCAGAACCGGCAACCTTCTGATCGTCGGAAATAAAGGAAATGGAAAAACCGTACTTGCCGTGGATGTCGTCAAGGCAATCCAGAAACAGAGAAATATCCGTCAGGGCAAGGTGGCAATTGTGACAGGTGAATCTCTGAATAAGAAAAAGATAGGAGATATCTTTAATAAGCTTTACGGCGGAGCGCTCATAATTGAGAAAGCGGGTAAAATGAATGAAAAGACAGTTGCCCGTCTCAATAAGGCTATGGAGAAAGACACGGGAGAACTTCTCATTGTACTGGAAGAACAGAGAAAACCGATCGACAGACTGTTATCCTCCAACCGGGAGTTCAGAAGAAAATTCACATCACGCCTGGAGGTGCCGATCTTCATTAATGATGAGCTTGTAACATTTGGTCAGACATATGCACAGGAAAACGGATACCGGATCGATGAGATGGGAATTCTTGCATTATACAGCAAGATTGATTCCCTTCAGAGAGAAGACCATGCGGTTACTGTAGCAGAAGTAAAAGAGATCATGGACAGTGCGATCCAGCATTCACAGAAAGCATCTGCAAAGAAGCTTGTAAAACGTGTATTCGGAAAGAATACGGATGACTCGGACAGAATCCTTTTGTCTGAAAAAGATTTTAATGTTTAATTTAAAAGTACCCGTTCCCGGGAAAAGAGACAGACGGCTTTGATGCCGTCTGTTTTTTCTGTTTCTGTCCTGCTAAACTCTTTCTTTTTCTGACAGTATCAAGTATAATATATGTATTATTATAAAAAATGAGCGATGAGGTGGCTTTTATGAAAAAGGGACAAAGCACAAAGAAAAAACAGGAGCCTTTTGAGATCGGAGAACTGGATCAATATTTGTTCGGTCAGGGCAACCATTATGAAATCTATGAGAAGATGGGAGCCCATAAGGTCGTTTATAAAGGTGAGGAAGGCGTGTACTTCGCCGTCTGGGCGCCACATGCCCGCAGAGTTGCGGTTGTCGGAGATTTTAACGGCTGGGATTTCGAAGCAAATTATATGGAGCGTCAGGAACCGGTTGGCATTTATACCTGCTTTGTGCCAGGAGTGAAAGAGGGAGATCTTTACAAATTCTGTATTGAGACTCAGCAGGGAAAACGTATTTTTAAAGCGGATCCATTTGCAAATTACGCGGAGCTGAGGCCGGGAACGGCATCACGTGTAGTGGATATTTCACACTTGAAATGGTCGGATGATGCATGGATGACACGGCGTGCAGCATGGGATCATAAGAAAAACCCGATGTCAATCTACGAAGTGCATCTCGGGTCATGGATGCGGCATCCGGGCCGGGATGATGAAGGATTTTACACTTACAGAGAATTTGCGGATGCGATCGTAAAATATGTAAAAGATATGGGATATACCCATGTAGAACTTATGGGAATGGCGGAACATCCTTTTGACGGTTCTTGGGGATATCAGGTGACGGGCTATTATGCACCTACATCCCGATATGGAACGCCGGAAGATTTCGCGTACATGATCAATCATTTCCACAGAAATAATATCGGCGTTATTCTTGACTGGGTACCGGCACATTTTCCGAGAGATGCTCATGGTCTTGCAGAGTTTGACGGAACGCCTACTTTCGAGTATGCGGATCCTCGGAAAGGAGAGCATCCGGACTGGGGAACAAAGATCTTCGATTACGGAAAACCGGAAGTTAAGAACTTCCTTATAGCTAATGCACTGTTCTGGATCGAACATTATCATGTGGACGGGCTACGTGTGGACGCCGTGGCGTCTATGCTGTATCTGGATTACGGAAAACAGGACGGACAGTGGGTTGCCAACAAGTACGGCGGTAATGAGAACCTTGAGGCGATCGAGTTCTTTAAACATCTGAATTCTGTAGTTCTTGGAAGAAATAAGGGAGCGGTCATGATCGCGGAAGAATCTACCGCATGGCCGAAGGTGACGGGAGCGCCTGAAGACGGCGGACTCGGATTCAGTCTTAAGTGGAATATGGGATGGATGCATGATTTTACCGAGTACATGAAACTGGATCCGTATTTCAGAAAAAATGCTCATCACATGATGACTTTTGCAAGTTCATATGCATATAGTGAGAATTATATACTCGTGCTTTCACATGACGAGGTTGTACATCTGAAGTGTTCCATGATCAATAAGATGCCGGGACTTGGATTTGATAAATATGCAAATCTTAAAGTAGGTTATGCATTTATGACGGGACATCCCGGTAAGAAACTGCTCTTCATGGGACAGGAATTTGCCCAGCTCCGTGAGTGGAGTGAAGAGAGAGAACTGGACTGGTATCTGCTGGCAGAACCGGAGCATCAGGCGATACAGAACTGGTACAGAGATCTGCTTCATCTGTATAAGAAGAATAAGGCGCTGTATGAGATGGATTCCGAGCCGGAGGGATTCGAATGGATCAATGCGGATGATATTTTCCGCAGCATTTACAGTTTTGAGAGACATTCAAAGGATAATAAGAAAAACCTGCTGTTTGTATGTAATTTTACACCGATGGAACGTCCGGATTACCGTGTCGGTGTAACGAGAAGAAAACAGTTAAAACTTGTCCTCAACAGTGATGAGAAGAAATACGGCGGCTCCGGCGCTGAGAGACCGCTGATCTATAAACCGGTAAAACAGGAGTGCGACGGAAAGAAATATTCTATCGCGTATCCGCTGCCGGCATATGGAGTTGCCGTGTTTGAATTCTGACAGAAAAGTTTCGGACATATCGTATGAGATAAGAGAATAGAATAAAAGAAAATGAAGCCATGATCAGAAATATGTAATCAGAATCTGCTCATGGCTTTAAAAATGCATAAAAACGAAGCTGGATTTGAAAAAATATTCAGAAAAATATACAAAAAATTAAAAAGAGATGATATAATAATCCACGTACACACAAATATGGAAGGAGAGATTTGAATGGACAATCAATTGGCACTACTGACACTATGCGGCTCCATTATTGCGCTTTTGTTTGTGGCAAGCAGAGCGCAGAAGGTACTTCGTTTCCCGGAAGGAAATGATACCATGAAAAAGATTTCCGCATCCATCCATAAGGGGGCAATGGCATATCTTCGCCGCCAGTATAAGATCCTGATCGGATTTTTTGCCATTATGTTTGTAATACTTTTTGTAATGGCAGCTCTGGATCTTCTGACCTGGTTCGTTCCTTTTGCTTTTGTGACCGGCGGCTTTTTCTCCGGACTGTCCGGATTCATCGGCATGCAGATAGCTACGAGAGCGAATGCCAGAACTGCGGCGGCATGTCAGAAAAGTCTGAACAAAGGGCTCAATGTAGCGTTTTCGGCGGGTTCCGTTATGGGATTTACAGTGGTAGGACTGGGACTTCTGGATATTTCGATCTGGTATCTGCTGCTGAAGCTTGTATTTAAGCTTTCAATCGAAGATATTACAAGTACGATGCTTACTTTCGGTATGGGTGCATCTTCGATGGCACTCTTTGCACGTGTCGGCGGCGGTATATATACAAAAGCCGCAGATGTAGGAGCCGACCTTGTAGGAAAGGTTGAGGCGGGAATTCCGGAGGATGATCCGAGAAATCCGGCTGTTATCGCAGACAATGTAGGAGATAATGTGGGCGACGTTGCCGGAATGGGCGCGGACCTCTATGAGTCCTATGTGGGATCGATTTTGTCAGCATGTGCCCTTGGGGTTATCGCATTTAACAAGATTGTTGAGGTAGACAGAGTAAATGCCGTGATTATTCCTATGGTGCTGGCGGCAGTTGGCGTGCTCGCATCGATCATTGGTTCACTTCTTGTGAAGACGGGCGAGGATACAGATCAGAGCACACTTTTGAAGGCGCTGAGACGTGGTACGAATACAAGTGCGGTTATTATCGCAATTGTGGCGTTCCCTCTTGTTTGGTTTATTCTTGGGAAAAATTATATCGGATTTTATTTCGCGATCCTGGCCGGCCTGCTCGCAGGTGTGTTGATCGGTTTCTTTACGGAGTATTTTACATCGGATACATATAAGCCGACCCAGAATCTTGCTGATAAATCAGAGACAGGTTCCGCAACTATTATTATCGGCGGCCTGAGTCTTGGAATGCTTTCCACGGCTGTCCCGATTATTATTATCGCTATCTGTGTTATGGCTGCATATGCATTATCAGGCGGATTTACAGAGTCTACGAGAGGACTTTACGGAATCGCGCTGGCAGCAGTCGGTATGCTGTCTACACTGGGTATTACACTTGCCACTGACGCATACGGACCGATCGCCGACAATGCCGGCGGTATTGCTGAGATGGCAGGTCTGGATGCAGAAGTCAGAAGACGTACCGATGCTCTGGATTCTCTCGGAAATACAACAGCTGCTACAGGAAAGGGCTTTGCAATCGGATCGGCAGCTCTTACAGCCCTTGCCCTGATTGCTTCTTATGTAGAGAAAGTGCAGGAAGTAGGCGGTGCCGACATCGCACTTGACATGAGTGTCATGAACCCGACGGTTCTGGTCGGTATCTTTATCGGAGCGTGTCTGCCGTTCGTATTCGCGGCTCTTACGATGGATTCTGTAGGCCGTGCGGCACAGAGTATTGTCGTTGAGGTACGCCGTCAGTTCAGAGAGATCAGGGGACTGATGGAAGGAAGAGCCGATGCGGATTACGAGAGATGTGTAGATATCTGTACAAAGGCGTCGCTTCATGAAATGATTCTGCCGACACTTCTGGCAATTATTACACCTGTTGTGACAGGGCTTATTCTTGGGTATAACGGCGTGATCGGGCTTCTTACCGGAGCAACGGCAACAGGATTCCTGATGGCGATCTTCATGGCAAATGCAGGAGGCGCCTGGGATAACGCAAAGAAATATATTGAGGGCGGTGCCCATGGAGGAAAAGGAAGCGAACAGCATAAAGCGGCCGTTGTGGGTGATACAGTCGGCGATCCGTTTAAGGACACTTCAGGACCGTCCATTAACATACTGATCAAGCTGCTTTCGATGGTATCAATCGTGTTTGCGGCGCTGGTTGTAAATTATCACATATTCTAAGTGAAGAGACAGCTGGAAAGAAAAACAGAAAATGAAAATCCGCCGGCCGAAAAAGCTGGCGGATTTTTTGCACGATAAATCCGGAAAGCGGACACCATACTTGCATGAGTGGCCATTTGACGGCAACGGACAGCGAACGATGGTGCCGTGAGCTGCCCGTGCTGTCTTATAGGAATGAATTAATTTTTGGACGGTACGATCTCAAGCCAGTATCCGTCAGGATCCGAGATAAAATAGATTCCCATTTTCGGATTTTCAAAGCAGATGCATCCCATTTCTTTATGTTTGGCATATGCTGCATCAAAGTCATCCACTTCGAATGCAAGATGGATCTCATTGTCGCCGAGATTGTAGGGACGGTCCATATCCCGGAGCCAGGTGAGCTCAAGGAGATGCGGGGTGACACCGTCTCCCAGATATACAAGCTTGAAGCTGCCGTCGTCGGCATCCTTTGTGCGCGTTACGGCAAGATCAAGCGCTTCTTTGTAAAATTTCAGTGATTTGTCGAGGTCATAGACATTCAAGTTGTTGTGGGCAAAAGTAAATTTCATATAGTGGTCTCCCTGTTAATTAAAATTTGAATCTGCCGGATAGCAAAATCATATTTTTATAGTATCAAAATAGGGGAATTTTTTCAATGCGTATGATACTGACGACAAATGGAAATAAAACAGTCGTTGTTATTTTTTAGAGGTAAGGAGAATTACTAAAGTGAACCAAATAAAGAAAAAAACAATATATACCTTTAATGCGGCAGGTTTTCTTTTATATCCAGTCGCAAAAGCGTATTTTTCACTGGATGATAAAGATGTTTATAAGATGATTGAAGATGGTTTTTCGATCCTACAAAAACAGCTATCTCTAAAAGGCATTTCATATAATGAGTTAAAAGGTGCCTTAATTCCTAATCAAGATAAAAAAAGGGCAGAGATGTGTTTGGTTATTGACACAATGCAAATTGATAATTCAGATTATGGAAGATATGTATTTAAAAAATTGATTCCGCTATTGGATAAGAAGAGTACATATAGTATCTTGTGTGGCGATTATATTGACAGGTTATATAATTTGGAAAATGCACAGCTATATTTGTATTCAGCATTAAAGGAAGGACTGAGAGAATATCACAGTCTGGAATATAGGCATAGTAGTCAGTATTTTTTGATTTATTTTAACAGACTAACTTCCGGGCAACAATTAAAAATTACAGAAGGCTTATCTCGGTATCCGTGGTTTTCGGGATTTGTGGATTTGACGTACAGTTCTAGGTTTAAGACTTATATTTCACATATACTAGCACATGTTTGCGTAAAAAATCGTGATAAAATTATCGTATCTCACCCATCTGATTATCAAGACGAAGAAAATATTAACATGAGAGGGCTACCGTTTGAAGATAATGGATATAAGATTTTAAGCGTAAATGAAGATAGTTTTGGCGCGTTTTTGAGTTATAAAATAGAAAAATATTTGCCAGATGTGGAAGATGTTAGTTTTTCGTTTAATGCGTTGTTTCCCCAATTTAATTCCTATGAAAAAATTAGCCTGAAGATTTTAAATAAGAAATGGGAGGAGTATCTGACGAATAAAAATACAGGAAAGGGAAAAATTTTGGAAATATTAGGATATGGTATTAAAAACAAGGAAGAGTTTCAAAGAGAGATTTTTAAGCAGATATGTGCAAATTATATATATAACTTGGAAGAAAATGAATTTGGTGATTTGAAGTTTAATGTTTGTGTAGAACTGCCTACAATACATGGAAACTTGAGGAGAACGACAATTGCATTAAAATATTTTCCTGAAAAAGGAGAAGTTTCAATAATTACTATAACATAGAATGAAGTGCAAGCCTGAAAGTAAATAAAGATGCAGTACATAATGCTATTAAGTGGAGGTTATATTTTCTGTAAAAGGCATGACATCCCGTCCTCTCGCATACATTGTAAAAACGATGTTTGCAGGGGGATTTTTTTGAAAGATTATATTGAGGAGAGAGCTGTGGAAATTGCTGATTATATAATAGAAAACAATGCGACTGTGAGGCAAACGGCAAAGCAGTTTCGGATCAGTAAGAGTACGGTACATAAAGATGTCACCGAGCGGCTCCTCCAGATCAATCCGTCCCTGGCCCGGGAAGCGCGGAAGGTGCTGGATATGAATAAATCGGAGCGGCATATCCGGGGAGGGATGGCTACGAGAGAGAAATATCTTCATCAACATGGGTAAAGGGATATGGTCATCCGGTACAAAGAAATGTGCCGGGTGATTTTTTGTATATTCTTGTGTTTGGACTATAAATCAGATAGAATTAGCTTTAGAAAGTTATTGTTTAGCTATAGGATTAGTCATAAAAAGTTATAGAATTAGTCATAGAAAGTCATAGTTTAGTCATAGAATTAGCTATAGCAAGAAAGTACCAAAGGAATATGCAGATAATTGGAGAGGACAGAAGTATATGATTTATACAGATATTCAATTGAAAGAAAAAATCATACAAATGATAGAGTCGTTTGAAAGTGAAGTCGTTGAATTTAAAGAAGCGAAAACAAACTATTCATTTAATGATATTGGCAAATATTTTTCTGCGCTTAGCAATGAAGCAAATATCCGTGGCTTTCAGGAAGCGTGGCTGGTGTTTGGCATTTCTAATGACAAGAAATTTACAGGAACAGAATTCAGAAAACAAGGTGGGCTGCAGAGTCTGAAAAAGGAACTTGTAAATGGAACTAATGAACGGTTGACATTTTTGGAAATTTATGAATTGAGTATGCATAAATGTCGGATTATAGCATTTCAGATTCCTCCGGCAATCAGAGGCATTCCTACAACATGGCAGGGCGCTGCTTATGCGAGGGAGCATGAATCATTATGTCCGCTCCCAATGAATAAAGTTGACTTGATTAGAAGTCAGATTGGAATGGATTGGTCTAAAGAGATTGTCAAAGAAGCATCAGTGGAAGATTTGGATCCGGTTGCAGTAAAAAAAGCGAGAGAGCTATTTTCAAAACGACAGAGCGATAGGGGAAAAGCTCAGGAGATCTTAAGCAAGTTGTCGGACGTGGAAGTACTAAATAAAGCAGGAATTACGATTAAAGGGAAAATAACAAGGACGGCCTTACTTTTACTTGGGAAAAGTGAATCAGCTTATTTTTTCGATGGCTTTATTCCGAGAATAACATGGACGCTTTATAATGCGGATAATTCAGTTAAAGCATATGAACATTTTGACATGCCGATGCTGCTTGCTGTTGATAAAGTCTACAATAAAATACGAAATGAAAAATATCGATATATAGCAGGGCAGCAGACGTTGTTTCCAGACGAAGTAAATCAGTATGAGCCCGAGCTGATTAAAGAGATTATAAATAACTGTATTGCACACCAAGACTATCGCATGAGAGGAAAAATTAATGTAGAGGAATTTGAAGACAAGCTGGTTTTTATCAACGAAGGGGCATTTATACCTGAGACAATAGAGACAGCTTTGGAACCGGGATATAAACCGCCATATTATAGAAATGTGTTTTTATGCAATGCAATGGTTAATTTGTATATGATTGATACAAATTCAATGGGGATTCCAATGATGTATCAGATACAGAGGGATAAATGTTTTCCATTGCCAACATATGATTTAAGCATTGCGAACAGGGTAAGGGTTACGGTCTATGGAAAAATCCTGGACAAAAATTATACTCAGCTCTTGCATGCGGACACAGAATTAAATATGAGAATGGTATTTCTTTTGGACAAAGTACAAAAGAAAGAAGTAATCTCAAAAGAGAGTTTTAAGCTGCTGAAAAGACAGGGACTGGTAGAAGGCAGATATCCTAATATTTTTGTCTCTTTTAAGGTTGCAGATATTGTAGGGCAAAAGGCGGCTTATATTCGCAATAGAGGCTTGGAGGATGATATCTGTAAGCAGCTAATTGTGAAAGCATTAGAGGCAATGGGAGAAGCAAGTAAACGGGAAATAATGGAAGTGTTGGAAAATGCATTGCCGGAGGTTTTGGATGAGGGGCAGAAGTCAAAAAAAGTATCGAATTTACTACAGGCAATGAAGAAAGAAGGATTAGTGGCTGCAGAAGGAAAAACACGGCACGCGAAATGGATCTTACAGCAGAAGGAGTGAATTCATTTTAAATTTTGCACATGAACAATTATATCCGAAATTTTTTATTCCTACCTTGACACGACCAGATGTTACCGAGCGGCTCCTCCAGATCAATCTGTCCCTGGCCCGCGAAGCACGAAAAGTTCTGGACACCAACAAATCCGAGCGCCACATCCGGGGCGGGATGGCTACGAGAGAGAAATACCTTCATCAGCAGCATGGGTAGGGGGGAGAATAGGCGAAAATGCGGCAGGAGCTGAGTGACCCGGTGCGATAGCTCCTGCTTTCTTTGTTCAAGGAATAGCTCTGTATGATAATATCTTTTTTATATGTTGACCCGGCAGTGTTTCCGGATGAGAGGACGATATTTATATTGCGTTACGCAGAGGACGGGGATATAATAGGTCTGTTTGTTCTGCCGGCCAGTTTATCACCGGCAGGCCGCTTTCCGGCGGCAGAATGGAGTCTGTTATGAAATTATTAAAGCTGATCTTTAAAAATGAAACTGTATTCTGTATCTCGTTTTTACTGGCGATACTGTCTGCATTTGCGGTAAAACCGGACAAGATGTACCTGGCTTATCTGGATTACCGCACGATTGCGCTTCTTTTTTGTCTGATGATCATTGTGGCAGGATTTCAGTCACTTGGAATCTTTAGTATGCTCGGACATTTTTTGATAACGCGAGCGGGAAGTGTCAGAGGTCTTTCAGTTGTGATGATTCTGCTCTGTTTTTTCTGCAGCATGGTGATCACGAATGACGTGACACTGATTACATTTGTGCCGTTTACAATTCTTGTGCTGCGAATGAGCGGAAGAGTGGAACGGATCTTAAAACTGGTCGTGCTGGAGACGATTGCGGCCAATCTGGGGAGCATGGCGACGCCTATAGGAAATCCGCAGAATTTATATCTGTATTCTGTATCTGACCTGACTGCAGGTGAATTCATGCGGGCGGTTCTCCCTTATGCGGGACTGTCACTCGTATTACTTGTGATTGTGGTATTTGTCGGCAGGGACGAGCCTCTTCTTGATGTATCTGTAAATGAGGATACTGAGAAGGGCACGGAGAAAAAAGCGGGACGGGTGTTCGGACGGGCGGTGCCATTGCTGGTCCTGCTTCTGCTGTGTCTGCTGGTAGTTTTTCGTATTCTGCCGTATCAGCCGGTGCTGATCTGTGTTATATTAGTTATATTGGTAATAAACAGGAAATTGTATTGGTCGGTGGATTATTTCCTGCTGCTGACATTTTTATGCTTTTTCATATTTATCGGAAATATGAAACGGATTCCGGGAATCAGTGAATTCTTAGTGTCTGTCGTACAGGGCAGGGAACTTCTGACGGGAATCCTTACGAGCCAGATCATCAGCAATGTACCGGCGGCAATCCTTTTGTCAGGATTCAGCAGTGATTTTTCCGCTTTGCTCACCGGAGTGAATCTGGGCGGGCTCGGAACGCTGATTGCATCGCTGGCAAGTCTGATATCATTTAAATTTTTTGCAAAGGAATATCCGGATAAGAAGGGAACTTTTCTGAAGGTATTTACAATATGGAACCTTCTGTTTCTTTTAGTGCTTGCTGCAGAGGCGTTTTTGATCGGAATAGCTGCGATATGATCTGAGCGCCTGGCGGATTTTCGTTGGAGACGGGAAAGGAGCGGGGCGATGAAAATATTGGTTGTTGTACGCGAAAAGGCGGAGGCTGACAATATTGAAAGAATGCTGCAGCGTATAGTGCCAATATCTGAGGCAAATGAGAAGGAATGTGAGGGCTGCTGTAAAGTAGTCGGGACTGCAGGTGACAGAAAGACGGGATATGAGATGATCCGGAGAGAATGCCCGGATCTTGTCATAGCAGATGTAGAACTCCCCGAAACGGACGGGCTGGAAATGCTGGAGAAACTCCGCGGAGAATACAGTGATGTGAAAGCAGTATTTCTGGCCGAAAAAGAGGACTTCAATCAGGCAAAGCGGGCGGTTGATCTGGGAGTGGAAGGATATCTGGTCAAACCGGTGAGAGAAGACGAATTGCGGAAGGCAGTGGCGCAGGCAGGAAAGAGACTGAAAAAAGAGCGTATGGCAGAAGCTGTATTGACGATTGAAAATATTTTTATGGCCTGTCTGAACGGACAGCTCAGTCCGGATCCTGATTTTAACAGGATGACTGAGCAGCGGTTCGGATTCACGGTTGAGGAGCCGGGAGCAGTTTTCGCCGTGTGGCTTGGCGATGGTTTCGAGGAACAGAAGGAGCATGCAAAGAGTGTGATCGGACAGTCGGGAGATTTGGGGAGCGGGAGAGTTTCCCGCGTGTTCGAGGCGAGGGCGTGGAAGATTCTGTTCATTGTCTTGTACCAGATGGAGGATGAGGAACGGGAATATACATATTTTCAGAAGGAAATCGTGCCGAAACTGTGCCGGCAGCTGCTGGGAACAGTGGTATGTATCTGGGCAGAGGCGGAACATATCGTGGATCTGCCGGATGTGCTTAAGCATATGAATTCTATGAAAGACTGGAATCTGCTGTTTGACAGAGGCGAATTGATTCGTCAGGAAGTGATAGACAGCCAGAAGACAGTGCCTCTGAAATATCCCGTTGAAATCGAAAATCAGGCGCGTCAGGCAGTGACGGTGAAAGATGGAGAAGAGATCAAACGTGCATATTACAGGCTGTATGATTATATAAGGCGAGAGCCGCACAGTCCCGGAGAAATGAAAGAATGTCTGATCCGATTCAATATGGCGCTGCTCAATGTCTATAAAACCCAGTGGGAGATTGAATCGGAGCTGGAGATCCAGCGCTGCATGCAGGCAATCTCTACGGCTATGAGCTGGCGGGAAGTGCGGGCCGCGATGGACAGATTCCTGTCAACGCTGAACTTTGACGCATTTGAGGAAAAAGAGGATAGCAGACTGAGCCCGCTTGTCCGTAAGGCAGTGCAGATCGTGAGAAAATATTATGATCAGGGGATCACGCTGGAAGAGGTGGCGGGCAGGCTTTTTGTCTCCGAGGAGTATCTGAGCAGCCAGTTCAAAAAAGAAACCGGAGCAGGATTTACAGAAACGATCAGAAAATACCGGATAGAGCGGATCAAAGGCCTGCTGGTCGGCACAAGGCTTAAGATCAACCAGATCGCGGAGCTGACCGGATATGCGGATTCAAAGTATATGAGCAGAGTGTTTAAGGAAGAGACAGGGATGCTTCCGACGGAATTTCGAAAGACAGCTCATTAAAAAAATCGACCTTTTTAAGGAATTTCACCCTTTTTATATTGGATAAATATGGTATGATACGTTCGACTGAAGAGCAGACAGGCGAATGAAATAATATCATTGTAAAGAGAGGTGAGATGAATAATGAGCGAAATGAAGATTACATTTAAGCATCCGGAGGAAATCCGTGAGTTCGTAAATATGGTCTCGAAATATGACTTTGATATCGACGTGAGAAGAGGCCGTGTTGTGGTAGATGCAAAATCTTTACTTGGAATTATGCATCTTGGACTGAACAATGTAATGGATCTTAAGCTGCATTCTGATGACTGTGAAGAGCTTCAGAAGAAGATTTTGAAATATGCAGCGTAAGAGAATATTTTAAATAGCAGGATATGTTACAGGTTTTCCCGGCGGTTCTTATGAATGCGCCGGGAAATTTAGTTGTTGTCAAACCGGGGCAGCTCTACTATAATGAAAGCATAAGAGCACGCGGTCCGCAGGGACCGTATTTTACAGGAGGAAAAACGTGAAGAATGAATTAGTGATCGTCCTTGACTTCGGCGGACAGTATAATCAGCTTGTCGCAAGACGTGTCAGGGAATGTAATGTGTACTGTGAGATTTATTCTTACAAAACAGATATTGAGAAGATCAAAGCAATGAATCCGAAAGGAATTATTCTTACCGGCGGACCGAATAGCTGCTATCTGCCGGATTCACCGACATATTCGGACGAGCTGTTCAA
>ERZ1643247.2655-NODE-2655-length-13676-cov-8.569048_pt1 | contig 13676 bp, 10 predicted proteins | sample MGYA00579264_ERZ1643247 | MGnify/ENA primary metagenome ERZ1643247 (study PRJEB29033, sample SAMEA4952262) | chicken gut metagenome | biome: Broiler Chicken; feature: Gastrointestinal Tract; material: Caecum | place: Ireland | collected 2018 | study: Broiler... | reverse complement strand
CTCCCTCAGATCACGGAAAAATTTTTTGTCAGCGCAAAAAATTTTTCGTGAACACGTTTAATAATCAATTGCGCGTTCCAAAGCCGCGCCTTTCGGAAAGCGCACTCTCGTCGGAGCAGTCGGCTACGTTCTCGCATTGCCGCAAAGCGGCAATGCTCGCGTGTGCGCTCCGCTCCTCCTTTTCCCAAAAATCTCGCAGTGCGTTAGCACGCTGCGATTTTCGGGAACACGTTTAATAATCACATTGCGCGTCCGAAAACCACGCTTTTCGGTAAGCGCACTCAATTTGCCGCAAACCTGCGGCTCAATTCGGAAAGAGTGAATGCGGCGCGCTTATAATGGAGAGTATTTAGTGCGCGCCGCAGAGAGAAAACAAAATGCAGAGCCGCCGCAGGGTTTCCCTGCGGCGGCGAACATTTGGTTGTCTCTCCAATCACGGAAATTTCTTTCATCTCTTTTGAAAGAAATTTCGTGAATCAATTCACTTGCAAATAATACGCTTTCAGATACCCCGTCTCTTCGGCGGCGAGTAAGGACGGGTGATCGGGCGCCTGCCCGCGCGCCTCCAAAAGGCGCGCCTCCCTTCCCGCGTGCTGCGCGCTTTCGCGCAGCATTTTTTCGAACAGCGGCGGGGTCATGTAATGCGAACACGAGCAGGTCAAAAGGAACCCGCCCCGCTTTACCAGCTTCATGGCGGAAACGTTGATGTCCCTGTACCCGCGGTACGCCCCCGGCACCTCCGCCGCGCTCTTGCAGAAGGCGGGCGGGTCCAGAACGACGCAGTCGAACTGCTCCCCGTCCGCGCGGAGTTTGCGCAGAAGGTCGAAGGCGTCGCCCTGTACCGTTCTGATGTTCGTGAGCCCGTTGCGCGCAGCGTTCTGCCGCAGCACTTCGAGCGCGCTCTCCGAAATGTCGTTCGCGACCACCTCTTTGGCGACGAGCGCGGCGTTCAGCGAAAAGCCGCCGCTGTTGCAAAAGCAGTCCAGCACCCGCCCGCCCGCGGCATAGCGGCGCAGCGCGAGCCTGTTCTCCTTCTGGTCGAGGAAAAAGCCCGTCTTCTGCCCGTTTTGGATGTCGACACCGAGCGTCAGCCCGTTCTCGGTCACGGTCAGCTCCTCGGGCAGGTCGCCGTAGAGGAGCTTGTCCTCGAGGGGCAGCCCTTCCTTGCGCCGCACGGGCGCGGTGCCGCGCATGTAGATGCACCGCGGCGAAAACAGTTTTGCAAAACAGCCCGCAATGCGCTCTTTGCGCTTGTCCACGCCGAGGGAAAGGCATTCGAGCACGATGCAGTCGCCGTAGCGGTCGGCGATGAGCGCGGGCAGCCCGTCCGCCTCGCCGAACACCATGCGGTAGTTGTCGCCGCCCACTAGCCTTTCGCGCAGCGCGTTCGCCTCCGCGATCTTTTTGCAGTAGAACGCGTCGTCGTCCTCCCCTTCGCCGCGCAGGAAGATGCGCACGAGGATCTTGGAGAGGTGGTTGATGTAGCCTTTCCCGATGAACCTGCCGTCGTGCGCGTACACGCCCGTGAGCGACCCGTTCCCGCCGTCGCCCTCGATCTTCGCCGCTTCGTTCGCGTACACCCAGCTGTGCCCCGCGAGCAGGCGGCGCTCTTCGCCCTTTTTCAAATACACAGAATATGCCATACTTTTTGCGCCTTCCGAATAGATATATACGGTATTATACCAAAAAGCGCGCCGCCGCGCAAGCCGCGGAGCGTGCATGCGGGGCGCGCGCCGCCGTTTTCCCTTGACATTGCCGCGGGGAAGGGGTACAATATGAGATATTATTATAGTAGTAACGCGCGTACGCGCGGAAAGGAGCAAAGGGGCGGATGCGGGAGCTGAAGGACTATTCGGTAAAACAGCTTGAAGCGCTCGCGCGCAGGCTGCGCGGGCAGCTCGTTTCCGCCGTGCAGAAAAACGGCGGGCATCTTTCGTCGAACCTGGGCGCGGTAGAGCTGACCCTCGCCCTGCACAAGGTGTTCGACTTCCCGCAGGATAAGCTCGTGTTCGACGTAGGGCACCAGGCATACGTGCATAAACTGCTCACGGGCAGGTCCCTTGACGCCCTGCGTGCAAAGGGCGGCGTGAGCGGCTTCCCCGACCCTGCGGAGAGCGAATACGACGCGTTCATCGCCGGGCACAGCGGCAATTCGCTCGCGGCGGGCATCGGGCTGTGCAACGCGCGCGACCTTGCGGGCGGCACGGGCAAGGTCATCTGCCTCATCGGCGACGCGTCGCTGGGCAACGGGCTGGCGCTCGAGGCGGTGTTCTCCGCCGAAAACAAGCCCGAAAACTTCCTCGTCATCCTCAACGACAACGGCATGGCGATCGATAAAAACCGCACCGCCTACCGCGCCATTTCGCGCATGACCGCAAAAAAGCGGTACCGTACCTTCAATTCGCGCCTTGCGGGAACGTTCAAAGAGACGGGCGCGTTCGGCAGAACGCTGCGCCGCTTCAAATACAGCCTTAAGGGCTGGCTCAACAAAAACGACTTTTTCGACCGCTGCGGCTTCAAGTACGTCGGCCCCGTCAACGGGCACGACCTGCACGAGCTCGTCGACGTGCTCACGGACATCAGAAAGCTGAAAGAGCCCGTGCTGCTGCACGCCGTCACGCAAAAGGGCAAGGGGTACGCCCCTGCGGAGGCGGCGCCCGCCCTCTACCACGGCGCGGGCAAAAATTTCACCCCCGCCGAAAACACCTTCTCCGCCGCGCTGGGCGAACTTCTTTGCGCGGAAGGGGCGCGGGACGAACGCCTCGTCTGCGTTACGGCGGCGATGGCGGACGGCGTGGGGCTTTCGGGCTTTGCCAAAACATTCCCGCAGCGCTTTTTCGACGTCGGCATCTGCGAAGAATACGCCGTCACCATGGCGGCGGGCATGGCGAAGGGCGGCATGCGCCCCGTCGTGTGCCTGTACGCCACCTTTTTCGAGCGCGCGCTGGACGAGGTGCTGCACGACGTGTGCCTGCAGAACCTGCCCGTCCTCTTCTGCGTCGACCGCGCGGGCTTTGTGGGCGCGGACGGCAAAACGCACCAGGGCTTATACGACCTTGCGGCGCTGCGCGCCATGCCGAATTTGCGCATCTTCGCGCCCAAGGACGGCGCGGAACTTGCGGAGCTCTTCGCTTATGCGCGCACATTGAACGCGCCCGCCGTGCTCCGTTACCCGAACGGCGAAGCGCCCCCGCTGGGAGGAACGGCGCCCATTACGCAGAGCCTTTGGGAAGTGCTCGCAGAAGGGCAGGGAGCCGTGGTGCTCGCCTGCGGCGCGCGCGCCGTGCGCCGCGCGCTGGAAGCGCGGGGCATGGAAGGCTGCGGCGATGCGCAGATCGTCAACTGCCGCACCGTTTCGCCCCTCGACGATGAGATGCTCGCCTCGCTTGCGGGGCGGCGGCTCATCGCGTTTGAAGAGAACGCGCTCGCGGGCGGGTTCGGCGCGGCGGTCGCCGAGTGGTACGCCGCGCGCGGCATTCCCGTGCGCCTCAAACTTCTGGGCGCGCCCGTCGCCGTCGTGCCGCACATGACGGCGGAACAGCAGGCGGAAGAGGCGGGGCTGACCGCGGCGGCGCTCGCGGAAGAACTGCGCGCGCGTTGACCTTGCCGCCGCGATCCGCGCGCAATGACCCCGCCGCGCCCGAAAAAGGCGGCGGGGCATTGATTTATTACAAAAAGCATACAATTCCGATACACGATCGTGACAAGCGCGGTCTATACTGAAACATCATATTCTATATGGAAAAGGAGAAAGTCATGGAAGGACCCGAAAAGGGAACCGTTCCCGAAGAGGGCGCAGCCCCCGAAAACGCCGCCGAACAGCGTGAGGAAACAGCCCCCGCAGGCGCGAAAAAGCCCGCAACGGACGGTGCCGCCGCACTCCCTGCCGGTGCGGACAAGGCGTCGGCGATCGGCGCAGCGCCTGCGGAAGAGCGTGCTGCGGACGGCGCAGAGCCTGCGGAAGTCACCGCGGACGATCTGCGCTATAAAAGCAAAGGCGACGTGGTAAAGGGCGGCGTGCTCGGCTTTTTCATCGGGCTGGCGGTCATCGTGCCCGGCATCAGCGGCTCGACCGTCGCCATCATCTTCAAACTGTACCGCAAACTCTTATTTGCGCTGGGCAACCTGTTCAAGGCGTTTAAAAAATGCGCGCGCTTCCTCGTGCCCATCGTCATCGGGCTTGTCGTCGGGTTCGCCGCAGGCTTTTTTGCGGTCGATAAACTGCTCGGCGTCAGTATGTTCGCCGTCGTCGCCCTCTTTGCGGGGCTGATGTTCGGCGCGGTACCCGCCGTCACCGACGAGATCAAGGGCGAAAAAAAGACGGCGCCGCGCATCCTGCTGCTTATCGTCGGCTTCTGCGTGCCCGTTGCGATCAGCCTCATCTCTTCGCTCGTGCTTGCGGGCGAGCGCTCGCTCGAAAACCTGAACGCCTGGCAGTATATCCTGTTCGTCGTGCTCGGGTTCATCGTCGCGATCACGCAGATCGTGCCCGGGCTGTCGGCGACCGCCATTCTGATGATGGCGGGGTACTTCCGTCCTCTGATGGACGGCGTGGGCAATATTTTCCGCGACCCGATGCTCCTTCTGGTGTACGCCTGCCTCGCCGTCGGGTTCATCGCAGGGCTTTTAACGGTGTCGAAGGGGCTTGACAGGCTGCTCGCAAAGTACCGCGCGCCCTCCTTTTTCTGCATCGTCGGGCTGTCGCTCGGGTCGGTGGTCACTATGTTTTTCAATCCAGAGATCTATGCGGAGTACCAAAGCTGGGCGGCGGGCGCGTCCTATGCCGTCGACCTCGGCGTAGGGCTGGCACTGTTTGCCGTCGGCGTGGTCGCGGCGTACTTTTTCGTGCGCTACGAGCGCAAAAAAAAGGCGTAGGCAAAGCGTTGCAAAAAAGCGCAGGCGAAGCGCCGCGCGGAAAATCGGGAATACTTTGTAAGAATGTCCGTTCGGAACATGTTCCGCGCGGACGTTTTTTTCGTTTGTTAAAATGACAGAATACAATAAAGGAACGTTCTCACAACAAAAATCGCCGAAATCGTGGAAAAGTCGGCGATTTTTTTTACAACTTGTTACAATTTTGTTACAAAATCCGCGAAGGATTTATACAAGTCCGCGTTATACTGAAAGCACAAATTCGAAAGGAGAAAACGAAAATGAAGAAGATCTTCATGGCAATCGCAAGCGTGGTGCTTGCTTGTGGGATCGGCGTTGCAGCAGTCGGCTGCGGGGCTGGTGAGTACATTATCAATGTTTCGGGCGGCGGCTCGGGCGTCGGTATCGCAAACGCGCAGAGCGGGACGTCTGACCTCGGCATGGCTTCCGAAGAAGTCAACGGCGAAGAAGAGCAGGTCACGGTCTATACGCTGTGCAGGGACGGTATCGCGGTCATCGTGAACAACGACAACACCGTCAGCAACCTGACGATCGACCAGCTTAAAACTATTTACACGAACGAGGACGCGAATTGGAGTGACTTCGGCGGCGCGGACGCCGACATCAACGTGATCCACCGCGAGAACGGGTCGGGTACCCGCAGCGCGTTCCTCGATTTGATCGGGGTTGAGGACGACCAGTTGGTAGCCGGTGCGGAACAAGGTTCCACGACCGGTGTGCTTACCACGGTTGCGGGCGACGAAAACGCGATCGGGTATATTTCCCTCGGCTCCCTTGATGACACGGTAAAAGATGTTACGATCGGCGGTGTTGCGGCTACGCCTGAAAATATTACCGGCGGAACGTATGAACTTGCCCGTCCGTTCAATGTAATGTATCAGCCGGGCAGCGATGCGGACAACGATCTGCTTGCGGACTTCCTCAAATACCTCGGCAGCACGCAGGCTCAGGCGATCATCGAAGAGGAAGGGTATATCAGTGTTGCGCAGAATCCGCAGGCGTATACCGTTCCCGAAACGCTTCCCACGACGATGGAGCTGGATGTCAGCGGTTCTACTTCCGTACAGCCTCTGATGGTTCTGCTGGCTGCGGAGTACGTCGGGCTGCTCAACGACGCGCTTGCTGCTGCGGACGCTGCATAAAACGTGCATATAACAAGCTGGGTGCGGGTTGAAAATTCAGCCCGCATTCTGTGCGTTAAAGCGAAAGAGGCAAAAATATGGAACAGGTAAATTTTGAAGTTCCCGACGACGAGGTTGCCGTTGATTCGGTAGCGCATATCCACCGCTGGGCGGCTGTCAAAGAGGTCGGCATGAAGATCTTGTTTATCATTGCCGCAGCGATCTTTATTGCGGCGGTGGTCGTGATTTGCGTGTATCTGTTTGTCGGTTCTGTCCCTGCCATAGCGGAAATAGGTTTTTTTGAATTTCTGTTCGGCGATCGCTGGATTCCCGGTTCGGGATTGTACGGGATTGGGTCGCTGATCGTCGGAACGATCTATTCCACGGCGGGCGCGCTCGTCATCGGGGTTCCGATCGGTGTCCTCGTTGCGGTATTCATGGCGTTCTACTGCCCGAAGTGGCTGTATAAAATTTTAAAGCCCGCCATGAACATTCTTGCAGGGATTCCGTCCATCGTCTACGGCTATTTCGGGCTTTCGGTCATCGTGCCGTTGGTGCGCGAATGGTTCGGCGGCAGCGGGCTCAGCCTTTTGGCAACGATCTTTATTCTCGGCGTCATGATCCTGCCCACGATCATCAGCATTACGGAAACGTCTTTGCGGGCTGTGCCGAAAAGCTATTACGAGGGCGCGTTGGCGCTGGGCGCGACGAAGGAGCGCGCGATCTTCCGCACGATCTTCCCTGCGGCAAAGTCCGGTATCGTTACGGCGATCATTTTAGGGCTGGGGCGTGCATTCGGTGAAACGGCGGCGGTCACGCTCATCTGCGGGAACAGCGCGTCGATGCCGACAAGCCTAATCGATCCGATCCGCACGCTTGCATCGAATATCGCAAACGATATAGGGTACGGGTATTCAAACGATCTTACGTTGGGACTGCTGATCGGCTGTGCGTTGGTGCTGTTTGTGTTTATCCTGCTCATTACGATCATCGTCATGCTGCTGAAAAAGAGGTCGAGGTAAGGAGGGCGATATGGCAAAAGAAGTTGTTTTGCGGGAAGGGGAAGTCGATATTTCTCATATCGTTCCCATCAACAGGCAGAGCTTTGCCGATAAGTTCCGCGCCTATTGCAAAAAACCCGGGTCCTTTACAGTGTTTCTTCTGACAATCCTTGCAACGCTGATTGCGGCAGCAATGGTCATCTGGATTTTGGTATACGTCTTTATTCAAGGTATTCCGAATCTGAACGCAGGCTTGTTTTCATGGCGCTGGACGACGGAAAACATGTCCTTGCTGCCGTCGCTCATCAATACGCTTATAATCGCGGCTATTTCGCTCGTTATTGCGGGCGTGATCGGTATCTTTGCCGCCATCTTTATGGTGGAGTACGCAAAGTCGACGAATATCTTCGTCAAGATCGTCCGCGTTGCGGCGGAAACGCTTTCGGGTATCCCGTCCATCGTCTACGGTATTTTCGGGTTAATGGTATTCGTGAATTTGTTCGGCTGGGGCAATACGCTGCTCGGCGGTGCGTTTACGATGGCACTGATGATGCTGCCGCTCATCATGCGCACGACGGAGGAGGCGCTCCTCGCTGTGCCCGATTCCTTCCGCGAAGGTTCGTTTGCGCTCGGAGCGGGCAAGCTGCGCACCATCTTCCGTATCATCCTCCCCGCGGCGGTGCCAGGCATCGTATCGGGCGTCATCTTAGGTCTCGGCCGTGTGGTCGGCGAAACGATGGCTCTCATCTTTACGGCGGGCTCTGCTTATAACCGTCCGTTTGCGTCGGGTCCGATGCAGCAGGGCAGCACGCTTACGGTGTATCTGTACTCGCTTTGTACGGAAAACACGCACCCCGGTGTCGCATGGGCAGTCGCGGTCGTGCTCATTATCCTCGTCGTTATCATCAACGGCTTAGCGGAATTTATCGGGAACAAGCTGAAAAAGGAGTACTAAAACGGTGAAGCTGAACATATTTAAGAAAAAGGCGAAAGCCGCGGAAGAACAACAGGAACTGACCGAAGAGCAGGAAACGGAAGCGGAAGCGCTCGTCGGGCGGGAGCTGGACGAAGCCTCCGCCGCCGAGGAGATCGCCGAGACGGCGGAGGAAGAGCTTGCCGCCGTGCAGAAGGCGGAGGAGGCCGCGGAGGACGCGGCAGAAGCCGCGCGCGCGGCGCTCGCGGAGAGCGGCGTCAAAGTGGACGACGGCGCGCACGTCTTTCAGACGGCGCGCACCGGCGCCGGCCGTTCGGACGAGAGCGAAGAGGATCGCCCCGTCAAATTCAAAGTGACCGACCTCAACCTGTACTACGGCAAGTTCTGGGCGCTCAAAAATATCAACATGGAGATCCGCGAAAAGGAGATCACCGCATTCATCGGGCCTTCGGGCTGCGGCAAATCTACCTTTTTGAAGTCGCTCAACCGCATGAACGACCTCATCCCGGACTGCAAGATCACGGGCGAGATCCTCATCGACGGGGTCGACCTGTACGGCAAAGTCGACATCAACACCCTGCGCAAGCGCGTGGGCATGGTGTTCCAGAAGCCGAACCCATTCCCCATGAGCGTATACGATAACATCGCCTACGGCCCGCGCACGCACGGCATCCGCAAAAAGTCGCAGCTGGACGAGATCGTCGAGCGCTCGCTGCGGCAGGCGGCGATCTGGGACGAGCTCAAAGACAGGCTGAAAAAGAGCGCTTTGGGGCTTTCGGGCGGGCAGCAGCAGCGCCTTTGCATCGCGCGCACGCTCGCGGTCGAGCCCGAAGTCGTCCTCATGGACGAACCGACCTCCGCGCTCGACCCGATCTCGACGTCCAAGATAGAGGACCTGGCGCAGGACCTGAAAAAAGACTACACCATCGTCATCGTCACGCACAACATGCAGCAGGCGGCGCGTATCTCGGATAAGACGGCGTTCTTCCTGTTGGGCGATCTCATCGAATTCGGCAGGACGGACGACGTGTTCAACAGGCCTGCCGACAAGCGCACCGAGGACTACATCACAGGGAGGTTCGGTTGATATGACAAGGAGACAATTCGACGAACAGCTCGCAGAGCTGAAAGACCTGCTCACCGAAATGGGCGAGCTGAACTGCCGCGCGATCGGCGACGCGGCGACCGCGCTCGAAAAGCAGAACCCTTCGCTCGCGGGCGAGATCAAGAACGTAGAGTCCGCCGTGGACGAAAAGGAGACGGAGGTCGAACGCCTCTGCCTGAAGATCATTCTCAAACAGCAGCCCGTGGCGAGCGATCTTTTGTTCGTCACCTCCGCGATGAAGATGGTCACGGACATGGAGCGCATCGCCGACCAGGCGGTGGATATCAGCGAGCTGGTCGTCAAAATGAGCCAGCTGCCGTACGCGGACATCCCGACGGAGATCTACGACATGGCAGAGCGCGTCAAAGACATGGTCGCTTCCGCCGTCGAAAGTTTTGTGGAGCGCAACATGGAACTTGCCAAAGAGACCTGCCGCGCCGACGACGCCGTAGACGATCTGTTCGACGCCGTGAAGAAAAAGCTCACGCACGTCATGTACAAGGACATCGACGACGACGAGAACGGCGAACAGGCGCTCGACATGCTCATGATCGCCAAATACCTTGAAAAGATCGGCGACCACGCCACGAACATTGCCGAATGGGTGATGTTCATGATGACGGGCGAGCATAAGAAGCTGAACTGAGAGGGTTTCGCGCAAACCTCGCAAAAGAGATGCTGCGGTTTGCGCGATTTTGAGGGGAAAACCGCTGCCCTTACGGGACAGCCGTTTTCCCCTCTGCGCATGACCCTTAAAGGCTCTCTTACAAAAAGTCATGCGCATTCACCCCTTTCGGGGGAGCCGAAAGCATTCGGCAAATTGAGTGCGCTTGCAAAAAGTGTGATTTTTGCGCGCGCAATTTGATTATTTGAAGTCAGCTTTGACTTTTTGTGTCACCCTGAGCGAGCAGCCGAGGAGGAACGGCGGCGAGCCGAACGGGTCTTTACCCCTCCGCGCGAGGGTCGGATACAGATAGTGTTGCAAAACAAACTGTATAGAACTCTCGCGGGATAGTTACCAAAGATTTCTCGACTGCGCCGCCGCTTTGCGGCGGCTCCGCTCGAAATGACACGGAGGGGCACGCTCCCTCGACAAGCTCGGGATGACGGGAGGGACACGCTCCCTCGACAAGCTCGGGTTGACAGGAGGGGCACGCTCCCTCGACAAGCTCGAAATGACACGGAGGGGCACGCTCCCTCGGCAAGCTCGGGATGACGGAAGGCGTACGTTCCGACAAGCGCGGAAGGGCAGGGCATGCGCCTCTGTGTAAGCGAAAAACAGTCGGCAAAGCGGCGTCGGCAACTTGTATAATACAATCCCGTGAAGGTTGTAACGCGCTTCCGAGAAAAATATTACAAATTTATTACAAATTTTACAAGTGTATTATACAACTTTCCTTTACAATGGCAATGTAAGCATTTTTTGTGCTGAGAGAGCAATGCTATTGCGAAGGAGAAGTGTGTATGAGCATGGGGCAACTGTTGGCGGCAGGCGCCGATGAGTTCACGAACATGGGCGCGATGGACTACGTTCTTGCGGTCGTGGCGCTGCTGGGCGGATTGGGCGCGTTCCTGTTCGGGTTCAAGGTGCTTTCCGATAACATCGAAAAGCTGGCGACCAACCGCCTGCGCGGCTGGTTCGACAAGACGGGCAAAAACCGCTTTATCGGCGTCGGCATCGGCGCGGGCGTCACGGCGATCATTCAAAGCTCGTCGGCGACCACCGTCATGGTCGTGGGCTTTGTCAACGCGGGGCTGATGTCCCTGTTTTCGGCGACGGCGATCATCATGGGCGCGAACATCGGCACCACGATCACCGCGTATTTTTCGGTCATCGCCGATATCCCGTTCATTGAGTTTATTACCGTTTTCGCGTGCGTCGGCATTTTCATGAACATGCTCGCGAAAAAGGAAAAGACCAAGAGCATCGGGCTTTTGCTCGCGGGGCTGGGGCTTGTGTTCCTCGGGTTGGAATATATGGGCATGGCGATGGAGGACTTTGCCGAGTCGCAGGCGCTGATCAGCTTCCTGCGCAGCGTGGATCTCCGCATCGTACTGCTTTTGGCGGGCGTGGTCATTACGGCGATCGTGCAGTCCAGCTCCGCCGTCACGACCATCATTGTGCAGATGGTGAGCGCGGGCATGGTCATCGGCGACCCGTCCAACAGCGGCGTGCTCTTCCTCGTGCTCGGCACGAACATCGGCACCTGCGTCACGGCGCTGCTCTCGTCCATCGGGGCGAACACCAACGCCAAGCGCGCGGCGCTCATCCACCTCATGTTCAACGTGTTCGGCACGGTCATCTTTGCGATCTTTTTGCTGTGCTGGCCCGGGTTCATGGAGCAGACGCTGATCGCCTGGTTCCCGAACGATCCGGGGCTGCAGATCGCGCTGTTCCATACCTTCTTCAACGTGGTATGTACCTGCCTGTTCCTGCCGTTCATCAAAATATTCGTGAAGATTGCGACCAAACTCATCCGCGAAAAGAAGGGGACCGCCAAGGTGCCCGAAGAGGCGGCCACGCCCGAAAAGCTGCTGGACGAGCGGTTTATCAAGACGCCGACGATCGCCGTCGGGCAGGCGAACAGGGCGGTCACGCGCATGGCAGAAACGGCAATGGAGTCGTTAAAGACCGCGTTCGATGCGTTTGTCGCGCGGGACGAGTCGGCGGCGGATCGGGTGAACGCGCTCAATGCGAACGTGGCGGACCTGGAACGCAGGATCGTTTCGTTCCTCATCAAGATCTCTTCGGAGGATACGTCCGAAACGGACGAACGCACCATCTACGCGCTGCACCATGCCACGGGCGACATCGCGCGTATCAGCGAACTTGCGGATAACATCACCAAATATACCCGTTCGTGCTGCAAAAAAGGCATTGAATTTTCGCCCGTCGTCATCAAATCGCTGCACGAGATGTACGGGAAGATCGAGCAGCTGTACGGCAAAACGATGGAGGTGTTCGACAAAAAGGACATCACCGTCATCCGTGCCGTCGACAATGTAGAGTCGGAGATCGACGCTGCGCGCAAAGAGATGGTCAACGACCATATCGAGCGCCTGAACGAAGGCAAGTGCAAGCCCGAGTCGAGCGGGGTGTTCATCAACCTCGTCGGCAACCTGGAGCGCGCGGCGGATCATCTCACCTACGTGGCGCACGCATTCGACTGATCCGAAAAGGACTTGCGCGTGCGCGGCGTTCATGGTATAATACGGGCAGAGGGCTTCTCCTCTGCGCGGGAGGATCGTTGTGGATAAACGCGTATTTTTATTGGAGGACGACAAGAACATCGGCGAGCTGGTCACCTGCGCGCTGGAAATGTCGAACATCGAAACGGAGTGCTACCCGACCATTGCGGAGTTCTGGGACGCGGTGGAAAAGGATCCGCCCGCGGCGGCGCTTCTGGATATCATGCTGCCTGACGGGAACGGGCTGGACGTATTGGCGAAACTTAAACAAAAGTACCCGATGGTCGGCGTGATCCTGCTTTCCGCGCTCGGGCAGGAGACGGACAAGGTGCGCGGGCTGAACCTCGGCGCGGACGACTACATCGCAAAGCCGTTCGGCGTGCTGGAGCTCACCGCGCGCGTGAACGCGCTGCTGCGCCGTTCGCGGCAGACGGCGGCGCTCGTGCGCGGCAACCTATCTTTGGACGAGGACACGATGACGGTGACGCTGCGCGGCGTGCGGCTTGAGCTGAACAACAAGGAGTTCAACCTTTTAAAATACCTCATGCAGAAGGAGGGGAAGGCGCTCACCCGCGAAAACATCCTCAACGCCGTCTGGGGGTATGACGAAGGCGAAACGCGCACGGTGGATAACCACGTCGCGCGCCTGCGCAAACTCGGCATCGACTACATAGAAACGGTGTTCGGCGTCGGGTATAAGTTTGTGTATAGGGAGTAAGAGTTTTTTCACGAAATTTCTTTCAAAAGAGATGAAAGAAATTTCCGTGATTTGAGAGACAACCGGCGGGCACGCCCGCTTTGCGGGCTAACCGCCGTTTTTCTCTCTGCGGCGCGCGCCAAATGCTCTCGATAATAAGCGCGCCGCATTCACTCTTTCCGAATTGAGCCGAATGTTTTCGGCAAATTGAGGGCGCTTATTCAAAATGCGATTTTGAAACGCGCCGTTTGATTATTGAAAGGCAGTTTTCTTTTTGTGTCACCCTGAGCGGAGCTATCGCGCAGACAAGGGTTCCCCCCTTGTCATCCTGAGCGGAGCGGCGGCGCAGCCGCCGCAAAGTCGAAGGATCTCTATAAAAATAAAGACAATATTCGCATAGAGATCCCTCGCGGGGCTCGGGATGACAGGGGAGAGGCTGCCCCTTTATGTCACCCTGAAGGGACGTGAAGGCTTTGCTTGCTTGCAAGGGCAAAGCCAAGCGTTCCGCTTGAGGCGAACGAGGGCGAATGCCCGCCGCAATGCGTACGCATTGCAGGGGCTCAGCCCCTGTGAGCCGAAAAACGAGCCGCCGAGAAGGAACGGCGGCGAGTAATCGGCGGCAAAAAAGCTGACGCTTTCGGCAACAAGTTGCCATGGGCATGCGCCCATATGCCGCCGATTGCGGCGCGCTCGTTTTACCCCTTGCAAGCAAGGTAAAACTACGCACGCCTTCGAA
>ERZ1643247.2653-NODE-2653-length-13700-cov-15.733675_pt1 | contig 13700 bp, 10 predicted proteins | sample MGYA00579264_ERZ1643247 | MGnify/ENA primary metagenome ERZ1643247 (study PRJEB29033, sample SAMEA4952262) | chicken gut metagenome | biome: Broiler Chicken; feature: Gastrointestinal Tract; material: Caecum | place: Ireland | collected 2018 | study: Broiler... | reverse complement strand
AGGAACAGGATTCCTTATATTTTGGCCATTTTTTGAAAGTTGTGGATAACAAAACGTAGCAGATTTGTCTTAGGGGGATAATTCTGCGGAAACTCAAGGACAGGGTTGTTTTATGAAAGATTTTTAAAAGTATAAGAAGATTGGATTTTATCGGGGGTTATACGTGTTATACAAATACGCATATAACTCTCGACTTTTTATTCCTGTAGAGGTATAATGTCTATATAGTATAGGTATGCTCCACCTATATGGAAAGGAGGACATTATGCCAGTAACTGAGAAAAAATATCCGGATTGGGTTCAGAAGTATCGGACAAAGGGAACTACTGTGAAGAAAAAAGGAGATTCGTATTATCTCTATAAAAGGACATCCCGACGTGTGAAAGGGAAAAAGTATCCGCAGCCAGTCGATACATATATCGGCGTGATTACTCCGGAAGGAGTCATACAAAGTAATAAAAGAAAAATATCTTTAACAGACGCAGAAGTATGGGAATACGGATTTTCGAAAGCCGTCTGGGAGTTGTGTCCGGATGATTGGAAAAAACCATTGGGGGATGATTGGAAGGATGTACTTGCCATCATTCTTTTAAAACAGTCTCCGACCTCTTATATCCAGAAAATACGGATGATAAAAAAGGAATCGGATTTCCATTATCAGTTTGCAGCTCAGATATCCTCACTTTCCCGCAGGATCCATAAAAAATGGGGCATTGGACTGGAAGAATTACATCAGTTAGAGACAATCTATTTAGTGTGCCTGGATAAAACGGAAATCATTTCAAAAGTGAGTGAGGAGCAGCGGAAACTTCTGGAGAAAATACAAGTGGTGCTGGAAATGTGCTGAAAGAACATTTGTGACAGAAAAGCTGATCCATTATTTCAGGCAGATTCCGGATTACCGGTGCGACAGAGAGAAAAAACACGACCTTGCAGAAATGCTGGTATGTGTCACTCTCGGAGTCCTTTGTGGCAGGACGACGATCCGCAGGAGCCTGAAATGGTGTAGAAACCACCTGGAAGAACTGCGGAAACATATGAAATTGAACTACGGGATTGCCTCGCCTTCCACCATTACCCGGATGCTGTCTGGGATTGATGAGGAATTAGCCTTGTATGCTTTTATGGAATGGATCGGTGAGATCGCGGACTCGAAGAATACCTATCTCGCTATTGAAGGGAAAGCATTACGCGGCGCAGCGGAAAAGACGAAAAGCGGGACAGCACCGATGCTGTTGAATGTAGTGGAAACGGTTCGAGGGTTGATACTTGCACAGCTTCCGGTCGATTCAAAGACGAATGAGATTACGGTGATTCCGGAATTGTTGAAACTTCTGGATATCAGAGGGAGTGTTATAACGATTGATGCGATTGGGACACAGACAGCAATCATGGAACAGATACATGAACAGGGAGGGCATTTTGTATTTACAGTAAAGAAAAATCAGCCAGACGCTTATGAGGAGATCCATACGTTCCTGGATAAACTGGAAGAAGAAGCGGAGAAAAAAGGAAAAAGTGAAACTCCAGATCCTGTTATGCAGGATTATCTTGGGAAATATGAAGAGATCAATCAGATGGAAAAAAATCGGGACAGAAATGAGTACAGGACTTGCCAGAAGAGTCCCAGTTCCTTCTGCTGAAGAGGGGAATGGGAAAGACATCCAGTGTACGGCACTGATCTCAGACCTTATCCTCACGGCAGAGGAACTGGGAAGCATAAAAAGAATGCACTGGTCAATAGAGAACCGGCTCCATCATGTACTGGACGACACATTCAGGGAAGATCGCTCGCCAGCCAAAAAGTCCCGAAACAATCTGTCGCTCATCAGAAAATTTGCATACAACATCCTGCGCCTGGCAATGTACGAGACAGGTCTGACAAATATAATGACAGAAATGATGGACTGCTTTTGTGACAATGCCACCTTGCGAGAACAGTATGTATTTCAAGGCATAGCCAGTCTGTATTGACTATATATAGAGAATACCTCTGAAAAAAAGTCTTGTAAAGAGATAGAGAGATAGTTTGCATTTTTTTACGTGATCAGCTTACCAGAAACGATATGGGGATGTAATTAAGATTATAAAAGGTAGTGCTGCTCATGAATAGTTCATGAAACAACCCTGACTCAAGGATATGAAATCTTGCTAAATGTTAAGGGTTGTGTTATAATAAATGCGCGGTGACGGAATTTTTCTTGGAAAGAAAGGGAGATTCTGTCTTTTTTTGTGGAAAAGGAATGATGAAAAATAACCAAAATTATGGATGCAAATTTTGAAATTTCCACATATTGTATATATGATGCTAGTACGTTATAATAGCATTGTATTTCTACGAAAGAAGAAATTGGGGGATTTAGAAGTGAAAAGGAAATTGCGTCAAATGGCCGATAATATACATGGTACAATCTATTTAAGTGAATTGGAATCGGAATTGATTTCAACTCCATATTTCTATAGATTGCATGATGTATATCAAAATTCTACAGTATATATGACATATCCTGCGAATAGAACAAAACGATATGAACATTCTGTGGGAACAATGGAATTGGCTAGTTCCATGTTATATTCTGCAATTTCCAATTCTGATAATAAAACAAAAAATGAACTTTTTAAATGTTTAAGACAATATTCTGTTGAAATATTGGATTTAGCCATATTACAGTCTGAAGAACAAAATGCGCCATATTTTACAAAATGTAGAGATCAAATAGGAACTTTATTTGAGCAAGAAAATAGTGATGATGTATTTGCAGTAATGAGGCGTTCTATTCATTATGCTTTAGAAAATGGTTGCTTTAACGATTCTGCGCTTGAACAGTTTCAGTTTTATCCAATGGATATAGGTAAAAATAAGGATAATGAAAATTTAGAGAATATCTTTTTATATAGGTGTTTATTGCAATCCGTTAGAATTGTGGCGTTATTTCATGATGTCGGACATCCGCCATATAGTCATATTATAGAAGATGTTTTAAATGAGTTATATGAAAAATATTCTAACGTAGAAGGAAAGAATGAATGGCAAAAGAAACAATTAACTAACTTTAAAAATTGCATAGGAAAATACGCAGAAAAGAATTCTAATAAAGCGTTTACTTGCCAAGCGATATATTCAAAAAAATCAGAGGTTAATGCTAAATTACATGAACGTGTAGGCTTAAGTTTATTACAGTCAGCTATAAATGAGGTTATTCCACAGACAGTTAACGAAATTATAGAATCTGATAAATCGCTAAATTGTAAAATTGCAAGTGCATTATATTATATATTAGTTGTAGAGTTCTCTTTTGCAATATTAGTCGAAAAAAATGTTGTTTTTAAATCTTTTCATGGTATTGTAGATGGAATTGTCGATGCAGATAGGCTTGATTATATTATGCGTGATTCTATAAACAGTGGTGTTGATTGGGGAAAAATTCCTTATAAGCGAATAATTAATTTAGCCAAATTAATGCGTTTAAAGAAAAATGAAAACAATGAAGAACTGGAATTTAATGACCGTCCATTTATTATTGCTTATCCCAAGAAAGTAGCTGATGACATTGAAGATTTGTTACTTATCCGCTATAAAATATTTGCACGAATTAATTTTCATCATCGATGCATGAAGACTTCTGTCGCCTTTCAATCGGCCGTAAAAGAACTGGCTCAAAATTATCTTGAAAGTACGGAGGAAAATAAAGCTATAAATCCAGATATTAATATTTTATGGAATGCTTTAGGAACTAAAATAGGAGATCGGAAAATTCGTGTAATACAATGGAATGATTCATGGCTAATTTCAATTTTGCATAAGGCGCTAGTAAAATTAAATAATTCTTCTCGTAGAACAGGAACACTAAAGGATAATTTAGAGGAAATCTTGCTCAATAAAAAAAGGTATTATTCTTTATTAAAAAGGGGAGCTGATAGTAAAGTACTCATTGATTTGATTTTTAAAAATGCGGATTTAACTGAGGAAAAGATAAATGAATTACAATTAAAAGAGTATCAAAAATATTTAGAATATAAGAAAAATCGAGAAGCGAACGAAGCGGATGAAAATGATGTAGATATACTTAAAACCCCTGGCTATGATGCTGTAGATTCGCTTAAACGTATTGCTCAGTTGAAAAAAGCTTGGAAGGGGGATCTAGAGGCTTTATTTAGACCATTACCTCTTCTTGATAAACCAATAAATGAAACCATAGATGAAGTTTTAGAAAAGCAAAAATCTCAAGGCAAGATTCTGGATTTTAAGTGTATAATCAATAAGGGAAAAACCAAAACTGGAATACCTGAACATACAAATTTATTTGATGAGATATATTTGTATGAGGGAGATGATCCAATAAAATTTGATGACAGAACTACACTTAGAAATCAAATCGAAGCAATAGAAAGAACAGTATTGTGGGTTTATGTCTATATTGTTCCGGGTAAATGTAGTAATATAAGTGCGTTATCTAAAGAGCTTATGGAAGAAATGGGGAAAGAGATTGGTTTAGCACTGAAGAAACGTTATGATGAATTGTTTGGATCAAAAATATAATAATTATAAAATTAAATGTAAAGGAGAAAAGATATGTGTAAAGTGAAGTCGGGGGAATTATTAGAAAATATGCAGGATATGCAGAATTTGGTTATTGGGATTATCAATCGACAAGATAAAATTTATAGTCGGGAATCAATAGTTAATACGGTATATTTGTATTCAAAAGGATGCAAAGTGGATATTAATAAAAATGGTATTGAACATTTAGTTGATGATAACTTATCTTATTTATATCGTAAAGGTTTTATCGATTGTAATAACGGTCAATATACCCCACAACCTATTTTGGAATTAGACTTTAGCTAAAATAGGTGGATGTTTGTATATACGCAAAAAAGCTTTAGTGATTTACTCGCAAAGTATGTGTTTTGAAAATTAAGACCATAAAATAATAGGGGAAAATTAACTATCTCTTATATGGTATATTTTATTATGAAAAAGGCTGTGCAGAGATGTATGGTCTTTTTGTGCGTGTCTTATTTACAGAACCTCGTCTGAACAACGCATACTGATCATATTGTTTTTTGTGAAATAAAAGTGGAAAGAAAGTATCTGATAATTATCAGATGTTTTGCATTGCAATTTGAAGAGTAAGCACAAAAATAATTTTCGGATAACCTAATGTTATACAAAAGACGAGCAAAATTTGTTTAGAAGGTGGAATATGGGTATAAGATTAACGGGAATAAGTACACCTGTTGGCGGACTTTCATGGGAATATGAAAAATCAGAGGAGAAATCAGTTCCTCTGCCGATATCTCCAGGACAAAAAATTAAGGTATTCATTAGCTCTATCTGTGGTGTAGACAAATATGACAAAGTACGGGCTGAACTAAAAAAGGCTATAGAAGACACACAATTAGCTGATGTATATACATTTGAAGGTAAAGGTGCATCCACTTTGCCAGCAGGCGCTCATTATACATTGGCATTAGAAGACAGCGACATTTGTATCTTTTTAATAGATAACGCCGATGGGATTAATCCAGGAGTACAGGCTGAAATTGATACAGTTAAAAAGCATAACATTAAGGCAATGTACTATTTTTGTGATGAAACTCAAAAAGAAAAAACTCCACTGGAACAAGGTCTAATGGGCGCACATTTTGCAAAAAGCAAAACAGTACATAGCTTCGGCGAATTAAGTAAAGATGGAGCTCGTGCATTAATAGATGATATCATTTCTATATATCATTACTATTGTACTGGGAGAATAGATTTAAAACCAAATGAATCCGACGAGGTTCAGAGTGTAGAAGTTGCAGGAACGGAAAAATTCCAAATGCCTACAATTCCAAAAGCCACATTAAAGAATGTAGATAAATGTAAAGACTATATATTGAAGTTTGTACTCGGATATTCTCCAGCCCGTTTTCCAAATAAAAAGAAAAAGACAAGTGAATTTGATGATTGGGGAAGTCAGTTCCTTCCAATATTATTTGAGGGAAAATCTATCAAACACTTCAATACAGCAATGTATCTGGAAACATTGAAAGCACAGCAAAAAGATGAACATTATCAAACCGTTCAGATACGCTGGCAGGCAATTCAAGCATATTTTGCAGGAGATATTGAAAAATGTGTTGAGTATCTTGAAGCAGCGTTAAACCATGCAAAAGAATCCGGTCAGCCTACTTGGATTATCAAAGATATTTTGGTAGATCTGCGTAATCAGCATTGGATCCGTTGTACTGTAAGAAATGAGTTTTCCGACACACCGGCGCAAAAGGAATTAACGGAAAGTGACGAAGAACTCTATTATCCAATTCTGGATCGTATTCAGGAATCATTGAATGAAAAATACATAGAGGGCCTGTACAAAAAGAAGACAGAATCACCTTATTCAGTTACTATAGGTAACAACTTAGACCAATATGCCGAAATGCTTGCAAGTTCTCTTATAGTATCTATGTATAATGGTTCTTTGACTCATATTTTGCTTTTCCATGAGAAAATAAGAGATTTTGTATTTTATTTATGTTGTAAATATGACGATTGGAACCTCAGACTAAATTTGTATAAACTTGCGATTTTTGCTGGGAAGGAAAAGGAAATTAGGGGCATTCAGGATTCTTATCCTGAGGTTCTCAATAATTTGACTTCCGATGAGGCAAAGTCAATTATGGATTTTTGCTTAAATCATCCAATAGAGTATAAACGGTTAAGCAGCCAACTGTTAGCCTTTGGTGCAGTAGGATATTTTATTGATGATAAAGACTTTGAATATTATGAAAAAACCATTGTGAGCGAAATTAAATCTTGGTTGAGCAGTGACACTTCTGTTGTGTCAATCGGCCAGAATATATTTAAATGTCTCTCAGGAGTAGCTTATCGTATATCACAGGATATGCTTAGTGATATTTGTTGTCAGTTTATTGAAAGACATTATACTCGTTGGTACATGGACATGTTTAAGTTTATTGCGGCTCGAATGGATCTGCGAAAGATGAGTGATGAATCTGCCAAAACCTTAGTTGAACATATTAACAGTGTGCTTGACAGCGAAAAGGAACGAGAACAAATTAATTACGCTCCTGCTTTTTTGTGTGTCCTCAGGAAGCAAGATAGTGCTTTAACAGATAGTATGGATAAGAAGGTAGCCCAATATTTACCGGATTATTACAAAGGTACTTACAAATTAGAAACTACTGAAAATGAGAAACAGGACATGCCTGTGTTTGTACGTAAATATGTAGAAACCATCAAGAAAAGCAACGAAACTCAGGGAAAGAATGGTTACTATTTTGGACATGGTGAACGTGAGCTTGCAACTGTGAGAGCAATTTTATTAGAAAAAGAGATTAAGTGTGATACTGAAACTATGGACAAGCTCATATCCACTGTAGCAGATACGCTTCTTGTTTCTAAAGAAGGCATCTCCACAAAACTTGATGCAATATCACTTCTCATTTGTATTGTGGTAAAATATAATGAAGATTATATACGTAATCAAAGCGTGTATGAGAAGATATATGAACAGCAGGAAACAATTGAAGATAGGGAATATTCATTTTTTTCATCTAACATTGATGGTATTTCTCTAAAAATTGGGTTACAGTTTTTGTATGCATCTATGGGAAAAGATGTATATAGTAATATTCTTGAACTAATGTCATATATTCAGGAGGATGTTGCCACAATAGTTGCTGTGACCCATCTGATTATCGAATATTTAGAAACAACTGATTCTGTCGTTTTACCATCCAAAATAGAGGCTGTTGTTCTTCAGAACGTTCTGCGGTGGCTTCATTCTGAACATTTAGATGTTAGGTGGAATGCTACACGAATTTTTTTGATGCTAGGTCGAAATCCCGAGAATCGTGGAATTGTAAATCATAGACTGATAAATCTTGTGGATGAAAATAATGCCTATATTAAAAACTTGATTGTCCGGCAAATATATAATATGGACGAAATATCAGACAGTACCAAGGAATATATCATGACTAAATGCAGGCAGGACACAAATTTTGTTGTTAGAATGGTTTGTGCTGAAGTAGAAGGAAAAAGTAGCATCGAAAAATAAAAATCAACCGGGAGTTGATCACTCTCGTGGCTACGTGGTTGATGTTGGATTATATGAAAATCAACTTTTCATTGACAATCTTTCATACCCTATTATGAATACAGTCCATGGTTATAATTGTCTTTTGGAATAACTATTCGGCGAAAGGCTTAACGGTAAACACATTTTTGTATTCCGTTAAGCCCAGTAAAATCAAAGGCCGGGGGAGATGACCTCCGGTTTAGTATCCGATCTGGTGGGGAATCGCCGCATGGCCGGTGGATACCTTCGTTGAGGCGAATGACTTCGCAGGCAAGACGGTGATCCCGTTCTGTACATCCTCATCTTCGGGAATCGGTGACAGTGGAGAACTGCTTGCGGATCTGGCGGGTACAGGTGACTGGCAGACCGGAGAGAGATTCCGTTCGGGAGCTGATGAATCGGATGTTCAGGAATGGGTGAACGGACTGGGACTGTGATTATAGAGAACTGAATATTTAGAAATGTCGGCAGAGCGGCATACGGACGTGGAGAGACGCCGGAAGAAGAGGAGGAGTTTGTGCGCAATATTTATTTCCGTTCGGAAGGCTGGATACGCGGGCAGTCAGGAAAGGCAAAACATAGAAAATGATTGCCAAAACTTTATAAATTGTTTATAATTAACTTTATATTGTGTCAAGAAGACAGATTTAGAGCGGAATTTCTTTAATCACGGCACACAAAAAAGTACCGGTATCTCCGGTATGGAAAACAGAAAGGAAAAAATGGAATGGGAGATACTTTACAGATCCTGATCGCTATGGTCATCTATATGGCTGTGGTTATCATTTTGGGAATTACTTTTGCGAGAAAAGCAAATGCAAGTTCAGACGCATACTTTCTCGGGGGAAGAAGCCTCGGCCCCTGGGTGACAGCGATGAGCGCGGAGGCGTCCGATATGTCGGGCTGGCTGCTTATGGGGCTGCCGGGCGTAGCGTATTGGTGTGGTATTGCCGATGCGGCGTGGACAGCGATCGGTCTTGCCGTGGGTACATACGTTAACTGGCTGATCGTTTCTAAAAGGCTGCGCCGGTACAGTGAGAAGGCGGGAAATGCAATTACTCTTCCGGAATATTTTTCCAATCGTTTTCACGAGAAGAAAAAAGTTATTATGACCATTTCGGCAGTATTTATTCTGGTCTTTTTTACAGTTTATGCGGCGAGCTGCCTTGTGACATGCGGCAAACTGTTTTCAACCCTGTTTGATCTGCCGTATATCCCGATGATGATCGTGGGTGCGGTATTTGTACTTATTTATACGGTTATCGGGGGATTCCTGGCGGAAAGTGCTTCGGATTTTATGCAGGCAATGGTAATGATCATCGCGCTTGGCGTGATCGTTTGTGTTGGGACAGCGTCAGCGGGAGGTCTTGGCGCTGTGATAGACAATGTAAAAGAGATTCCGGGATTTCTGGATTTCTTCGGGATCGCAACACCGCAGACTGTGGATGGAGTGCAGCAGACAGCAGGAGGCGCTCCGCTCTTTGGCGAGGCGGCTGCTTACGGATTTCTTCCGGTTGCTTCTGCGCTTGCGTGGGGACTCGGATATTTCGGTGTTCCGCAGGTGCTGCTCCGTTTTATGGCGATCCGTCATGAGTCGGAACTGAAGCGTTCCCGCCGCATTGCTACGGTATGGGTTCTGATATCGCTTTCAATCGCGGTATTCATCGGACTGGTTGGCAGGACGTTATATCCTACGGCGCTTGCCACGTCTTCAGAGGCGGAGAATGTATTTATTCTTCTTTCGACAAACCTGCTTCCTCCATTGCTCGCAGGTTTTGTAATGGCGGGAATCCTGGCGGCGACGATCAGTTCTTCAGACTCCTATCTGCTGATCGCGGCATCTGCGTTTGCAAAAAATATTTATCAGGGGCTGTTCCGCAGAAAAGCGTCTGACCGGGAGGTCCTGAACATCTCCAGGATTACGCTTCTGCTGATCGCTGTTGTGGCTATCATAATTGCGCTGGATGAAAACAGTGTCATTTTTACGATCGTAAGTTTTGCCTGGGCAGGATTCGGAGCTACATTCGGACCGCTGATGCTCTTCAGCCTGTTCTGGAAGAGGACGACAAGAGCCGGGGCTGTGGCGGGCATGCTCGGCGGAGCGGCAATGGTCTTTGTATGGAATCTGCTTGTACGTCCTATGGGCGGCATGTGGGATATCTATGAGCTTCTGCCGGCGTTTATCTTCTCCGGCCTGTGCATCATTGTGGTGTCCCTGCTGACGCCGGAGCCGTCTGAGGAAATACAGAGAGAGTTCACAGAAGTAAAAGAAGGAAGATAAAAATAAGCTTTGGATCCGGGCGAAGTTCAGAGTCTGCCCGGAGGATTGGCCAGAGAAAAATGGATGCTGGATCCGAGTCGTGTGCCCGGACAGCATCCATTCTTTTTTATAAACGGTCAGCCTGCAAAAGCTCCCTCCGCAGCCGGAAAAGGATGACGGCTGACAGCGCGGCGGCAAGGACGGATGTCCCGGCGAAATTGAGCCAGATCCCGGTGAGCCCGAGAGGCCAGAGCGCTGCGATCAGTATCACGGGAAAAACAAGCGCCGTAGATACAGAAATCAGAGACGCGGGCAGAGGTTTCTCTATGGCAAGCATATAGCTTTGAGTGGCAAAAGAAAACCATCGTGTAATGTAGGTCAGGCTGAAAAGCCGGAGCGCTGTGACGGACATGGCAAGGACATCTTTGTCGGCTCCGGATATAAACAGCCTGGCCGCCTGCTCCGGAAAAAGGGCTATAACCAGCACTGATAAAAGAGACAGGATACCGCTTGCTGTAAAACAGCATTTTTCGATGGCGCGCACCCGGGAAAACTTCTGCGCTCCCCAATTGTATCCCACTGCCGGTTGGAGTGAATCGCACATTCCGTAGAGAAGAGGTTGGATAAGTCCTTCTGCAAACATGAGGATGCCGTACACGGACACGGCCATTTCGCCTCCAAGGCGGACCAGGATGATATTCATTAATATAGAAGTGATCCTGCCGGCGATATTGTTTAAAAAATTCGGGGCGCCGCAGGAGATGATCTGACGGATAAGGCTGACAGTAAAATGCGGCCGGCAGAATCTGAGCTCTGCTTTTCCTTTTAAAAACGGAAGAAAGGCGATCACAGTGCAAACGAACATGCCTGAGCATGTGGCGAGCGCTGCCGCCCATATACCCCAGTGAAATATTCCGAGGAAGACAAACTCCAGTACGGCGCTCAATGCGGACATCAGGAGATTGACAAACAGACTGCCGCGTATATATCCGCAGATGCGCAGGAAATTGTCCACTGCGAAAATGATCGTTGTCACCGGGGAACAGAGAGCGTAAACTCTCAGATACTGTACAGCCAGATCGGCAAAATCTCCTTTAGCTCCCATCAGCCGGATCAGGAGCGGAGCGGCGGCAAACAGAGCGGCTCCGATCAAAACTCCCGCAGCGATGATCATAATGCAGGCGCAGGTAAAAAGATTGTCAGCTTCGCCTTTCTGTTTTTTCCCCAGGCTGATGGAAATGGGGATCGCCGAACCAACTCCGATCAGGTCGGCGAGAGAAAAGTTGATGATAACAAACGGCATGGCAAGGTTCAGCGCTGCGAAGGCTGTTTCCCCGAGAAAGTGTCCTACAAAGATCCCGTCCAGAGTGTAGTACAGGGCGCTGGCGAACATGCTGGCTGCGCCGGGAAGGGAAGCGAGAAAGAAAAGTTTCAGAGGGTGTGTTTTTGTAAAAAGTTCCATAGAATTCATAAGCGTGTCCTCGTTGTCTGGTATTATGCTCCTATTTTTTGTCTGATATGCGCCGGACGTGTCTCCGCAGAAACTCTGTATACTTTTCTGTAAGAGACAGTAAAGTCCTGCGCTCATCTGCTGTCATGCTTAAGATTGCATTTCGTTCGGCGTCTGTCAGCCGGGCGATGACTCGCTGAGTAAGGGTCAGTCCGTGCTCAGTGAGGGATACCAGTTTGTTCTTTTTGTTGCCGGGGACTGCCTCGAGGGAGATGATTCCTTGCTTTTCTAAAGATTTCAGAGCCGAGTTGACAGTCTGGGGCGGATAGTGCCACTCTGAACACAGTTCCTTTTGTATATAGGAAGAATTATTTTCGTAAAGGGAATACAGGATCCAAAACACGGTGTCAGAGATTCCCTGTTCTTTTGCGTAAACATGGTAGATTTCATCCATTTCTTTATAAAGCTGGTTAAAGGCTGCCAGCTGGGCGGCTATGGGGTCTTTCATTGATACAGGTCTCCCTTCTGCGTATAATATGTACTTATGGTCCGGCTTGGTCTGGAATGGGATTATAGTCCGAAATCGGATAAAAGTCAATGAGGGAATAAAATATATGGATTGTACTAAAAAAAATACAATTTTTCTTAAAAACCACTTGAAATAAATTCCTCTATCTTATATACTGGTAGAGCTGTGACATGATAGCGATGAAGCGTGAGGTTGCTGCCAGGGCAAAATAATAAGCCCGGACAGGTTTTCCGTGGAGCGAATGTCAAGTTAGGAAACTGGCGACAAGTCACTGTACGAATCACAACAGTATCTCGTTTTTGCGCGCGGAAAACCGCCGTAGCAGGAGTTGAAAAAAGCGAGAGCGCCGTGTTTGTTTCTCACGACACACACGGGAGAGTGTACAGTCACCGCTTGTCGTACTGAAGTCAAAAGTACGAAAAGGAGGCGACTTTTTTTATGGCAAGTCAAGTAATGAGAATCACACTGAAAGCGTATGATCACCAGCTGGTTGATGCATCCGCAAAGAAAATCATCGAAACTGTAAAAAAGAACGGTTCACAGGTGAGCGGACCGGTGCCGCTGCCGACTAAGAAAGAGGTAGTGACAATCCTGAGAGCAGTACACAAGTACAAAGACTCCAGAGAGCAGTTCGAGCAGAGAACTCATAAAAGACTGATCGATATCATCACACCGACACAGAAGACGGTTGATGCACTTTCCAGACTGGAAATGCCGGCCGGTGTGTACATTGATATCAAAATGAAAAACAAATAAACAGTAACGTCCTAACATTTAGGATGAGCGCATAAGCGTTCCGCTGTAAATCACAGGAGGTAATCATAATGAAGAAAGCTATCTTAGCTACAAAAGTTGGTATGACTCAGATCTTCAACAACGAAGACGGAAGTCTGATCCCGGTAACAGTCCTTCAGGCTGGTCCGTGCGTGGTAACACAGGTGAAGACGGTTGAAAACGACGGCTACAAAGCTGTTCAGGTTGGGTTTGTTGACAAGAAAGAGAAGATCGTCACAAAAGACAACAGCGGCAAAAAAGCGATCGCACACAGAAACGGTGTGACAAAAGCTGAAAAAGGCCACTTTGACAAAGCAGGCGTATCCGGAAAGAGATACGTAAAAGAGTTCAGATTTGACAATGCAGAGGAATATGCTCTGGCACAGGAAATCAAGGCTGACATCTTTGCTGTGGGAGACCACATCGATGCGACGGCAATCTCCAAAGGTAAAGGATTCCAGGGTGCGATCAAGCGCCACGGACAGAGCAGAGGACCTATGACACACGGTTCCAAGTTCCATCGTCATGCCGGTTCCAACGGTGCTGCATCTGATCCGAGCAAGGTATTCAAAGGCAAGAAGATGCCTGGACAGATGG
>ERZ1643247.2649-NODE-2649-length-13719-cov-11.451039_pt1 | contig 13719 bp, 16 predicted proteins | sample MGYA00579264_ERZ1643247 | MGnify/ENA primary metagenome ERZ1643247 (study PRJEB29033, sample SAMEA4952262) | chicken gut metagenome | biome: Broiler Chicken; feature: Gastrointestinal Tract; material: Caecum | place: Ireland | collected 2018 | study: Broiler... | reverse complement strand
AGTCATATCTTCATGGGATTAGTCTTTTTCATATCAACTGACAATTCGTTTACTTTATCAGCAGAGGGCAAAGAGATTGAGAGATTTTATCAGGTATGTTACAATGAATTCACAGAACTCCTCTACACAGGAGGAGAACTATGGACGAAAGACGAAAAAAATTGCAGGAACTTACCATCAAGGATAATTTTATGTTCGGTGCGGTGATGGCAGAGGAGGAAAACTGTCGCAGGCTTCTGGAGCTGGTGCTGGAGATGCCTATTGAACGGGTGGAGATGATCAAGGAAAAAAGTCTAAGTTACCATCCAGAATACAAGGGCGTTCGTCTGGACATTTACGCAAAAGATTGGAAAAACACCCGCTACAATGTAGAGATGCAGGTGAAAAAAACGACGGATTTGGGAAAGCGGAGCAGTTTTTATCATAGTCAGATGGATATGGAGATGCTGGCCTCGGGAAGACCTTATACAGAATTGGCGGACAGTTTTGTTATTTTTCTCTGTGATTTTGATCCTTTTGGAGAGAACAGATACCGTTACACTTTTCAGAATATCTGCAAAGAGTCCAAAGCTTTATATTTAGGAGATGGAAAAGTCACCATGTTTCTCAGCACAAAAGGGAGAAACGAGGGAGAAGTTCCTCAAGCTTTGGTAAAATTTTTGACGTATATGGGAGCAGATCTAGAGGAGAGCCAGCAGGATTTCCAAGATGAGCTGGTAAAGCGGTTTCAACAGTCGGTATCTAGAGTCAAAACCAGCCGTGAAATGGAGGAAAAATTTATGGTATTGGAAGAGATGCTGAGGGAAGAGCGAAGAGAAGGAAGAGTACAGGGAAAAGCGGAGGAAATCATCAGTTTTCTGACTGATCTGGGATTTGTACCGGAAGAATTGAGTCAGAAAATTTTGAAGGAAAAAGATTTGTCACTTCTGTCCGGATACCTGAAGCTGGCGGCAAGGGCAGAGTCTCTGGAACAGTTTCGAAAGGAGACAGGTCTGTGAAAAATCTTTCATCACATCATATATCCGGAGGCAGATTTGGTATCTGATCTCCGGATTCTGAATTATTCATTTATGTCTGTTCAGACAAATATTCACATTTTGTAAAAATCAGTAGAGGAGTTCTGTAATTTCTATAGCTTGGAGTTTATCTTTTTTTAAGATATTGTTTCGGTTTTAGGGGTGGACAAAGGAAGGCTGAGGGCTTATAATACACTCACAAACCAAATCTGATTATTCTTAAAAGTTTTATCTAATTTTAATCTGTCATTTCTGACACAGGTTTCAATTTCTAAAAGAACAGTAGGAAGGAGGGGAATATTACGTATTTGGCACAGGAGCTGGCGGTTTTAATTTTGACAGCTGGCGGTGTCTATATGGATTTAAAGAGAGAAAAAGTGAGTAATTGCTGGATACTTTTCGGGGCGATTCTGGGAATTTGCTGGGGAATCTGTTGTTTTGGAATTGCAGGGATTCTTCGTTTTACAGTGGGGTTCCTTTTTCCATTGATTCTTATGTATCCTCTCTTTTATATTCGGGCTTTGGGCGCTGGCGATTTGAAACTGTTGGCTATAGTTGGCGGTTTTCTGGGAGCCAGAGAGATTTTTGGCTGTGTAATTTTTTCATTTTGTTCAGGTGCCTGTCTGGCACTGATAATTCTGATTGTGCGCCGAAATTTGGCGGAACGTCTGCACTATTTTTTCCAATATTTTAGAAATTTAATACAGACAGGAGAGATGCTTCCTTATGGAAAGCCGGGGATTCAGCCGGAAAATTTCCACTTTACCGTGGCAATCCTACTGGGAGTACTCTTCTGGTTAGGAGGTGGCTGGTGAAGAAAGCAGTTTTTGCAGTTTGCGATCCCGAGAAGGAGTACGCACATAATTTCATGGAGTATCTGAATCAGAAGCAGTCCCATCCATACGAGATCCAGGCTTTTTCCAGTGTGGAGACTCTGATGGAATATGGACGAAAGCACGAGATTGAGATTCTTCTGATCTCGGACAAGGCAATGTGTCCTCAGATTCAGGAACTTGCGGTATCGAAGCTGATGATTCTATCTGAAGGAGTACACAGTCCTCAGTTGGATCAGTATCCAAGTGTGTATAAGTATCAATCTTCGGACAATGTGATCCGTGAGGTGATGGCCTGTTACGGGGAGGAGTCGGCGGTTCCGGAAGGGCGAATCCAAAGACCGCTTAAGATCCTTGGAGTCTATTCTCCTCTGGGGAGAGTTCTTAAGACTTCTTTTGCGCTGGCCCTGGGGCAGATTTTAGCGAGAAATCAGGCAGTTTTGTTTCTGAGTCTGGAAGAGTATTCCGCACTGAATATCATGATGGGGAGGGAGTTTGAAAAAAATCTCAGCGATCTTCTCTATTATCTCAGACAGGGGTATTCAAATTTTACCCACCTTCTGAGCGGAATTGTACAGTCCTGCAACAATATGGACTTTCTGGCACCGGTACAGTTTCCGTCAGATATCCGGGGAATCCGGCCGGAAGAATGGGAAAGTATGCTTCAGGCTTTTGCCGTTTACAGTTCTTATGAGGTTATGGTGGTGGATGTGGGCAATGGACTGGAGGATCTGACAGGATTTCTGAAAAACTGTACGAAGATATACATGCCTGTGCAGGAGGATTGGGTGTCAAAGGAGAAAATACGTCAGTTTGACAGGAACCTTCAAATCAGCGGACAGGAAGAGCTCTCCCGCAGAATTGAGAAGCTTCATCTTCCCTATCATGGAATTCAAAGAGACAGTGACAGCTATATGGATCAGCTGGTTTGGAGTGCTCTGGGTGATTCTGTCAAAGAACTGCTCAGAAAGGAGGCTCTTTGAACGGGGAACGGTTCCAGGAAATCCGCGGCGAACTGATGGGACGTCTGGATCTCTCAAGGGAGCTGACAGATGAAGAGATTCTGGAACTGATAGACAGGATGATTTTAGAAGATCTGAGGGAGGAAGGACTGTCTCTGAGTCAAAAGACAGGACTGAGACAGAGGTTGTTTCATTCTGTGCGGAAGCTGGATGTCCTGCAGGATCTCTTGGATGATAACTCTGTGACGGAGATTATGGTAAACGGGCCGGACCATATTTTTGTGGAGCAGGACGGAAAGGTTCGAAGATGGAACCGAAGTTTTACATCGATGGAAAAGTTGGAGGATGTCATTCAGCAGATTGTGGGCAGGTGTAATCGGATTGTGAATGAGGCGAGCCCCATTGTGGATGCACGTCTGGAAAACGGTGCGAGAGTGAACGTGGTGATTGCGCCGGTCGCTCTGAACGGACCGATTCTGACGATCCGGCGTTTTTCCGACCGTCCAATCACTATGGAGAAGTTGCTGCAGTTGGGCAGCCTGACCCGGGAATGTGCAGAATTTCTGAAAAAACTGGTACAGGCACGTTATTCCATTTTAATCGGCGGAGGAACGGGAAGTGGAAAAACCACCTTTCTGGGAGCACTGTCTGAGTATATTCCCAAAGATGAGAGAATCATCACCATAGAGGATAATGCAGAACTCAGGCTTCAGGGAATTGAGAATCTGGTCAGACTAGAGGCAAAAGCTGCGAATCTGGAGGGCGGACGTGACATTACAATTCGTGATCTGATTAAATCCGCTCTGCGTATGAGACCAGACCGGATTTTGGTGGGTGAAGTGAGAGCGGAGGAGGCCATTGACATGCTGCAGGCTTTGAATACAGGACATGAAGGAAGTCTCACAACAGCTCATGCCAACAGCACAAAAGATATGTTAAGCAGATTGGAAACCATGGTTTTGATGGGAATGGATCTTCCTCTGGAAGCTATCCGGCGGCAGATTGCCTCAGGGTTGGACATTCTGGTTCATCTGGGAAGAATGCGGGACCGCAGCCGTAAGGTTCTGGAAATCACTGAAGTATTGGGATATGAAAATGGAGAGGTTCGTCTTGGGAGGCTGTATCAATGGGAAGAAGAACAAGGACTGGTGAAAGTGGGAGAACTGGTACACACAGAGAAACTGTCAAGAGCAGGGATCAGCCGGTAAAAAAAGATTATGGGGTTTACCTGTTTAGCTGGAAGGAAAGACTGCGTTATGCCGGCGAGGCACTGGTGCTCTGCGCAGGGGTGAATTGGCTTTTTTATCAGAATATCTGGCTGTTTTTGCTGTATCCTGTCATCCTGTTTTTTTATTTCCGAAAAAAGCGAAGTGAAAAAATACAGGAACAAAAACAAAATCTGAACCGGCAGTTCAAGGATCTTTTGGACTCACTCAGTGTGATTCTCCAGGCAGGGTATTCTGTGGAAAATGCAATTGCCGGGTGCGCCGGCGAATTGGAAAGGCTTTATGGAAAAACAGATTTGGTGGAAGAGCTTCATTATATGATGAGTCAGATGAAACTGAGTGTGCCGGTGGAAAAACTATTTATGGATCTGGGACAAAGAAGCCAGGTAGAAGATATTGAGAGTTTTGCAGTTGTCTTTCAGGCGGCAAAGAGAAGTGGCGGAGATCTGAAAAAAATCTTGAAAAAGACTGGACAGATGTTGGGAGATAAGATTGAAGTGAAAAAAGAAATCGAAGCCGCCCTGGCAGCTAAGAAAAATGAACAGTTTTTGATGAGTCTGATGCCTGTGGGAATAATTCTGTATATGCGTCTGACCTCGCCGGGATTTATGGAGATCTTATATGGAAATGTTTTTGGCGTGGCAGTGATGACGGTATGTCTGGGAATTTATGGATTTGCCTACTGGCTTGGCTGCAGAATTGTAGACATTGAGGTGTAGCGGATGGGAATTCATGTAGGAATTTTTCTGGTGTTGTTTGTCTTGTGGTTTGCGTATCGAAGAAAATGGAAGTTAGCGGGATTTTTGCGGGATCAGAAGGGACGCAGGCTCTTTTTCCTGGTGGCAGTGGCAGGGAATCTGATGGGGATGGCAGTCAGTATTCAGAATCGTCAGCCAGAGGAAGTTCCCCAGGTGTTTCAGAAGGAACAGTCGGATTATGAGCAGGAGCTTATCGTTGCCGTCGAAGGAGAAGATCCCAAGAGGATTACCGTGGAGATTCCGGGCAAAGAGCTCGGCGAAGAGGAGGAGATGGAAGTACAGAAGAGTGTACCGAGTTTGGAACAGCAAATACAGGAAGAGATTTTGCGCTGCAATGAAGGCAGAGACAATGAGGAAATATATTATCTTCCTCAGAAGTTAAACGGACAGAAATTGGTATGGGGATTTCAGCAGGATCATTCCGGAACTCTTCTGGCCTTTCTGTGTCTGGGAGTCGGAGGGTGTCTTCTTGTGATCAGGGAAAGAGAGAAAGAGGAAGCCAGAAGACAGCTGGGTGAGGCTTTTTTGATGGACTATCCGGGTCTGGTTATGAAATTTACGATGTTTATTCAGGCAGGTCTGTCTGTCCAGGAGGCATTTCACCGGATTGCAGGGGATTATGAAAAGAGAAAAAACCAATTGGGAAAATCGCCAGCGTATGAAGAGATCAGGAAGACCTGTCTGGAGATGGACAGCGGCGTTTCCCAGGTGGAAGCTTACCGCCATTTTGGACAGCGATGCGGGCAGCTGAAATATAGGACTTTTTCCACGCTGCTGATTCAGAATCTGCAAAAAGGCAGTCAGGGACTTTTGGACATGTTGGAAAAAGAATCCATCGATGCCTGGGAAGACCGGAAACGGAAGGCAAAAGTTGCTGGGGAGACTGCGGCTACGAAATTGCTGATTCCTATGGTTCTCATGTTGGGAGTGGTGTTGGCATTGCTGATTATACCGGCCTGTCTGTCCTTTTATACCGGATGAGAGGGGGTGAACGAATGGGAAGAATCAGAGATTTAATCTGGGAAGAAGACGCGGTTGGAGTGGTTGAGATTATCCTGATACTGGTGGTACTGATTGGTCTGGTCGTCATTTTTAAGGATCAGTTGGTCAGCCTAGTCAATGATATTCTGGATAAGATTACGAAACAGAGCAAATCGATTTGATTTTATAAGAGGAGGAAAGATATGGAGCGCAGAGGGAGTATTACCGTTTTTCTGGCATTGGTATTAAGCCTGTTGCTGGCGTTGATCGGTGCGGCGTTTGAGTCGGTGCGTGTTTCCTGCGCACGGGTTCATATTCTGAATGGCACAGATGTGGGATTATACTCCCTCTTTGCGCAGTATGACAGAGATCTTTTGGATACCTATGAAATTTTTGGACTGCATCCGGCATCGCCTTCCCAGGAAGTTCCAGTTGCCCAGTCTTATGAGATTTTTCAGGAGTATATGGAACCTCTTTTGGATGTGAAGGGGATTTCTATGGAATTGGGAGTGGGCGGCGTCAGTGGCTATACGCTTATGACAGATCAGAATGGACAGGCTTTTTGGAAACAGGCGGTACAGGTGCAGAAAGAGTCGTTGGGGAAGAAAGGAATTCAGTGGATCCTGGGTCAGGTTCGGGAGAATGCCGGGACAGTGGAAGATTATGAGAAGACCTGGGAGGATGCCCGTGAGGGAGAGGCTCTGGAGGAATATGACCAGGCGATAGAGCAGGCACAGACGGCGGAACAGGAAGTATCTCAGGAGGAGATGGAAGAATCCGGGCAGGAGGATGGTCTGATGTCTGTGCCGGCAGAAACACAAGTGCCGGCAGAAATAGTGGAGAATCCTATTCAGACCATTCGGGAGCTGATGAAAATGGGAATTCTGCAGTTAGTTTTGGAAGATCCTCAGTCGGTATCCTGGACAAGTGTGGAGAAAGGCCAGCTCCTCTCAGAGAGGACTTTGGAGAAAGGCTTCGCCATGGGCGTCAGGGAGGAGGATATGTCGGCATCGGATCGTCTGCTGTTTGGACAGTATCTTTTGGAGAGAATGGGAAATTACCGTAATCCCGCATCGGGTATGATGAAGAATCAACTGGAGTATATTCTGTGCGGCAAGTCCAGTGATGGAGAGAATCTGAAAGCCACGGCGAATCAGCTTCTGCTCATACGGGAAGGAATGAATTTTGCGTATCTTTTGTCAGATCCGGCAAGCAGGGCACAGGCATCTGCCATGGCGGCGGCGATTGCCTCTGCCTTTCTCTTTCCGCCGGCGGCCGCAATTATTGAGAAGGCATTACTGCTCTGCTGGGCATTCGGAGAGAGTGTGTTGGATCTGCGGGAATTATTTGCGGGAGGAAAGATCGGATTGTGGAAGAGTGAACAGACCTGGCAGTTATCACTGGATAATCTGATTCATCTCCCTCAAATGCTGGATTCCGGGCGAAAGAGTGATTCCGAGGGTATGGATTACCGCCAGTATCTGCAGATTTTGTTGTTTTTGAGAAGTCAGGACACACAGGTGATGCGTGCCATGGATCAGGTGGAACTGGAAATTCAGGCAAGGAAGGGGGAGACGGGCTTTCGGCTGGATCATTGTCTTACGGCGTTGGAAGTGTCGGTGGAGGTGCAGGCACAGAGCACAGAACTGGATGTGACACGGCAATATGGATATGTCTTTTAAGATTTCAAATCAGAAAATTAAGAATCAGAATAGAGATGGAGGTGCAGAAAGATGCTTTTTCGAAATGCGGAATCGAAATATCATATACACTCTCTTCAAGCCATGATGGCCAAATCGCTTTTTTCCCCCAAAGAACGTTCCGTGTTCGGGAAGGCATCTTTTTGCGCCTCTGATACGGGACGGGGGAGTATGACAGTGGAATGTGCACTGGTACTTTTTTTATTTTTTGCCGTGATGGTGACGGTTATCAGTTTTATGGATCTTTATCAGGTACAGGTGCAAAGACAAAGTCAGCTCAGGGAGAGGGTGGAACAGATGGGAGTTCTCGATACACTTTGGGAGTCGGGGACAGAAGAAGTGGAACTCCCGGATTTGTATCTCTGGAATCCGCCGGTCTCATTCATACCGCTTTCTCCAGTGATCTTGTCGGAGACCGTCAGGGTACATGCATGGACGGGATACTCCGGGGATGGAGGGGAACAAAGAGGGGAGCAGGAGATGGTGTATATTACACAGACGGGAAGTGTATACCACTTGGACCCCGGATGCAGTTATCTGTCGCTTTCCATTGAGAATGTCTCGCAAAGTGAACTCTCGATGAGACGGAATGAGAGCGGGGGAAAGTATTATCCCTGTGAGAAATGTATCCGGAGCGGGCAGGAGCCGTCTTCTGTTTACATTACAGGGAGCGGTGACCGTTATCACAGTCAGATTACATGCAGCGGATTGAAGAGAACGGTCCGTATGGTGGAAAAATCCCAGCTTAAAGGATGGAGAGCCTGCAGCAGATGCGGATAAGAAAGGAAGGGTGAGCAAATGAATGAAGCGAGAGATGTGATTCTGTTACTGGGACTGGCATGGAATAGTTACCGGGATCTTCGATGCAGGGAGATCCATTTGATGTCTGTGGGATTTCTCTTCTTGCTTGGATTTCTGCTTCAGATTTGGGAGGGATTTCTCTTTTTGGAGTTTATGATGGGGATGCTGCCAGGATTTCTTTTGCTTGGAATCAGTCTGGTCACTGGGGGAGCACTGGGATTTGGCGATGGTCTGATGACTTTATGTCTGGGCGTTTATCTGGGATTTTGGGCGACGGCCGAAACGGTGATGGCAGCTTTCCTTTTAAGTGCTGCCTGGGCAGGGCTGGTACTTTGCCTGAAGAAGAGAAAGGGAAAAGACCCCATCGCGTTTGTGCCGTTCCTTTTGTTGGGAGATATTGGGAGGATGTTGCTGTGAGAAAAAAAGATTTGATAAGAGGAAGTCTGACCATTGAGACTGCCTGTCTGATGCCAGTGATTTTATTGGTGATTTTTAGCCTGCTGGCTTTATGTTTCTATGTACATAACCGTTGTTATCTCACTGCGGCGGCTCTGGAAGCTTCTCTCACGGGTGCGTTGGAAGAACATCGGGAAGGGGGAGAACCCAGGGAAGCGGCAGATGTAAGGGCGAAAGAACGGGGCAGTGTGGGATTTTATGGAATGGAAAATTTGAGCGTGGAGGTAAATGCAGGCAAGAACAAAATTCAGATTTTGTATCAGGGGGAGACGCCGGTGTTATATGGCGGATTCCGGCTGCAGATGGAGAGCGAAGGTGAGGCAGAAATTCTGAATCCTGTGGAAAAGATCCGTAGACTGCGTGTTTTGCGAGGAGAAAGTAAGAGGTGAATGTATGAGGGCAGATTTTAAGAGAGATGTGAACCACAGTTATCTGATTCTATATGGGCCGGATGAGGTCAATACTTCCGGGTATCAGACACGTATGCTTTTATGCAATCACTTCTCAGCTCTTCTTCCCTGTAAAATTCAGTCTATGGACGGTCAGAGTCTGTTTTACTATGAGATTACTTCACATCAGTCTTTTTCTGAACGTTATGAGAAGAGAAAGATTGGCAGGGAGGAAATGCAGATGTTCTTTCAGGGAATTATTCAGGCCGTCCAGGAGCTGGGAAGTTATCTTTTGGAGGCAGATAATCTGGTGTTGGAACCGGCTTTTATCTATCTTGAGGGAGATCTGAACAGAATCCATTTTTGCTATCTTCCGGGATATGCCCGACGGATTGGAGAACAGTTTTTGGGACTGACAGAATATCTTCTGCCCAAAATTGATCATCAGGATCATCAGGCAGTGGCACTGGGCTATGGGATGTATCGTGTTGCAATGGAGGAAGAATTTCAAATTGACAGAATCAAAGAGGAGTTGTATCGGAAATATGAGAGAGAACAGGAGAAGGGGCTGTTACAGGAAGAACGTATGGAATACGGGGAGGCCTTGCCGGAACCAGACTTCTTTCAAAACCAGAAGTCAGAGTATGGTGGTGAAGAAGAGAGTGATTCCATATTTTTGCGGGAGAAACCTTCACAGGGAAAAACAAAATGGTTATGGGAGGTTTTGGCGGCTGTGACAGGCCTACTTGTCCTGCTGATTTTGTTTCTGGCTTTCCATGTGGGAAGAGTGGAGCTTGCGGTCATTCTTGGAGGGTTCGCGGTGCTGATGGGGATAGGTGCGTTTTTGTTCTGGATGACTTCACGGAAAGAGAAGCCAAGACCGAAAGAGTTTGAAGAGGAGAGAAAAACAAAAGAAGATTACTGCGAAGCGGAAGAGAAAGGACTAAGTTTTGACAGCCGGCAGGAAAAATGTGAGAAGAAATCAGAGAGATCTAAAGGAGAGCCACCTAAAGAGGAATGTCTGAAATCTGAGAAAAAACCGGAGGAATTACCGCCGCAGAGCCAGCTTACGATGGTGTTGTCAGAGGCAGCGGCAGGAACGGGAAGCTCTCTGATCAGTAAGGAAGAAGGAAGGCTGCCTGCAATTTTTCTGGATCAGGATCTTTTGATCATTGGAAAGTTAAATACTGTCTCAGACGTGATTCTTCCGTATCCAACGGTGAGCCGGGTGCATAGCAAAATACGGCGGATACAGGGAGAATATTATTTGACGGATCTGAATTCACGCAATGGAACTTTTGTCAATGGCCGCATGCTTCAGGCAGGAGAAGAATACTTACTTCAAGATCAAGATGAGGTTCGTTTTGCGGATTTATCCTATATTTTTCTAAAATAAAAGAAAATTTAATCCTATTTCATAAAAGTAAAAAATATTTAGTCCCTGAATTTTTTAAAATTTTTTCAAAAAAATGAGATTAAGGAAGATTTTGAACTGAAAGATGGATTATAGACATATTGACTTGTATTTTGGAAGTGAGTATAATCAATTGTATAAACAATTTTGGGCGACGAATTGTAGATCAACGTAAAGGGGGAAGCAATATGGCTGTTAAAGTAATTACCTACGACGTTGGTACGACAGGGCTGAAAACCTGTCTGTTTCGGGTTTCTGCCGAAGAAAGTGTCCAGTATTTAGCGGGCGAGACAGATACATATGAACTACATGTGCTGGAGAATGGAGGCGTAGAACAGGATCCTGAAGACTGGTGGGCAGCGATGTCGAGAAGTACCAAGAAGCTTCTGAAAAAAGCCGGAGTGGACAAATCAGAAATTGGAGGAATTTCTTTTTGTTCCCAGTTTCAGACTGTAGTGATGGTGGATGAAAATGGTAAGCCATTACGGAGAGCAATGAGCTGCATGGATGCTCGTGCAGACCGGCAGTTTAAGAACTGTATGAACACGGGGATTAAGGTGGAAGGGCTGGATATCTTCAAAGTGTTGAAGTACATGAAAATTACCGGTGCAGTATCTGCCAGCGCGAAAGATCCGGCCTGGAAATATCTCTGGGTGAAGGATAATGAGCCGGAAATCTTTCAGAAAACCTATAAATGGCTGGATGGAGCCTTACAGGAAATGGATCACAAAACTTCACGCAGTGGAGCTGGATGTGAGTGGACCAAAGATGAAGGTGATCTCAGCCTACGATGATGGGAATGAACTGATGAAGAAGACAGACGTGATGGCACTGTATGATTATGAACATGCCATTGGCATCGGAGACAGTTTCACAGATCTTAAAATGGCCCAGGCGGTGGACACGATCTTTGCCAGAGATATTCTGGCAAAGTACCTGACAAAAATCGGGAAGGCCTACCGCCCGTATGAAAATTTCTATGATATTATTCATGCCATCAAAGAGATGAATCTGCACGGATGAGTTATCTGTTAAAGTAAATTAATTCCAGATAAGACTTACGGGTCAGATGATCCCGGGGAATCTGCAGGGAATCCAAAAGCTGGAGAAGTGTCTGTATGGACACTTCTCTTTGCGTCTCTGATTCCACTAACATTTCCAGTTCCAGATAACAGCCGAGATTTTCCACTGTGTCCAGGCAGAGGGTAGTCTGTCCAGAGGAGAATTCTTTTCTTGTCTTGTCTACCGTGTACATGGGGCGGTAGCCCAGAGCCTCCAAAAGCTTTTGCATGACAGTCTGATTTTCAACGCGGGTTTCATATTCTGTCCGGGTGCTGGATACAGAGTCCTGCTTGGCTCCTTTGTAAGTGATCAGAACCTGGGCGGGAGTGCCTTTTGTCAGATCCTGACAGCTTCTGAGACGAAGCGCTTCATCTGTGACACGGAAATCCCGGTCATTGCCATTGAAATACATGTCAATTTCTCTGAGTTCATTTTTCATACGAAAGCCAATATCCTGTGCCTTTTTTTGAATTTCTTCCGGAGAGAACCCCTCCAGAGAAGCTTTCAATTCCACTTCTAACATAGTTTTCCTCCTCGCTTACATAGGTTGAAAATGAGGTAATTATGATTCAATTCTATCACAAAATCTGAGACGGACACAAGGATTGTGGATCAGCCGGTTCACAGAATCCGCAAAATCTGATAGAATATTTCCTGTGGGTTGAAAGAAAAGTCAGGAGGAATGTATGAGAACCAGAGGAAAACAGTTTTCTTTGAATGTGGCTATGATTGTAGTCAATGTCATTATTTTTTTTATTGTGGATGTTACCGGTGGGAGTCAGAATACTCTCCACATGATTCACAGCGGAGCTGCCAATGCAGGGCTGATCGTGGATGAGCATGAATATTACCGGCTGTTCACGTCTATGTTTCTGCACTTTGGAATGGCCCACCTCGCCAACAATATGCTGGTGTTGTTTGTCATCGGGGACAACCTGGAGAGGGCTGTGGGAAAAATACGTTACCTGCTCATTTATCTGCTGAGCGGAGTAGGAGGCAATATCTTGTCCTGTTATCTGGAATACCGGCAGGGAGTGGTCACCGTCTCCGCGGGAGCTTCCGGAGCCATTTTTGGCGTGATGGGCGCAATGATTTATGTGCTGCTGGCGAATCACGGGCGTCTGGAAGATCTCACGGTGAGGCAGATTGTGATTATGGCTGGATTTTCCCTTTATTTTGGGTTCACCAGTTCAGGAGTCGACAATGCAGCCCATGTGGGCGGGCTGATTTGTGGATTTGTTCTGGCACTGCTTATATATCGCAGAGGAAAAACTAAGACTGCAGAACCATGGGAAGGACAATGGTGAAAAGGGTTCCTTCGCCGGGTGTGGACTGCACAGAGATGGTACCGCCGTGTGCCTCGATAATCTGCTTGGTTATCGTCAGGCCCAGACCGGTACCTTCTTTTTTGTGAGTGACAAAGGGATGGAACAAAGTGGAAAGGTCTTCCGGAAAGATTCCACATCCATTGTCTTTAATTTTCAAAATTAAGGAGTTCTCTTTAGTAGATGCCACGAAATGAATACATCCATTGACGGACACCGCTTCGTAGGCATTGCGAAGAATATTCAGAAGCGCCTGGCGCATTTTGATCGGATCAATGGATAGAGAAATGTCAGGAATTTGGAGATCCGATTGGAAGTTAATCTTTAGATAGTCCATTGTGGGCCGAAGAGAATGAAAGATGGAATTGAGAAATTCAGGGAGCTGTGTGGGCTTTCGCTTCAGGAGGGAAGCGTTGTTGAACTGTGAAATGTCGTTTAAAAGCCCTTTTATGTAGTCCATCACATCAAGAATATCATCCCATTCTTCAAATTCTGTGATTTCCGGGTGGCGGACTGCCAGAAGATCCAGGGAACTTCGGAGCAGAGCTATGGGATTTCGAATCTCGTGAGAGATCCTGGAAATCAATAATTGATTTTGTTCTTTTAATTCTTCTATGCGTTCCGTATTTTGCATAAACTTATCACCTCAAAGGAAGTTTATCATTGAATATAGAAAATATCAATGAATATCGTCTTGCAAATTCCGGTAAAATGCGACAAAATAGAAGAAAAGAGGAAGTTAAAGTCCAGCTAAGAAATGTCAAGAGGTGATATGAAAAAAGTTAAAATTTTTATA
>ERZ1643247.2648-NODE-2648-length-13721-cov-20.744329_pt1 | contig 13721 bp, 10 predicted proteins | sample MGYA00579264_ERZ1643247 | MGnify/ENA primary metagenome ERZ1643247 (study PRJEB29033, sample SAMEA4952262) | chicken gut metagenome | biome: Broiler Chicken; feature: Gastrointestinal Tract; material: Caecum | place: Ireland | collected 2018 | study: Broiler... | reverse complement strand
CCGCAAAGTTAATGTACAGGGGATGTTAGATTTACGGATATTTGCGGAAGAACCCTAATTCACCGTTATTTACAGTTGGAGTTTGACTATCCGGTTGGTTATAAAGCGCTTACCTTAAAACACTAAGAAAATACTTATAATTATCATGGGGGCTGCAAGCAGTGCCCCTATTATATCGAGCAATATAACCCCCAACATAAAATAATCAAATATCTTCATTTCTTTCTTAAAATCCCTCCTTTTTGCCTCTGTCCAACTTCATTCCATCTAAATAGATTGAATTGCACATATAAATAGGAGTAACAAAAACGTCTCTCTCTGTAAAAATCTAAGAATAATATTATTTATACTCAAATGCATCAAAAAAACGTATGAGAAAGTTAACATCTCATACGTCTTTTATTACATCAATAGTATTCATTTTTTATAATTCAATGTCCAATTTCCCATAAAGTTATCAATCCTATCACTTATTATGGCAATAACCACAGACACACCACTAGTTTAATTTACTATTCTATATTTTCATTGCCTTTAATATAATCATTATAATTCTGAAGGTATTAATTTAATTCTTCTTTATCGCATATTTATCGAAAAATATTCACTTAAATCACCCTATATGAAATTCACAATGGTTTTAACGATTTTTTATAAAAATCAGATGAATTATCACTACTTGCAGTAATCCTATATCCTTAATGTTTTTGATCAATCACATTGCATATATCAAAAAGATAGAATATATAAAACAAAACTTAACTATAAATTATATCATTCCTTTCAAAGAATGTTATAAAAACAATCGTATAAATTAGCATGTAACCATTTTACTTTTTATGAAAAAGCCACAGGAAATAGTAAGGTCTCTCACTAAGCATTTGTTTTTTATTAAGATAATCTTCAAGGAATTTCGAGATGCTAATGACACCACCTCCAGTTCCTAAATAAGTAAGTAATTGTGTAATTGTATTTGAACTTAAAGCGGCATCATTTATGGCAACAAGTGTAGCAACTACTGTTCCTATTACAAGTCCACTTCCGACTTGAAATAACGTATGCCGACGCATTTTTTTCATCTCTGAATGAATTTCATCTATGCCATCTTGAATTTCCAGACCAATTCTATGAATTCTATCATCAAATAATTCTGAACCATTTGCATCATATAAATCTAAAAAGCATCGTTTCAAATTTTTTCGTAATATAGATAAACTTTCTTCATTATCCTGAAGTATCTTAACAATCGTGCTATTATTCTGACCGTCAAAGTAGGGAATTTCAATCTCCGCAACTATACGTAAATAACGATCTTCTACTAATCTCCGAGAAATTGAACTACTTATATTATTTTTATGTCCAATTAATTGCTCGAATTCGTCTTGTGAAGGGTTTTCAGTTGTATACTCTGAACCATTATAGTAGGTGTCAGTATGTATATCTACTTTGATATTAGGATAGTAAACCACACGTTTAGATAAAACTAACTCCTTATTGTTTCGTAAAAATTCTCCTAGTTGGTCTACATCAGAAATATTCAAAAATGCAGTATAATCAATACTGGTTTGTGCACTTACATTTGGAGGAATAGAATCTATATAACTAAAAAGCGGATATAAATTCTTTTTTTCCGGACATAGATTATGATCATATAGCAACACCAGATCAGCTAACAAAAGCGAACGTTTCACATAATATGATAGTGAGTCCTGCGGACGTAATAAGGCAATATTTTGAAATTGCGCAAAGTCTACATGACAGACAAATCCATCATTAGCAGAACACTGAAAAGTAGGTGAATGTTTAAAAAAATTATTTTCAGACCACCACATTTTAGCGTAATCTAAGGCAAACTCTCTATCATTTTCTGATGATACACCATATTTTTTATAAAGCTTCTTTAATTGATCAATATAATACTCCTGATATGTAGACATTTCTATTTCTCCTCTTATCCTATAATCTAATATAGCAAGATTGTCTGTTTTTTCCATAAAATATTGTTATATTACATAAGCGGTCTTTACAATAGAAGAATCTAACAATTCTCTTTAAACTTAATGTCCTCTAAAAAGAACCTGATAGCAACAACTGGCCAAAATCCTCCTTCGCAGTTCACTGCGATAAAAACAATCTGGTTGTCGTTCACCCTCTAAACACATATTGCCTGTTATCTGGTAACGCAGTAGAAATAAACCAAAACTGAACAAAATTGAGGATGGAATTAAAGGATCTTAACTTATATAAATTTTCCTACTAAACACTGGACTTGTATCAAAACAAACAATACGATAGAACACCTTAACCGTAAGAATAAATCCAGGCAAGAACGTACGCCGTTTTTCCCGATGGTCAAAGCGCTTTAATGCTCATATGTGCCAAGCTACGTTATGCAGTGTCTGATATCATATCCATTTAATTGCCAAATACCAAAGAGACGGATTTTACTTTTACGAAAATCTTAACATGTTTTAGAAAATCATTTTCCACAGCACATATCATTCACTGACTATGAATATGCTGGAACACTTTGTCCACCGATGAATATTCCGTTGGCGGGAACCGCCCGGGAGAAATCACGTCCGGAATATTCAACCGAAAATCTGATTTTTAGTTCCACCGTTCTGAAGAAAAAGAGCTAGATATGCCTATTTAAGCAATCAAAATGGCTCTTTTCTATCAGAATTAGGGCTCTAAATTTACCAGACAGATGATTTCTGCCACGCCAGAATAATCATTGTCTTAAAAATCCAACTTTGGAAATAAACGTCTTTTATATTTGCTTATTTCATCGCAAATTGTGCAAAATACCTTTTTAATATCCTTACTATCTTCAATAATTGCTACCTTTTTTCTTAGTTTTATTATTTCATCACAATTCTCATTATAATGTTCTATACTTTTCTGAAGACAGTGCATCAAATAAACCTCTAACGCAAGCCAAAGAGGGCTAAAAAGTAAGTCCTTCACATAAATACTGCTATCATTATTCGATTTTACTGTTTTCTTTTCTAATTTACACTCAGTGTTTTCTTTGAATTTTTGAACAGAATCCTTCAACTTATCTAACACATTATACTCATCATCAGTAACTAATGTGTTTCTTACAATTTGGATCTGTTGTTGTACTTTATTATGAAATAAATTTAATTGTGCCCTTTTATCTTCATCTACATAATCATTAAAGCATTCTTCTTCCGTAGGAATATTCCAAAAACCAACCTCCTCCATTAATTTAGTAATCACACATATCCGCATTGAATCCTCGAAATTTAATTCAAACCTTTCTATATCTATGTCCTCTTCGCACACGAATCCAATAATGTATTGTTTATATGTTAAGTTTAATAAAAGAATCATCTGCATATCTGCAAAAGTTTCAGAATAAACAGATACTAATTTCGTTGTATATAGTGATAAAGAAACCTTATTCAAAAATCCCTCACCCGTTTCTGAAATTGAACTCGGCAATAACTCATAGACATAAGGTAAAAAGCTTAAATTATTATGTATATGGAGTATATTAATTTCCGCATAGATATCTGAAACAATTATATTTGAAAGTACCTCTATTTCAATTTCTGTAAAAGATCTTTCATTAAGTATTCTTTGAAAAATACTGTTTTCTTCTCCGTTTAAACTTTGAATAACCTGAAGAAAATAATCTTTGAATTTCTTTTTTTCATCGTCATTTCCTTCGTTTAATATATGTATTGATTTTTTAATATTATCATGAATGAATTTCTTTATTTCATGCCCGCTATAAAAATAGCCTAATACTTCTCCTGCAAGATGGTTAAGAGACTTTGAGTAATTATTTTCATGTAAAGGAAACCTATCTTTAATTAAGCAATCAGTAATTTTCTCGGTAAGTTCGCTTCGCATTTCATTATATAGGCATTTAGGTAAAAGATGATATAATAAAAGATGTACAACAGAAAACATTATTTGTCTTTTTCTTATTGTTCTACATCGCAAATTATCTCCAACATAGTGTGCAACCTCATGAGCCATTCTCCGAATAACCGCATTAGGACTATAAAGGGTCTGTTCATTAATGGAAACTCTAAGGATTCTATCATGTGGTGGTTTCTCCTTCTCATATGAAATGACATTTACAGAAATTTCATTTGAGAAACTTGGAGTTAGTAAAAAAGTATACCTCTTATCTTTTTCATCTGCTACTATTTGTTTCATATCTTCTATAATTGCTACATAAAGAGCCATAACTTTAGAAGGTATGTCATATATAATGGCATTAAACGCTGTTGCCTGGACAAACTGTCTTTCTGAGTGCATTGCACTATTTACTAAAGAATTCAAGCTACGAAAATATTCATTGAATGTATTATCAAAGGCTTCCAGATCGTCTTCATCATCGGATACTTTCTCAATCAAATAATCTAGAAACTCTAAAAATGATTGATACATGCAAATAACAAAATCTTCTGCAAAACCGTTTTTTAAAATACTTAGTATTGAATATTTTACAGCATTTAATGGTGCAAGATACTCTCCATTGTATTGTTCCTTTTTAGTTTTATTAGTTACGTTCCCATTTTGATCTTTAATATACATATCGAATTTTTCTTTTAACGTTTTATATCTATTAGAAAGTGCATTCTCAGCTGATCGATATGTATCATCAGTATTATTCTTATATAATTTTGTTTGACTACGATTAATATCTTGAGAAGTGAACGTTTGGGAAATGTTCGATATATTTACTTTAATGAATGTTTCATATGAATAGAATGACTCCTCATTACTTGATGTATATTTGTCTAATAACCCTTGTACAATAAGCAGCCATTTCAAATCAGCTTCTGAATTAACAATAGAAACATCTTGTCTACCCAAAAGTCCATAGTTGTCAAATGCTGTACTTTTAAATCTTGATTTTAGTTCATCATAAAAAGAATTATAATTTGTATAATCTAAAATTCCGATGTTTGTTACAACAGTATATGTTTCTTTCCAATAATCCTTATTAAATTGAATTTCTTGAACATTATCTTCTTGATTTTCCAACTTACTATATTCTTTAATTAACTGTCTATTAATTCCACATAATGAAAAAGAATCCCTTATCAATACCATTTTATTGTCTAATTTATAATTTAAATAAAACAAACTACTTAAATAATCTGTTATTTTCATATCATTTGCAAGTAGAACGATTCCGCTATAATCAAACGAATAATAGTACAGATATTCTTTACCTTTAAACAGTAAATTGATTGTATCTATAATGTGGTTTAATTTTTCTGAATTATGTTCTGCAATTTCATTATCAACGTGGATCATAGAAATAAAACGTAAATCAAAATCTCTAGACCAAAAGCGCTCAATCTGCTGCTTTTCAAAACCACCTTCTCCGACATTTGTAAAAACGATGAGTTCTTGTGTCGAATATTCTTTCATGAGTAGATCTATTTTCGCGTCCCAACGATATGAGTTCTTATAAGCCGCAAATAAGGGATGAATATCTTTTGAAGTTTTTACTTCTATGACTTCTACCATATCAAAGTACCCAATTGCTAAATACTGATTAGTTATTGGCTGATTTTGTAATATAGTTGAGCTTTTTGGTATATGACACTTAGAAAGTCTGATAATACGTATATCTAAATCGTCATTACATTTCTTGTTCATTTAACTCTTCGTGCTCCTTTTTTATATCATCATTTGTAGAAATAATATCTATTGTCTTATCCTCAGAAACAATTACGGCAATAGCACATTTATCATATTCCTTAAGATTCGATATATATCTTGCAGTAGAATTATATCTAGCACCACGATCTGGTCGTCCCACAAGCGGTAATGCTCCATTTAAAATATATCCCATACCATAACAGTTTGCTTTTCGATCAACAAAAATCGCACCATCTATTGACGTAATACCATCAACAAAGTCTTTCTCAATAAATTTAGAATTATTTAAATCACTCTCATCTGTCTCCCTATATATATCTATACCTGAAGATTTAAGCTGGTATGGGTCTAACTCTTTGTTGTCATTCACGTTTTCTGCCACAATCATTACTGTACCATGTTTCTGCTTGCATATTTTTTTGAATATCTCAATAAGGTTATTGTCTGGATTCTCCCCATATAGAGTTATATATTTCTTTTTAAACAAATCAAGATAATAACCATCTTCTCTGACTTCTAACTGACCACTTTTATACCACAAACAATCGTTATTTTCTATCTGCATTTTCCAAGACATATGGCCCAAAATAGAAAATTGAATACATCCTGTAAATTTATCATTTGTTCTCAAACATATAGCAACAATTTTCCATCCTTCTTCTTTTTTTACAAGTAATGATTGGTTCCCATGTCCTGCTGACTGAAGCATCTTTCGTATCAGCCTTACATTTTTCTTATTTAGTGGAATCGGATCTTTCAACATTAATTTCTTATCAATATCCACATTTGAAATTTGAAAGACTAAAGATGAATTACATGCTTCTCCCTCATAGTAATGTCCTGATAATTCTACAATCAAATTTATATCAATTCCAAAGTGTTTTTCTATTGTATTTACAAAACGTATATATGCATTTTGAGGAAGTTTCATAAGACTTTTTTCTAATAATAAGTCAGAGGGAATTTTTTCTCCTATTGTATGCGATAAACATAGAAAATTCCACAGAATATTACACAAATACATGTAATATTCCTTTTCCACTTCCGAAAGATAATAAAAGTCTATTTTTTTTCTCTTTGTTATTCTTGCATAATAATAGAACGTAAAATCATCCCCCCCTATCTCCCAGCTTAATGTACATCGAAAATACTCCACGAAATTTATCCTGTTATTTTCACACATGCTTTGAAATGCTTTTTTAATCTCTTCTTTTTTTCCATTTTTTAGTGAAATAGACTGAAACTTTAATTCATTTGGAGAAATAGCATAAAGAGCCTCCTTTGATTTAATTCCTACTATAAATTCATCAGTATCCTCTATTGAAAAAAGGACTTTTTTTAATATATCAGGTAATGTCAGTTGTTTATCATATAAATGATTTACTAAGCGCAAAATGTTTTCGTATCTTACTTTAATGGATTTTTCTTTTTCATTTTCCATTTTTTTACTCCATAAATTTTATTTCTTAATATCTATTTTAACAGTATTATATCATCAGTTCAAACCAAATTTCTTTATATTTTTGACAAAAAAATAGACTACCCTAAACTGGTAATCTATTTTTGTTCGTCATCGCTTTTGAAATCAGGAATTTTGAATTTATATGTTGGGATTTCAACAGACGGATCGCATAATTCAATTTGCAGTTTGTTTTTGCGATAGTAAGAGGTAGACTTATATGGCAGAGCATCTAATCTTTTAACTGGTGCTGTCGGTTGTCTAATTTCAATATAATCCATTTCTATCCATTTTTACCTCTCATAATATTTTATTGCCCTATTAAGGACAATTAGAGTCTAACATAATTAGAAATACTTGTCAAGACAAAAGGACCTATTATACCACAAAGTAACAATAATGCAAGACCAAACAAGCACAATTTTACCTTTTTTTTTAGATTTAATTTCTTCATGTATGCGTAAGACCTTCTTGAATTCTTATATATTATATGCAAAAAACTGCTTAATCATCACTCTAAATACAAATAATATATTTTAGTTTGCAATAATTGTTATTACTATATCAATAATACAGGTAAAATTATACATAACCTAATCTAATCTCTTCTTCTCCTATTCCACTTTAATATGTCTTATGTAAGATAAATGTCCCAATATTTCCACCTTTATTACCAACATTGCTATTATCCCTATTATTGAAATATCGCCCAAATAAATGAGTATCGTCATCCAAATCCAAAATATTATATCCATCATATTGATGTTGGAGTTCTCTACTATGATTAATAAAACCAAATCCCACTTTCATTATGCCATCTCTTTCTATAAATATTGATGCAACATTACTCTCTGATTTTGAATTAGGAAAGGTAGAAACAAAACTAATTTTACTCCATGTTTGCACTACGTCTAAACTCATTTTTATCGTGGTTGGAAACGTTTTAGAAGTTAGCTCTCCTTCCCAATGTCCGTTAAGATTTGGCACGCCAAGGAATTTTCTGAATATTCCCCATTTCCAAGCATAGTTATCAAAAATCCAGTATATTATTCCATATAAAAACGTAACACCTATAAAATTTGTTGTTACTCCTAGCGTGTCACACAAATTCAATATACTAGAAATCCATTTATATTGCCTTAACCACATCATTGCCGCTGTTATTGTCCCTCCGAGACAGATCGTAAGAAATGATGATAATATAATACTTAATATAAATATGTTTATAACAACTTTACCTCTTAAACTTTTATCTATTGTATATGCATGCATTACAATTTACTCTTCCTCTCTTTCCTCTTCAGTTATTAGTTGCATTTTAATCACGCCTCCACACTGTACTACTAAATTTATTTTTTCCCCTTCGCCAACAATCAATAGTAAAGTTCCAGGAAGAAAATCCCTAACTTTTGTTGAAATTTCTGATAAAGAATTTAAATCTGTAGTAGATGGTATCGCTTGCATGCCAGGATGAGTATGCCATTCTCCAATATAATTAATTACGCCATCTGTTTGACGCCATCTTTTATTAATTATTTTCTGTGCTTTTTTTGCATTCCTCCTGTATAGTATTCTAGAAAAAAAATTAGTTTTTATTTCATAGACTTCCGCTATTTCTATGACTTTATTCTCTTTATTAAATTTTCCTAATAAAATACCACCAGTTTCGTATTTCAAGCTAGAGTAATAATATTTTTTTAAATCACTTAACACATCTGATTTAATATTAATCTTTATCCCGTTAATTATATAATACATTCATTATCAATCCTTTTTAGTTCCATAAACCTATCTTCTTTCGATCTCCACTGTGCTTTAATCTCAAATTTTTGTTGCCTGGCCCATTTCATTTTACCAATCCATGTAAATTCGTAATTATGCTTTTCTTTTTTCGTATAAATTTTCCTATAATAAACATCCAGAAAATCCAAAACAAATTTCTGAGCTTCAAACCCCGCATACGGAGCATATGCGCTTTGACATCCTGCTTCGCTCTTTAAATATTTTTTACTCTCGACCAAAACATTATTATTAAACCTACCGTTAATGTCGAAAATATGCTTTTCTGTACTGGGATCAATTTCTCCCCGGAAAACCAAAGCATGTCCAGCAACTAAATATGGCTCTACCCAAAGAATCATGCATTCTGTCTTAATTTGTTTTTCTTTTAATAATTGTATTACTTTCTTTTCGATCAATGTATTTCCCACACATATCAAAATCAAATCAAAACTATTCAACTCTATACAACGGTTCAAAATAAACTCCCAAGCGTTTTCCTCTATAGACCTACATTTCATCGCAGGATAATGTTTTAAAAGTTCGGATTTCAGAGCCTCTACTTTTGATGTGGGTAAACATAAATAATCGCTACCACATAAATGTCTAGCTAAATTTTCTACTTCTAAAAGATCATTATCAAGTAAAGTGATATCATCAGTGATCCCTATATCAATTATTGCTTTACTTACATAACTTCCTATGGAACCACATCCCATTAGCAGACACCTTTTATCAAAACTCACATTCCCGTCTCCACCTCTCGTAAATAATCTTTGCATTTGATAATTTCTTGTTATAAATTTCTTGAATGTTTTACCTTTGTTTGCTGCTAATATTCCTTTTATATTTCTACGGGACAATTTGAATCCATAAGATGATAGACCAATTTCTAAAGATAAAAGGCATTTCCCGTTCCCGTTATCTGCATATAAAATAATTAAACCCTTACCAGAATTTTTACATAAAAATTCATAAAATGTTGATAAATCTGATTTTGGAATCAATTCCTGAATATCTGCTATTTTTTTTAGGTTTATCAAAACCTTTTTCCCTATATTTATAAATAATGCTCTTTCATAAATTATTTCTTCCAGTTTTATACCATAGGAATTACTAATAAATTCGGCAATTTTTTCCCGATCATTAGCAACAATATTATATTCTTCTAGCCATTCATACCGCCATAATAAATGGGTAGTTAAATTTCTGTCTCCCAAATAATCTACTCTTCCATAAGCTTTTGCTTCCCAAAATGAAACATTTTCTATTTGATAGTCAATTATATTCTCGCGCTTTTTACTTTCTATTAATAACCTTTTTGCACGCAGAACAATGTCCAATGCATCTTCGAGAAAGTATTGAGGATTAGGCAAAACTTCATTTGTATCATATAAACACAGTCTATTGTTAGTATACATATGAGGTATGATGAGTCCCTTCGTATCATCAATATATACCTCTGGGAATTCATATGGATAATAACGTGGGAATTTCATGAGTAATTTAAAATTGATATTCTCTATTGTAATATAGATTTTTATCTCATCATTATCCTCATCATAATCACAATCAATTCCACTTTTCAATAAAAATTCATATACTTTCTTATGCAAAATGACTATCCTCATTCCCCAAGTTTATAGGAGCTACTGTTTTATCTGATATATCTTTATTCGCATCTTCTCCATTTGGAAATCTATCTCCAAATACTTTTCGAAGAATATCTGTCGCATCTTTTTCATTACTTTTTTCATTTATAGCTATATCAAGTTTTCTTTTTAAATTATTTAACCCATTCATTATTGAATTTTTAGATGTTTCGCTGATATCTGCAAATAGATCTTCATCTGTAGGTGTCACTGGCTTAAAACAATGAAAGCTATCCTCTAAGGAATCTATAATATTTGTTACTGTATCTAATAATGAAATATCATCGCGGTTTTCAGTAACACTAAAATTATTGCACACTAAAATTGTTATTGCCATACCTGTAATATCAATATTTTTGTAATCCTTCCACGCCTTTAAATATTTAACCATATGCCGTATTTGCTGACCATTATCATTAACAAAGCTTTGGAACCATTTTGTGAAAGCTTTTGGATCACTTTCAATCCATCCTTTACTCTTATGGGCTAAATATGCAATACTATCACCATCGTTGTTTTCACCTATAATATAAATTGGCAAATCAATATGATATTTATCCTCGTACACAACTCTTATACAAGTATTTTTATCTATTGGTAGATTAGATGTGTGGCCATTAACAGCATCTTTTACCCATGTATGTACTGTTTGCGTTGCCGGCCAAACATCCTGTTCTGTTGAGTACCCTTGCAAATACACCCCATTATCCAGATCAAATTCATCATCGCCTGTAGGCATAATAGCAGTGTGCATTGAATAAGATCCTTGAGTGCAATGCTTGGGTTTTTTTCGTCCCTTTTCTTCAAATTTATTGCCTATTTTAGTACGTAAGGCATCACGACCTCTCGTGATTTTTTCTTTATATGTTCTTGTCAATGAAATCTCTTCATAAAATTCTTCAAACAACTTATTTAAATCTAACATGATATTACCTCCGCTCAAAATATATTAGCACTCACAACGGAATGCTGCTACTGAATATAGGCTATCACTTTTATCTATATTAGTCAACTTTATTTATTAACAACTTTGAGAGGTTATTGAAATATCTGCTACTCTTTTTATTATAAAAGAACCAATAGAACTGCTGAATTGCATATTCTATTGATTCTTTATTTTTAACCATAAATCCAAATTTTCTTCGTTTTAGCCTTTAAAACACAATACCCTTTTCTCGATCTAAATACTTAATAATAACATACATCTAAAACAGAAGAAGAACTCAGGAAAACAGTCTCAGATCAACGATTATCATCCTAATATAACTTAAGAAAGCAATTTTTATCTTACTATAATCAAATAAGCTCTGTTAATACTATTTTATTTTTAACAGGAATATCAGCTGCGCATAAAAAATAATTTTTATAAAACTTAAAATTAGTAAAGAGCTAACTAGTTTGTATTAATCAAAAACAACGATCATTTTCAATCCCTATTTTTCCTCACCCACCTTAAATATCATCTAAACGTAGACGTATTTTTGACAACATCAATCCTATAACTTAAATTATAGTTGTCATTTCTCGATGGATTATCAATTGTACAGATTACCTTCATAAATTTTTTATCAAGATGTTTTTTATGGTCATTATCATAATTTATGATATTGAAATCTTCTTTACAACGATTTGTTGATATTATTGCAACCTTTCCGCAATTTGAGGAACTAACCAAATTACTACAATCCATATCCGAGCAATGATGAGGAACATGTAGATAATCAATATTACAATTCCAAATCTGATGCATCATGCATTTATAAGGAACATCCCCCGAAAGAACGATATGAATATTTCTTGAGTAGATTTCTATATACAGCCCTTGTCTATTAGCCGCAGAAATCTTAACATCATTCCCCCCTCCTAAGTATAAGCATATAACGCCGTCTTTTGTATAAACTTTTGCTATTTGCAACGGTCCACGTAAGCAGTCAACTAAATAGAGATTGTTAAGAAAATACAGATAACGGCTAATCTATATGCATTTATACTATATTTATTAGTGCCTTTATTCATAAATGACGGAGCTATCCAAGGTATATCGAATATTCTTTGTTTAGCATACACACATCCTAAAATATGATCCATATCCCAGTGCGATAAAAGAACACATGAAGGGTGAACATGTCGAATAGCATTACATGCACGATAATAGTTATATTTTCCTTTTCTTTTGGGATATTCTCTATATGAATATCCTATATCATATAACATGCTATTTGAATAACCACGTATATAATCTGCATTACCTTTTCCCAAATTATAGCAATCTATGGTATTTATTTTTTCCGCTTTCCATATATCGGATAATATACTTTGAATTACGTCATCCGTGGCATTCGGAAATATTGTATCTCTACAAATATCATTAATCTTTTTTAATATTTGGGGAGGAACGCTTCTATTTGTAAAAAATAAAAGCTTGCCTTTTTCGTACTGAACAGGACTGGCACTCAATTCTAAAATACCATCGTACATAACAATTTTATCATCAAAATCTATACTAATATCAGCATATTCATTCAAAAACTTCGCAACATACCAATGATTTTCTAATGACACTATATTTTGAGTAATATCAATTAGAAAGTCTGCAAAATATGGTCTGTAGTTATTTAATAGGTCATTATTCCGTGCTACAAAGTTGTCACTTTCGCCCAAATATTGTAAATCATATGTGAGCATACTGTCTGTAACTATTGATACTCTATTGTAATTGTTTATATAATTGCTTTCATTAGCAACTGTATTAATTTCTTTTTTCTCAATGCTAACATAAATGATATCTCCAGACTTAATCTCATCAAAAAAATGTTTGCATAATTTTATATGTTCTTTACTTAGTTTACAATTATGATTCTCTTTCCTGTTCTTTTGTTCGTTTAAAATACGTTTATATTTCATGACTAATCATAAAACCTCTCTTTGAAAACCAATCCATATTAAAGTTGATTAAATTTCTATTATGCACATATATAATCTCAATCTCATCTTTATCGTCGTTGTTCTACTTATCCTTTACACCCTCATTATATCACTTCTACTTTCCTTCAATCATCAAAAATTTCTTTTTTTCCTTTATACGCACAAAAAAAAGCACTATCGATTTTAACGATAGTGCTCAGACTGTAGACAAACTTGGTGTTGGGGATTATGCCCAGCACCATTTTTCT
>ERZ1643247.2646-NODE-2646-length-13725-cov-3.704535_pt1 | contig 13725 bp, 12 predicted proteins | sample MGYA00579264_ERZ1643247 | MGnify/ENA primary metagenome ERZ1643247 (study PRJEB29033, sample SAMEA4952262) | chicken gut metagenome | biome: Broiler Chicken; feature: Gastrointestinal Tract; material: Caecum | place: Ireland | collected 2018 | study: Broiler... | reverse complement strand
TATGATGCAGGAAGGACGCGTGACGGAAGCGGGAACCCATGCACAGCTGATGGAGCGAAACGGAGCGTATGCGGCGCTGTACCGTTCCCAGATGGAACTGGAACGGTACGGGAAAGGAGGTGTGTGCGCATGAAAAATTTCAGTGGAGAGAAGTCAAAAAAAGGCGGAAATTCCGGCAGAAGAAGCGGTATCCGCATCATGGGACAGCTCATCGGGCTGGTGCGGCCCCTGCTTCCGGTAATGCTTCTGGCCATCGTGCTGGGAACCGCCGGGTACCTGTGCGCCATCTTTCTGACCATCCGGGCGGGATACGGACTGATGCAGATCCTTTCCGGAAACGGCGCGGAACTTACAGGAACGGAAATCGCAGGAGTGGAAACGCCGGCAGCATTCGGTGTGGTGCTGTCAGGAGTATGGGTGCTGGTGGTTCTGGCGCTCATGCGGGGAATCCTCCATTACGGGGAACAATACTGCAACCACTTTATAGCGTTTAAGCTGCTTGCGATCATAAGGCATAAGGTTTTTGCAGCGCTTCGCAGGCTCTGCCCGGCCAGGCTGGAGGGGCGGGACAAGGGAAATCTGATTTCGGTCCTCACCTCCGATATTGAGCTGCTTGAGGTGTTCTATGCTCATACAATTTCACCCATCGCCATCGCGGTATGTACATCCCTGGTGATGCTTCTGTTTTTCAGCCGGATTTCTGCAGCGGCCGCAGTTCTGGCGCTGGTGGGATATCTGACGGTGGGTTCGGCGATTCCCCTGTACTTCGGAAGCAGGGGTGCGGAGCGGGGAATGGCCTTCAGAAATGCCTTCGGCGATTTGAACAGCTTCATTCTGGATTCTCTGCGGGGCCTGGATGAAACCATCCAGTATGGTTGCGGCCAGAAACGCAGGAAGGAGATGGCGGAGCGTTCAGACCGGCTGGGCGGGATGCAGAAAGGCCTGAACCGGCTGGAGGCCTCCCAGAGATCTGCCACCAACCTGACAATTCTGCTTTTTTCCTTCGCCATGCTTTTTCTGATGATCGCTCTGAAACAGGCCGGTGCGGTGGACGGCACCGGAATGGTGGTGGGAACCATCGCCATGCTGGGTTCCTTCGGCCCGGTGACGGCTCTGGCCTGGAGGAGCAGCCGGTGACGGAGGAGATTTCCGGACAGCCCCGGACCGTTTTTGATGGAGCGGCTGCAGAGCAGGTGGACTTTGCCTATGAGCAGGAGCAGATTCTGAAAGGCTATTCCATGGAGATTCCAAAGGGAATAATCATTGGCATTCACGGGCCGAGCGGCTCCGGAAAATCCACGCTGCTGAAGCTTCTGATGCGCTTCTGGGATGTGCAGACAGGGAGCGTCCGCATTTCCGGACGGGATGTGCGTGGAATCAATACTTCGGATCTGAGGCAGATGGAAGCCTGTGTGACCCAGGAAACCTGCCTGTTCCACGATTCCATAGCCAACAACATCGCCGTCGGAAAGCCCGGCGCATCCCGGGAGGAGATCATGGAGGCAGCGAAAAAAGCTTCCATCCATGATTTTGTAATGACCCTTCCAAAGGGTTATGATACGGAAGTGGGGGAGCTGGGAGATACCCTTTCCGGAGGAGAAAGGCAGAGGATCGGCATCGCCCGGGCCTTCCTGCACGACGCTCCCTTCCTTTTGCTGGATGAACCCACCAGCAATCTGGACTCCCTGAATGAGGGCATCATCCTGAAATCCCTGCAGGAGGCGCAGGAAAACAGGACGGTGCTGCTGGTATCCCACAGAAAATCTACCATGAACCTGGCGGATGTGGTATTTGAAATGGATGGCGGAAGAGCGTCATAGCCTGCTTTTTTCTGGCATAACAGACGGATACGGGCGGCTTCCATTGATTCTCCGGAGTCCGGAAATGATTTTGCAGAATCCGTTGCCAATACTCCGGTAAAAGGGTATACTGTTGCCAGACGCTCCGGGAAATCTGTCTGCGGCAAAGCCGCGGCGGATCTGTGCGGCCCAAGAGTCAGGCCGTTACCGGAGAAAAAACATCTGAAAAAAGGAGAAACGGCGGGATGAAAATAGCGGTAACCTATGATAATGGAAATATCTTCCAGCATTTCGGAAGGACGGAAAACTTCAAGGTGTATGAGGTTGAGGATGGTAAAGTGGTTTCCAGCGAAGTGATCGCCTCCAACGGAGTCGGACACGGCGCGCTGGCCGGCCTGCTGGCTGGCCGGGCAGTGGATGTGCTGATCTGCGGCGGTATCGGCGGCGGAGCGCAGGCCGCGCTTGCAGAGGCGGGCGTTGAGCTGTGTGCCGGCGCACAGGGAGATGCGGATCAGGCGGTGGAATCCTATTTGAAGGGGGAACTGGTCTCCACCGGCGCGAACTGTGACCATCACCATGGAGAAGGCCACAGCTGCGGTGATCACGGAGAGGGCCACGGCTGCGGCGGCCATGAAGACGGCCATTCCTGCGGGGAGGGCTGCGGAAGCGGCTGTGGAGCACAGTCTGCCATGACCGGCCGCAATGTGGGAAAGACCTGCCGCACCCATTACAGAGGAACCTTCAATGACGGGACACAGTTCGACTCCTCCTATGACCGGGGTGAGCCGCTGGAATTTGTCTGCGGCGCCGGACAGATGATTCAGGGATTTGACGCCGCGGTGGCGGATATGGAAGTGGGACAGGTTGTGGACGTCCACCTGATGCCTGAGGAAGCCTACGGCATGCCGGATCCGAATGCCATTTTCACCATTGAGACCGCTCAGCTTCCGGGATCTGAGAACCTGGAGGTCGGACAGCAGGTCTATCTGACCAGCCAGTATGGCCAGCCCTTCCCCGTGAAAGTGACGGCAAAAGAAGGAACCACAATCACCCTGGATGCCAATCACGAAATGGCCGGAAAGGAACTGAATTTCCGGATTGAGCTGGTTGAGGTGAAATAACGGAAAAACGAATAAAGAAACCAGTTATGCGTTTATAAATGAAGCCCGGGGCATATGCTCCGGGTTTTCTGCATGTTCTCCTTAGGCAAAGTCCACCCCAGGACAAATCTGTGAAAACCCGTATCTCCTTCACAGAGCCTGATTTCGTTTTTCAAAATGGAATCAGGTGGGATTTGTATAGGACAGCTCTTCCTGTAATCTGTTACTATCGAAAAAAGAAAGGAGCGAAGAGCAATGAAGGGATACAATACGGAGAACGGTTATATGGGTTATGTGAACGGAGGGTATCAGCTCTTCGCAAGCGAAGCCGATTACCTGGAATGGATGGAAGACTGAGGGAGGTGCTCGTTTGAAACGTATGAAAGGAAAGGATGCTATTGATTTTGGCAGAAGGATTGAAGTGGAAAAGACGGAGCTGGAATTATCAGGACTTGACCCGGACGCGCTGGGCTTTATGCGGGCCGTAGAACGGAAAAAAGTCCTCGAACGGGCCGGCCTGGACCCGGCCAAATATGACTTTTAGAGGGAAGGGAAAAATCAAGCAGTTCCTGTGTTATAAATCTCCCACCTGTGCTATACTGAAGCAAAAGGGACAGGAGAAGGAATGCCATGCCAAAGGGAACGAATCAGAAGTTTAAACTGTACCGGCTCGCACAGATCATGCTGGAAAATACAGATGAAGAACATTATATCACCATGCCGGAAATAATGGCTTCGCTGGGAAAATATGAAATCACTGCTGACCGGAAGAGCATCTATACTGATCTCCGGGATCTGGAAGCCCTTGATATTGAGGTGGAAGGGGAACCGGTGGGAGGCAGATACCACTATCATGTGATCAACAGACCGTTTGAACTGCCGGAACTGAAGCTCCTGGTGGACGCCATCCAGTCCTCCCGGTTTATTACGGAGAAGAAAACGAATGCTCTGATCCGGAAGCTGGAAAAGCTGGTCAGCAAATATGACGCTCAGAAGCTGCAGAGGCAGGTGTACGTGTCCGGCAGGATCAAAACCATGAACGAAAGCATCTATTATACCGTGGACGCCATTCACAATGCCATCTCGGAAAACAAAAAAGTCCGTTTCCAGTATTTTCAGTGGAATGTGAAAAAGGAAATGGAGCTGCGCCATGGCGGGGCCTGGTATCATATCAGCCCATGGGGCCTGGCCTGGGACAATGAAAATTATTATCTGGTGGGCTACGATTCGGATGCCGGACGGATCAAGCACTATCGTGTGGACAAGATGCTTCATATCCGTATATCGGAGGAAGAAAGAGAAGGCAGAGAGCATTTCCAGAAGCTGGACATGGCGGACTACACCAAAAAGAGCTTCGGCATGTTCGGCGGGGAGGAGCAGACCGTAAAGCTTCTGGTGGATAACAGCCTGGTCGGCGTCATTCTGGACCGATTCGGTAAGGACATGATGCTGATCCCTGCGGATGAGGGGCATTTTACCGTAAACGTGGACGTGCATGTCAGCGGCCAGTTCCTGGGATGGATTTTTTCGCTGGGGGAACAGGTGAAAATACTGTCGCCGGAGGGCGTGGTGGAACAGATGAAGCGGGAGGCGGAGAGGCTGATTAGGCAGTATGGATGAGAAACGGGAAAATGGAGTAAGCTCATAACAGCCACCCTCAATCCTCTTCAAAGGAGTCTTCAAACATGAAAACAATTCCGAAGTCTTTTGCCCTTTTTCTTCTGACAGCCCTTCTTCTTTCCTCCTTCACCGGATGCACAGGAAAGGATGGTGAAGTATACGGCCAGCGCAAGGTCCTGGAATATGTGGATTCCATCTGTACGGAGCCCTATCATCTGATGGACAGGGAGCTTGTAGAAGAAAGTCCCGACAATATGGAATACCATTTTATGACCGATAACCGGGAACTGGCCTTTACAGCGAACAGCCGCCTTGTCCCCATCACAATCGACGCTACGCAGACCAGCTTTTACAGGAGAGAAATAACCTGTGATTATGTAAATGCGGTTCGTGAGCTGTACCGGGACGATATTCATGCGGTTCTGCAGGAAAATGGACAATATCTGAAAGAACACGGCTGGATATACCTGCTTTCCTTCAGTGATATTGATCAGGTGGTGGATATGATTCTTGCAGCGGATCAGATTTACAGCCGGGAACTGGAATATAATCCGCCGGAATTCCTTTCCGGCCATCCGGCAGCCGGTGTCCATGTTGTATGGCAGCGTTCCAGACAGGAAGCGGAGGAACATAAAACATGGGTCAACCTGACGGATATCGGGGTTACCGGCCAGCATGAACGGCAGGAATTATATGACCGCCTGGCGGATGTCTATGCCCAGCTGTACGTCGATGGAAAGATTGAAAATGGGGACGGTATACCGGCAAAGTATCTTGCGGACAAGCACGTGTCCCTGCTGCCGGTTATTGAACTGAATGGAACGGAAATGCGGTATGACAGAGAGGATAATCCGTACGGACCATACGGGCTGACGACCGATGATTATAAATACTGCTGGTACAACCGGGAACTGGGAGCCTACATGATGGTTATGGATATTGGACTGACTACCGGTCAGATGAGCATTCCCCTGATTATACGGGAATATGTGACGGCTCTTGGCGGAACATACAGAGCGTCTTCACAGGATGAAGTCTATACCAGTACCTGGACCATCGGCGATGACACCTGGATCATGGCAGCGGAATACGACGATAATGAGGTCAGAAGCCTAGAGATCAGAAAGAATGGCAGCCCACTGGATTTTTCCTATATCACCGTGGAAGAGGATATCCAGGTGTCAGCGACCTTCTGCGTCGGAGTGACAGTGGAGGATTTCTGCTGTCTTTTTGATCTCGCATATGAGATCAGGGAAGAGCAGGGAAAGGTTCTTTTCCGGAAGGGATAAAAGAGTAACCGTCCCATCTGCCTTTCTTTGACAGGAATCATATATTGTGCAACAATAGTCGTAAACATATGGGACGGATAAAATTCTGTCCTGGATTTGGCGGCGTTTCCCGATCGAAAATGACATATTTTATCAGAATAAGGAGGAAAATAAAATGCTCGAAGCGAACAGAAAAGCACCGGATTTTACACTTACAGACAAGGATGGCAAGCAGGTAAGCCTGTCGGATTTCCTCGGGAAAAAGGTTGTTCTGTATTTTTATCCCAAGGACAATACTCCGGGCTGCACCCGTCAGGCCTGTGCTTTTGCCGCGGCCTATGAACAGTTTAAAGAGCAGGACGTTGTGGTGATCGGAATCAGCAAGGACAGCACAGCCTCTCATCAGAAATTTGCACAGAAATACAATCTGCCCTTCATCCTGCTGTCTGATCCGGAGCTGCAGGCAATCCAGGCATACGATGTCTGGCAGGAAAAGAAGCTTTACGGAAAGGTCAGTATGGGCGTGGTGCGTACCACCTACATCATTGATGAACAGGGGAATATCGAGAAGGTAATGCCTAAGGTCAAGCCGGATACCAATGCCGCGGAGATTCTGGATTACCTCGCAAAGAAATGAATTCTGTAAGCTGTGAACGAAAAACAGAAAAATACGGAGTAAAGACACAGAAATTTTCGCCCTGGAGGGTTGATATGCAGTACATCAGTCATTATGCTTCCCCTGTTGGCAATATCCTTTTAGCCGCAGATAATACGGGTTTAACCGGCCTATGGTTTGAGGAACAGAAGTATTTTGCCCTTTCTCTGGATAAGGAGCATGAGGAAAAGGAAATCCCTCTTTTTGAAAGGGTAAAGCAGTGGCTTGATATTTACTTTTCCGGAAAAGATCCGGATTTTACTGTACCGCTTCATTTCACTGGAACAGCTTTTCAAAATGAAGTATGGAAAATACTCTGCACGATTCCATATGGACAGACTGAGACATACGGCGAGATAGCAAAGCAGATCGCCGTCAGAAAAGGATTGCCGCATATGTCGGCACAGGCCGTAGGCGGCGCGGTAGGACACAATGAAATTTCAATCATTGTTCCCTGCCATCGTGTTGTAGGCGCAAATGGCAGTCTGACAGGCTATGCCGGAGGAATTGATAAAAAGATTAAATTATTGCAGCTGGAAAAGGCAGATATGAAATCCTTTTTCATTCCAAAGAAAGGAACCGCTTTATGAATTTTGAAACAGTACCATTGCTTTGAAAAGGAGCCAGAGTACAGAAATGTCTTTTTTTGAAACACTCAACGAGAAATTTTTCAATCCTTTCTGCTGCCGGAACAGGGTGATTTACTTTGAATGCATCAGCGAGCTGATTGAAAAATCGAAGGAGATCTCTGTTTTATATGAAACGGATGCCAGAAACACATTGATCCTGTATCTTCAGAACTGCACCTACGCCATAGAAACGGAAAACATCGGGGAGGAGATTGCCGGTGGGAAGACTCCGCAGGAGAACGCCTCCACGATTCTTCGGTATTTTCGTGTATGCGGGTGGATTACGCCGCAGGAAATTGGGCGGAATGGAGATAATATTGCGTCCGTATCGGCATATTGCCGCAGGCTGATCGATGCGGTTCATAAGATTTTTGACGGGGACGCGAATGGTGCAATTACAAATCATATTTTTTCCATGTATGAAATCCTGAAATCTTCCTTTAATAAAGACAGCGGCCGTTCGCTGCGTCCGTATCAGAATATCCTGCTTCCGTTAGTCGAAAACGAATGCGACCTGAAAAATGAAATCCTGATTTTAAAAGACAGCATCCGTGAGATCATGCGGGCAGTCATGAAAATGGCGGATGCCAACAGCTTTGGGCAGTTTCTTATGAAGGATGAGCTCCTGAACCGTTTCTTCAATGACTATTTTTTTATCAAGAAAAGCGGCCTGATCCCCTCCTACATCTCGGACATTGACCGGATGCTTAGGAAGCTGCGCCGCTCGGAGCTTTACGATCGGATGATTCAGGAATACACAAAGATAGAACATGCGGACAAGGGCAGGGCAAGGGAGAAGATCGACCGGCTGTTTCATGAACTGGACAGCTTCATTAATCTGGAATACGAACAGGAAATGTCTTATATCGACCGACGGATCAATAATTACTATAATCTGTATTCGACCAGAATGATGATGGTATTAAGTGAAAATGGCAATCTGGAGCATGAATTAAACCGGGTGCTTATGTATTTACAAAAGCTGGACGGAGAAAAACGGGAGGAAGCGGTTTTAAGGCTTTCTGAATCGCACCGCCTCATGAGTATGGGGTATATCGGAAGGAAATCTTTTGAGCGGCGGAAAAAGCGGAATCCCAATCAGAAAAATGTGGGGCTTGTTTCCGAAGAACTGTCGGAGGAAGAGAGAAAGCGGCTGACGGACGAGCTCTTGACGGAGACGCCCGACCGGTACAGCATGGACAATGTGGAGAAACATTTTGACGAGCTTTTAAAGGGCAGGGATCAGCTTTCCGTGGAGGAATGTCAGGTACATACCAGAGACGATGCGACGATGATTGCGGCCAGCATGATTTATTCGGGGACGGCCGGTTTCCCATATGAAGTAGAATTTTGGGAGGGCATGGTGGAGACTGAGGTCGCGAGAATCAGCAATATCAGAATAAAGAGGAAGAAATGATGAGCAGCATCAACTTGCGGATCGTGATTGAAGAAGAAAACAGCCATTCATTTAAACGGTGCATCCGGAAACTTCTGGAGTCCACCTTCATACTGCGGGATAAGGACGAGAAACTGTACCAGTTTGTCTCCCGGGAATCCAACCGGCAGGATATTTCGGAATACTTGCGGATGATCGGTTTTGACGTGATTTTGGAAGAGAAGACGGGAGTGTGCATGCTGACGGCCAGCGAAGAGGACGCGGATACGGCAGGGTTAAAGCGGGCGAACGTGGTGACATTTTCGACGCTTCAGTATCATCTGCTTCTGGTGCTCTGGAAGGTTTATCTGGAAAATCTCGGGTACAGCGAAGGAAATTACGTAACAAAGGGGGATCTGATCGATAAGATGAAATCCTATGGCATTCAAGTGACGCGCACGGAACTGAACGCTGCGTTCCGCCTGTTTAAAAAGTACAGCCTGATTCATTTTAATGACGACGAGGAGGGCGAGGATATGAAGATCCGGCTTTACCCGTCGCTGCAATTTGGCTGGGATCTCCCACAGTTCCAGACGGTGGCGCGGGAATATCTGAAAGAGAATCCAGAGGAAGCTGGGGAGCCAGAAGAAGAGGTGTTTCCAGAGAAATTTGAGGAGGAAGAGGAATGATCCTGTTAAAAAAGGTACGGCTGATTAACTGGTATGGATTTTCCAATGTGACGGCCCCGGTCGGTTTCCTAACGTTAATTGCAGGAAGGAACGGGAACGGAAAGTCCGTCCTGCTGGATGCAATAAAATATGCCGCTTATGGAGATACGGTATTTAATAAGTCGTCGGAGAGCAAGGGAAGCCGTACCCTGTCCTCCTATACAAGAGGCCTTTTAGATGCTACGGCCGGGACATATATGCGCCCGGCAGACAAGGTGCCGAATGTGTACAGCCACATTGTGCTGGAGTATTTTGACGATGTGGAGGACAAGGCTTTTCTGCTGGGGACGGTGATAGAGACAAGCGCGTCCAATAATTGCCAGTCATACCGCTACGTGATGGACCGTACAGCCATGGAGCAGATGGAACATACCTATCAAGAGGACGGCGTCACGATGCCGTGCAGTGCTTTGTTCCTTCAAAAAAAATACAGGCTGACGCTGATGAACCGGGAGCAGGGGCTTCCGAAGTTTTTACAAATGACGGGGCTTAAGCTGACTCTGGGCCAGCTCTCTACCTATCTGCGGAAACTCCGCGGGATCATGTCCTATGACCCAAACGCGAGAATCGACCGGTTTATCAGAGAGAGTGTTTTAGAAGAAAAAAACGTGGATTTCGGGAAGTTAATTGAGGCGAAAGAAAACATCGAGCGGCTGAAGGAGAATTTTGAGATCATCCAGCAGGAGATCGGGGAGCTTGAGGAGATTCTTGGGGAGTACGACGCATGGGAGAGCGGGGAAAACCGTCTGCTGGCGGATGATATACGCATCGTCTATAAAAAGAAAAAGGCTCTGTATCAGGAGATTGAACGCCAGACGGCCGAGCAGAATCTCGCACAGAGAAGGAAGGAAAATCTGGAAAGGGAACTGGAAATCCTGGACGGCAGGAAGAAAGAAATTAATGCGAGTCTGGTGCAGGCGATGGTTAGTTTAAAACAGCTTGACACTAGCCGGATGATCGATGAGGAGAGCCGGAGGCTCAGGGAACTGGAGGACGAAAAAAAGACGCTGGCGGCCCAGTGCAAAAGGTTAGAGCACTTTCAGACGGCAGTCAGCGAGATCATGAACGATTTTTTTAAGGAAAAGGAGACGGTTGAAGACCGGGATGTGCTGGCTTCCCTCTGCTGGCACGGGTACACGGCCGCAAAAAAGGAGGCGGCAGCAGCCAGATTGAAACAGAAAGTCAGCGAGCGCTATGACGGGGTGGTTATGAGGGCTGCAGATGCCGATCGAAAACTGGAGGAAATAACCAGAGGCCTGGAGGCGCAGCACCGGATCATAGAGGACTGTAGAAAGCATAGGAATACGTTTGCCCAAATCCCGGAGTATGTGGGTTTGCGCGAGGAGATTAACCGGGAATTTGAAAAAAGAAACATCCGCACAAAAGCGCAGTTTGCCTGTGAATATGTGATCGGACTGAAGGACGAAGCGTGGCGGGACGCCATCGAGGCATTTCTGGGTCCGCGCCGTTATACGATCCTGGTGGAACCTCAGTATTATGACATCGCAGACGGCGTATTGAACCGTTCGGAGCACCGGTATGCACATTTGTTTAACACAAAGCTTTTGATGAAGAAGAAAGTACATGTGGAAGAAGATTCGGCAGTATTCCAGCTTGAAATCAAAAATCCCGTGGCAAAACAGTACTTCGATTATCAGCTTGGAAGAATGCATGCGGTGGAATTAAGTGCCGTAAAGGAATATGAAAATGCAATATCCAGAGAGGGCCGTGTGTCCGTAGCCATGGACAGCTATTTCCTGCGTTTCGACCGGCTCCGTTCCTATTATCTGGGCCAGAAAACCTTTGAACTGAACCGGTTCCGTGCGGAAAAAGAGATTTTGCGGCTTAACGAGGATAAGAAGGGGGTGCTGGCGGAGAAAAAGGAACTGGAGAGCCAGAGAGCCCGCCTCGCACAGAACCGGGAGCTGTTTCAGGAGTATGATTACGATGCGCACCGAAAATATCAGGCTGCATCGGAACATGTCAGAGAGTCGGGGGCGCAGTTGGAGCGTCTGAAAAAAGCACAGGAAAAGAACCAGGACTATCTGGAACTGAGCGAACTGGCTGGCCGCCTTTCGGAGGAACAGAACGCGGTGCATAACGAGTATAACGCAAAGCTTCAGGAGAGAAGTGGGCAGGAGGCGGTAATACAAAGATGCACCGATAAAATCAAGGCAAAGTCTGCGGAGCTGGAGGAGCAGGAGAAGCGGTACCGGGAATACCAGATCAGGTACTATACCATCGTGCAGCGGACAGTGGAAGCCTATGAAAAATATCTGGAGAACGGAGGGAAAGGCGTGGGCGGTCTGCTGGCCGATGAGACGCGAGGCCGTATTGCAAGGAGCATCGAACAGCATAAAAGCCTGCTGATGCAAAAACAGGCAGATTATAACGCAAAACATGCCGGGCACTTGCTTCCGAGAGGAACGGATGGGAGAGAGCAGTATGCAGGCAGGAGAGAGCGCATCTGGATGGATAATCTTCAGGAAATTCGCCAGAAGCTGGAGGAACAGACCCGCAGATATGAAGATATTTTTAAAAACGAATTTGTGCTGACGATCCTGAAATCCTGCGAGCGCGCCAGAGACGATTTAAGGCAGATCAACGGGGAGCTGGCAAACTTAAATTTCGCGGCAAAATATCAGTTTGATGTCCATTATGTAAAGGACGGATCAGAGTACGCAAAGGTGATCGAATACGCCCGCTATCTGGACGAGCGGGAGCAACTCGGCGGCAGCGCGGACGGGCAGATGACTTTTGACATGCTGACTTCTGTGTCCGATGAGGAGGGAGAACGGCTGGAAGCGGAGATGAAGCAGATTATCAACCGGATCATTGAAAAAAACAGCGAAGAAACGATTGCCCGGTTTGCCGACTATCGGAATTATATGAATTATGAAATCCTGATCAGCAACCAGATCCTGGACAGGGCAAAGTTGTCCCGCCAGACCGGATTCAACTCCGGCGCGGAGGTTCAGATCCCGTATCTTCTGATCCTGTCGTCTGCCCTTTTGCTGATTTACAACCAGCGTGTCAATTCCACGCGTCTGGTATTTATTGACGAACCATTTGCCAAGATGGATCCCGGCAACGTGAAGTTGATGCTAAAATTCATGCGGGAACAGAGACTCCAGGTGATCTTCTGCTCGCCGGATAAGACGGAAGCCATCGGAAACGAATGCGAGGTGATCCTGCCTGCGCTGCGCGTCCGCCCGGACAGCATGCAGCTTGGAATCGTGCAGTTCCACGAAGAAAAGGCGTACAGCGGCCTGTAAGGAGGCGGAGATGGCAGATTACGAAGAGAAGATGCTGGCGGCCCTGGCGGATAAATACAGGAAGAGCAAAAAAGACAGGGGGACCAACGTGATTGCGAGACGGACAAAACTGGACCCCTCTCAGCTTTATAGAAATTACAGCCGCAACGACGGCGATATGGCGCAGATCGAAGCGGTGAACCAGGCGGCCCTTTCATGCAGCGAGAAAGGGTTTGTGACATATGAAACAAAGGGGTTTAGCAGCGAGATCCAGAGTATTTATCTGGTGGATGAAAAGATCGGGGAGATTGAGCGATATCTGGAAGAAAAATACGGGTATGAACCAAAGGCTGCAAAGAGGAAGTATGTGGAAGAAATGATCGCTTCATATAGCGGTCGTTCTCCCGCAGCAGAACGGGAGTGCGAAAAGCTGCGGTATACTCTTGGGAAAAACAAGATTCCGCCTAGATACCGTCAGACGGAAGACCTTCTGAAAGGACTTGTCTTTATTGAGAATAACGAAAAAGACATGTATCTGCGCGAAGCATCTTCTTTGATTTACGGCGATTCTAAATATCTGGAAGAAAATACGCTGGGCCCTGTCTGCCGGGCGCTCCGGGAATATTTAGGCCGCTCCTGCGGTGAAGCGGAGTTGGAGGACGAGATCCTGGAGAAATATCATATCACACGGGAAAAACAAAAGCTGTGCCTGAAAGGAAGCGTGACTGTGCGCATTTTAGGGAAAGAACTGGAACTGGGGATGTTTCCGGGTGGGATTGAATTTTTCGCGGAGGAGCTTTATAAGATCGAACGGATTCAGGTTCACGCGTCGGCATTTACAACGGTAGAAAATTATACTTCCTGGCTGCGGTGTGCCGGTTCGGAGACGGCTTTTTTCTATCTGGGCGGTTACGCCACACGCAGCCAGAGAGATTTCCTGAAAAAGATTTATTCTGACAATCCGGCTCTAGTCTTCCGCCATTTTGGTGATATTGACGCCGGGGGCTTGTATATTCACGAACACTTGTGCCGCGTGACTGGTATCCCGTTCCAGATGTATCGTATGTCGCGCGTGGAACTGGAAGACCCGCGTTTCCGGTCCTGCCTGCATCCGCTGACAGAGCAGGACCGTGCCCGCTTAAAGTCTCTGGAAAAACAGAAGGCGTACCGGGAACTGGCGGGATATATGCTGGAGAAAGGCGTGAAGCTGGAGCAGGAGATTGTAAGTTATTATGAGGGGTGAAGGGGGAAGAGCGAATCCTAAAAATATTAGCTATTTATATATTGCGGAAGACTT
>ERZ1643247.2645-NODE-2645-length-13727-cov-5.552955_pt1 | contig 13727 bp, 22 predicted proteins | sample MGYA00579264_ERZ1643247 | MGnify/ENA primary metagenome ERZ1643247 (study PRJEB29033, sample SAMEA4952262) | chicken gut metagenome | biome: Broiler Chicken; feature: Gastrointestinal Tract; material: Caecum | place: Ireland | collected 2018 | study: Broiler... | reverse complement strand
GTTGTATCTTGGAAATGTTAGGATTAAGAAAGAAGTGACCTGAGGGAATGCGGTGTTTTAGTGCGGTAAAGTTGTGAAGCGGTGAAGTGAGCTTTAATGCAGTGAAGTGTTAACGTATAACCAAAAAATGTTAAATAAAAAACAATTATTGCGCCGAGGGCTAATGTATGGTATAATAAAATAAAAAAGCTATTGTAGGAGGTAGAAAGATATGATTAACAGTTTTGGACTTTATGTTGATGTGCAGAGTGATGATGTAAAGCGGTATGTTGTGGAATCCAGAAGGAGCTATACCGATATATTTGATAACTACATGTACGATTATATCTATGCGGAAAATGAAGTTGCCGCAGTAGAAATGTATAAATCTATGTGATGGCACAGGGATGCGATGTAGAAGAGCTGGAAGAAATGGAATTTAGAGTAAAGGAGCGTGATTGAAATGAGAGTTGTAGTTTGTCATAAGTCTTTAGTGGTGGACGAAATTTTTACGGCTGGAAACGTTAAGGCGTCCATTTTATTTTCTCTATCGTATAGCGGATGCAAATTAGATACAAATTATAATGATGCATTACATGGTTACGAGATAACAGGTGACTTTGAAAGTTTGTATAAATTCATATATTCACTTAGTTCCTACGAATATGTTACGGTGGGTTAAGAGCGAAGGAGTGTGTTACAAGTATGAAAGAATATTTATGCATGCTGGATACCATAGATGAAGAGCCCGTAAGAGTTTTAGCACCTGACATTTTAGATGCCGCTGAGACGTATAAACAGATTTTGTTTGCCAGGGGCTATACCGAAAACGAGATAAAATTGCATCAGATAATAAAGGAGGTAAGGAAATGATAAAGAACACAATATGTCTAGAAAGTGATAGAATTACTATAGGTAATGTTACCGATCACGATTTTGAAGAAATAGAGATGTGTGCGGCCTATGCACGTTGTACGGTACAAGTGGTAGCTGATGATGGAACATATTATACTGTGCAGATCGCTGGTAAAGAAAGAAACTTATATGGTTTTATGCATCTTGTATTTTGCGGTTTGTGCGGCCTGGTTAATGCTACATGTGAAACGCGGGAAGGAGAAAGTAAATGATAGATTTTAGAACCATGAGAAATGAAGAGATTATACGCACTGTACGGCGGAAGCTGTACAGCATCATATGCGAACATGTCAGGCAATACGATGATGAAAACGCCATGAAGCATGTTGAAATGTTTTTGGAAGGCGTTTCCTGGGCTGCGGGCTTGCGTTATGCAGTGAGGGATGGGAAAGTCTATGTGTATTTAAAATGTTTGTACTGGTTTGAAATGGAATTGTTTGATATAGAATATAAAGTAATTGATGTCTATCTTGAGATTAAAATACTTAGAAATTCTATAAATCGGCATTATAGTAAAATATGGGGGGTGCGTTGTCATGAGTGCTATTAAGAGATTAACTCACGAGGAAGTACTGGAAGAATTACGAGAAATACCGATGAATGACGATGTGATTAAAATTTTGGCGGTGTATGTGGAAGCCGCTCCCCGATGCAGTAGGCCGCTTATGAACCTGGCACGATCTGTAATGTTACGTGCAATCGGCACAAAGGTCGATGAGAAAATAAGAAAAGCACCGTCACGGGCATACGAATCATACTGTAGCTGTCATAAGTTGCCGAATAGATATAAGGATTTGTACTATATTGACACCTTTTACGGGGGCGGAAAGTTAAGAAGGGAAATTTTTGAAATTAAGAAGGGAGATGTTTGACCTATGAAGAATTATGGCGAAAGGCATATTACCCCTCTAGAAATCTTGAATACAATGACAGAAAAAGAAATGCGAAAAGAGTATTCCCGTTTGCGAAAGGTCGCAATCGGGAGACTCCGCACTTTGAAAAATTCTGAAATTGGAAAGCGGTCAGGCACGTGGAGAAGATATATAGATGAATTTCCGAGCGCAAGAGGAAAAAGTAGAGTAGAAATTGCGCACAGGCTGTCTACTGCATATTATTTTTTGTCGCTTCAGGAAAGCTCCGTTACCGGTCTTATGAAAATGCGAGATACTTTTATAGAATCTATGCATGATAGTGGTTACACCTGGATTAATAAGGACAATTATTACGATTTTATAGAATTTATGGGTATCGTCAAGTCCTACTATGACACGGTAACATACGATAGCGACCGAGCGGTGGATGTTTTTGACGTTATGACAGACGCTGGTTTTACGTCTGATGATTTAAAAGATGATTTTGACTGGTGGTTTGAAAATTATCGCAAGATAAGATCGAAACCCATAAAAACTGGAATGACTTACGAAGAATACAAAAAATATGTAGAGGGTAAAAATGGATAATGTTTTTTACTATCCTGAATGGGACGGGAAATTTAGGGCGGCCACAATCGAGCCGCCTGTTAAAAAGAGGAAACGCAAACAGTATTTTTATAAAGATATTGTTTGCGCTTTTGACATAGAAACAACTAGAGTTCCTGGCACTGACGATTCTGTTATGTACATATGGCAGTTTCAAATTGACACACAATGCACCATATACGGGCGAACCTGGGAACAATTTAAAGATTTTATAGAATATTTAGAATCTTGTTTGGATTTACAGGAAGCAATTGTTGTTTATGTGCATAATCTTTCTTTTGAGTTTCAGTTTCTGTCTGGCGTTTTTCATTTTTATGAAGATTCAGTATTTTGTGTGGATTCTAGAAAAATTTTACGTGCAACGTTGCGCAATAAGATAGAATTTAGAGATAGTTATCTGCATAGCAATATGTCATTGTCAAAATTTTTGGAGAATATGCAAGTAGAAGATCAAAAGCTAAAAGATTTTGACTATTCTAAAAAACGATACTGGTTTACCGACTTGTCAGAACATGAGTTATTGTATTGTGTTAATGACGTTCGGGGGCTTGTCCAGGCGATCAAAACTGAAATGGAAAAGGATAATGATACGCTGTATACTATACCGTTAACATCGACTGGTTACGTGCGGCGTGATTTTCGCAATGCGTTACAATACCGCCTGGAAGATATCAAAAAATTACTCCCGGATTACGAGCTGTACAAACTATTGCGGGAAGCGTTTCGCGGCGGCAACGTACATGCAAATCGGTTTTATGTGGGTCAGGTTTTGGACAATGTAAAATCAATGGACAGGTCGAGCAGTTATCCTGAGACGCAGGTTAACCTAGAATTTCCGATCAGCCCGTTTCGAAAAAGTATAGAGCAAAGCTGGGAGCGTTTTGTCGATCTGGCCGATCGGCATAGGGCTGTAGTTGCCAGAATATCGCTGACTAATGTAAAATTGCGTCAGTACGAATGGGGCTGTCCTTATATTCCTGTAGATAAATGTAGAAACATTATAAACGCAAAAGAAGATAATGGTAGAATTTTATCTGCGGATTATTTAGAAATTAGTGTCACTGATATTGATTTTAAAATTATAGAAAATGAATATGAATGGACTGCACAAGGCATAAAAGATATATATTACGCTAAGTATGGTAAGTTACCACAGGAAGCAATTAAACTTATAAATAAACTATATACGGATAAAACAGAACTGAAAGACGTTGAAGAGCAAGAATACTTTTATCTGAAATCTAAGAATAAAATAAACAGTGTGTATGGCATGACAGCGCAAGACCCGCTGAAAGATAATGTTGTATACAAGAATGGAAATTATGAAAAGGCAGAGCGTGAACGCTGGGCTTTAAAATCAGCGTTTTTGCCGTATCAGTGGGGTGTGTGGTGTACAGCCCATGCACGTAATGAACTGGAATATTGTATAAGAGAAGCACACAAACAAGCAACTTTTATTTACTGCGACACTGACTCTGTAAAATATATAGGAAATATAAACCTTGACGAATACAACAAAACGAAAATAGAACTTGCTGAATATAATGGCGGAAAGGCAACGGATAAACATGGCGTTGCTCATTATATGGGAGTGTATGAGCAAGAGCGTACGGCCGACCGCTTTGTGACCTGGGGGGCGAAAAAGTATGCGTGCCAGTATGGTGATGATATAAAAATTACGATTGCGGGAGTCCCGAAGAAGCAAGGTGCTGAAGAGCTGAAGCTAGCCGGGGGCTTGGACAGGTTACAGCCCTCTTACACATTTTATGCTGGTAAGCTGGCATCGTATTACAACGATACGTCTGACTATCATATTGACATTGATGGTCACGATGTACATGTGACTAAAAATGTGACCCTTAAGGATACGCAATATATATTATCAATCGCTGATAAATATTATGATATATTACAGGACGCTGTAAATTATCGAAAAGCAATGGACTTAATGCGTGCAAATAAACGTCACAGCTAATTGCAAAACATATGCAAGTATGGTATTATTTTAATGTAAACAAAAGTACAAAAACCAAAAAGAAAGTGAGGAAACAAAAAATGAAACTTGGAGCTGAGACAAGAGACTGCATAGTTAGGAGTACATATCAGACTACATTACGCAGTACAATTTGTAATCCCGCCACAAAGGAAGTGCAGGAAGTAGACGTTATCTTAAACCGGGACAGTGCGGTTAAAAAAATTAACGCTCACGTTGTCGACGAAATCAACGCACTGTTGGCAGAAGGATGGCGCCACGTATCAAGCGAAATTAAGGATGTCAAAATTAAGAAATTCGCAATGAAAAAAGCTGATTTTTACGCAAACGCAATCGAACTGGAGGATTAAAGTATGAACATTATTAAACAGAACAGAGAACTTACGGCGGCAGAAATCTACAAGTTGACAAAGAGCGCAAGCATTAAGAAAGTGTCTGAAAATACAGATGCAATGTTTGAAATTGATGCGTATATTATCTACGAGGATGAAAAGGAAGATAGCATCACGGAAATCCTGTCCATTATGACAACGGACGGGGAAGTTTACGCAACGAATAGCCCTACTTTCCAGCGGGAATTTAACGATCTTGTAACGATATTTGAGTTAACGAAAGAGCCATTGCCCCCTATCAAAATCGTTGAGGGTCTGTCAAAATCCGGAAGAACATTTTACAGGTGCGATCTTGCGTAAATATTTTAACTCTGAATACCTGTATCTGAATAGTGGATATTTAAACATTAGGTGGCTGGCGGAATTGCCAGTCACTTTTGTTTATATTCTGGGGGCAAGAGGTATAGGTAAGACGTATGGTGCGCTGAAATACATGATCGAGGAGGACAAGCAATTTATCTTGATGCGGCGGACGCAAACGCAGGCCGATCTGATTAGCAACGAGTCATTCACCCCAATTAAATCGGTTTTTAACGATATGGCTTTAGCCTATAAGGTTAATAAAATTTCTAAACAGACTGGGGCGATTTATTATGACCCGGAAGAATGCTACACGGATAGCAAATTCGGTTACTCGATGCCGTTTTGCTATACCTGTGCATTATCAACATTTTCTAACATGCGTGGGTTCGACTCTTCAGAAACCGAGTGGCTTATTTTTGATGAGTTCATTCCGCAGAGACAGGAGCGGCCGATTGCACAGGAGGGACAGGCTTTTTTAAATTGTTACGAGACAATTAATCGTAACAGGGAGCTACAAGGCAAGCCGCCAGTCCGGGCAATGTTGCTGGCGAATAGTTTTGATATTGCGCCCGATATATTTATTGAGCTTGACATGGTTTCGATTGCCGAAAAAATGATGGTCGATGAGGTTGAGATATGCGTAGATTACGAGCGGGGATTTTGCATTGCGATTCCTAGACGTTCTCCGATCAGCTCCGCTAAAGAGGAAACGGCTCTGTACAAGCTGGCAGGCAAAGATTCTGACTATGCGCAGATGGCAATCTATAATAAGTTCAAGGACAACGATTTTCAGAATATTCGGCCAGTTCCGCTTAAAGAGCTTATATTGTATTGTACAGTGGGCGAATTGTGTATATATAAACATAAGTCTATGGGCTATTATTACGCAACAACGCATAAATCTGGAAAATGTAAACACAATTACACAATGAGCTACGTAGATATTGCACGCTTTAAGAAGGATATGCACATATTGTTTATGGCACACCTAAAGCGCCGGGTGACATTTCAGAGCTATCTTAGCAAAAGCCTATTCGAAAAAATCTTTAAAATGTAGCTCGGCTTTATGTAGCTTGACTATGAGCGCTTAATATGTTATATTAATTATGAGGGGTGGCCAAAATCAGCTCCCGGAAGGAGCGGCCATGGCGTGATTTACCATAAGCCCCTCCTTACTTTTATTTTTGGAGGCAGTTTTATGAATGTAAATGACATTACAACTCTTATTAGCAGTCTTGGTTTTCCGATCGTTTGTTGCGGTGCGCTGTTTTATACGAACATTAAGCAGAATAATGCATGGCAGGAAACAATTGGCAAGATTACAGACGCATTGAACAACAACACGATAGCATTAACAAAATTGACAGATAAATTAGGAGGAGAAAACAATGACGTATGAAGATATTGTAGCACTTGCTAAAGCAGGATTTACGGCAGAGCAGATCGGAAGGTTGTCAGCCGTGCAGAATACAACACAGCCGACACAGTCAGCAGTACCGCCAGTGCCGACACAGCCAGCAGTACCGCCAGTGCAGACACAGCCAGCAGTACTGCCAGTGCAGACACAGCCAGCAGTACCACCAGTGCAGACACCGTATAACAGTCCTGACTATATTTTGCAAGCGATTAACAGCGTTAATGATACAATGCGGCAGATGCAGATTAATATGAGCAATCAGCCAAAAACGGAAACCACCGATGATATTATTGCATCAATCATTAATCCGCAGATGCCGTCAAAAGAGGGAGATAAGTAATTATGGCAAACGATTTAACTTTTACCCAGTTATCTACAGTTCTCAATTCGATTGTGTCCCAGGCCACCGGGGCGTCGGCACAGGCCGTTGTAGATACATCAAGTTTTGTAAATGTTGCACAGACAGCACTCAAAACGGGCTATGATCCGCTGTCTACTGCCATTTCGCAGGTGCTTTCCAGGACGATTTTTTCTACCCGTCCCTATTCGGCAAAGTTCCCAATGCTAAGAAAAACCGCTCAGCAGTACGGGAACCACACACGCAAGCTCCAGGTAGTTGACAAGGACTTCGAAAATGACCAGAGGTTTTCATTGACCGAGGGCAATAGCGTTGACATGTATGTTGTCAACAAGCCCAAGGTTTTGCAGACGAATTTTTACGGCAGTAACATCTGGCAGAAGCATATCACGATTTATCGTGACCAGTTAGACAATGCCTTTTCTGGCCCGGATGAATTCGCCGCATTTTTGAGCATGTATATCCAGAATGCGTCTGACATGATAGAGCAGGCTCATGAGTCGACCTTGAGAATGACAATCGCAAACTTTATTGCGGGAAAATCGCTGTCTGATGAAGATAATTGTGTGAATCTTCTGAAAGAATACAACGATTATCTGGGGCTTGATGGAACTACCGGGAAAGAATACAAAACGATAAACGATATTCGCCAGCCTGATGAATACATTGCATTTACAAGGTGGATGTTTGCACGCATTAACACCTATTCCGACTGGCTGACTGAGAGAACAGTGAAGTATCACCTGAATATTACTGGCAATGAGATCAGCAGGCACACACCAAAGAATATGCAGAGACTCATTATTTATGCACCGGAGATGAATAATATAGACGCTTCCGTTCTCTCCAATTTGTATAATACAAATTATATGAATATTGGAAGCTATGAGAAAGTCAATTTCTGGCAGGCAATTAACAGCCCTGACAGTATTAATGTTACACCGTCCTATGTTAATACAAGCGGTGCAGTGGTAAAAGGCTCGGCAGTTACAATGAGCAATATTGTAGGCGTACTGTTTGACGATGAAGCAATGGGAATGACTACGGTTAATGAATGGAGTTCCGCTACACCGTTTAACGGTGCGGGAGGGTATTATAACCAGTATTATCATTTTACTGACAAGTACTGGAATGATACTACAGAAAATGCTATTGTATTCTATCTGGCTGATTTAGATTAAGGAGGACTGTATATGTCGCTAAGTGTAACGCTTTATAATTTTTCTAAAAAAGTTAATAGCACTGCCCGACCGACCGGAGGGACGGCATATACATGCAATCTAAAAAACACATGCGGGGTAATCAACCCCCGCATTGAGTTTAATTTTCCGTTGAGCCAAAATCCCGCCACATACAACTACTGTTATATAGAGCTATTCGACCGGTATTATTTTATCCAGGAGTGGCAATATGTTGATCGGCTGTGGGTTGCATTTTGTCAGTGTGATGTTTTGGCAAGTTGGAAAGATACGATTGGGTCACAAACGCTGTATGTCTTGCGGTCGGCTGTGGAATACGATCAGGATATCATTGATAATTTTTATCCGATGACCACGGAAATCGAATGGGCTTATGATTTTTACAGTACAGATAATTGGATTATAACTCCCACCACATCTTTAGGCACGTACATTGTGGGCGTTGTCAATAATGACAGTACAGCGTCTGGCAGTGTAACATATTATGCGCTGACGGGAGATCAGATGGCGGAGTTTAGGGCATATATGTTGCAGGATATCGGAGACTGGGATTCCATAAATGATTTTACGGGGGAGACAGCCAGAGCTTTTATCGACCCCTTTCAATATGTGGTCAGCTGTTTGTGGTTTCCATTTACGATTACCGGCGGAACTGCTACACCTATTAAGTTTGGGTTTTGGACAAGTACGGTCAACGGCTCGATTTTATCAACCATGCGCAGTTCGGTAAGTTTTACCCTTGATCGTCCAGCCCGGTCGCAAGTGGGTGCGCAGGAATATAAATATAAACGCCCGTATGCAGACTATTATATTTATTATGAGCCGTGGGGAATTATTCCAATAGATTCTTTTTCGATCGGTGCGGATGGCGTACAGTGTACTGTAACATATGACTATATCACCGGACAGGCGATATTGCAGATACAGTCCGCGGCCGGAAGCCCCGCCCTATCACAATCAACAACCATGATAACCAAATCTGCACAGGTCGGGGTACCGATGCAGATATCACAGATCAGCACAGACTATCAGTCGGTGGTTAGTAACCCGATAGGCTCACTGGTCAACACGATCGGAGGTGCAGTGTCGGGCTTGCTTTCCGGCGGTACGTCCGGCATATTGTCAGCGGCACAGGCGGGACTTGCAAGCGTGCAGTCCTCTGGCGGTAACGGTGGCATTGCGGCGGCGTCGCTCGGTGGGACATGCGTTTTGATTGCAAAATATTATGCGACTGTAGATGAGGACAACGCCCACTGGGGAAGGCCGCTGTGCAGAAACAGACAATTATCGGCAATACCGGGATATATTCAGGTGGCTAACGGTGATTTCGAAATCGGATGCACGCAAAACGAAAAGCAGGAGATTCAAAGATTGCTGGAGGGAGGATTTTATTATGAGTGAGATATTTTTAGCAAAAGTCCCGGAAACAGTGACAGTAGCATTTGCAGTTCTGGCCGACAAGTATGGAGCGGGGACTGCCAGAAAAGTTGCCCTGGAATCCGCAGGCTATAACTATGACAAAGTGCAGAGCTGTGTGAACGATCTGTTAAAGCTTCTCGAAAAATATCAGGAGGGGGATTAAATGCCGGAATGGGTTGTAAAAATTGGAGGTACTGGTACAGGACTGACGCAAGCTGAACAGGATAATAACATATTGTGTATATACGGAGCATTATCGCAGTACGGCTGGACTCGCGAAGCAATAGCCGGCGCGTGCGGATGCTTTCACGAGGAGTCGGGATTTAATCCGGGCATCTACGAAACCTCACACGGCGGCAATCTTAATAATCTCCCGTATTTTCCGGGCGGCATGGGGCTGGCTCAGTGGACAGATTACCCAGCATATCAAGCGGCGTATCCCAATCCTTTGCCATGGTCAGCGCAACGGGAAGGAGAAAACTGGTATAACGGCAATTTTCAGTGCTGGCTACTTACAAAATGTAACGATTCCTCCTATACGTCCATGGGCTACGGGCAAGGGCCACGCTGGGGGTGGCAACGTTCCTCTTCCTATCCTTCTATAGATTTCAATACTTATATTCATTCTAGTGATATAAGTGTTGATATGATGACAGAATACTGGTTCTATGATATGGAGTGGCATTATTCCGTTGTACCGGACGGATATCTGAAAGCCCGGAAGGAATGGGCGAACTATGCTTATCAGATCATGGAGGGAAAAGACCCGGAAGTTCCGGGGGGCGGCGGCGAACCCACAGACCCGTCCGACCCGTCAAGCTCTGACTGGTATATTGTCGGAGTGATCAGACAAGCAAACGAAAGGAGGCGGAAAAGAAATGCATCAAGGCGCACCGTATTATTATGATTATATTAATGCGTACAACGGCACAAGGAGTCCATCTACTGTGCATTGCAAAAACACGGCACTTTCACAGTATTTTCAAAAATACTTGCTGGAAAAAATATTAGGAGTTTATAAATTTACTATGCCTAAATACTGGGCGAAAAACTATACGCTGTACGTGCTGTTTTGCTGGGGATACTTTGCAGTATTTAACACGGATAAGTTTGGCGTAGTTCCCCAGGGATGCGGCTTGCAGGGTTATGATGTTTTTTATCAGCCCACGCACGCTATTATTACCAACCCGCTGTTGACTGGGATTATTAATCCACGAATTGGAGTGCAGTGTGAGCTTGTTAAATTACAGCCTAACTATTCTGGTGTGATGGATATTGTAACGTATTATGCAGATATGCTTGCGTTATGTGCAGAAGCCGCTGGGATGAACCTTGTTAACTCCAAGCTATCTTTTGTGTTTTTCGCAAAAAATCAGAACTCGGCTAACTCCTACAAAAAGATGTACGATCTTATGATGAGCGGGGATACTGCGGTTTTTGCAGACAAAATGCTTCTGGATGATGAAGGTAATCCGACATGGCAAATGTTTAATCAAAATGTGGGGCAGAATTTCATTGCGAATGACGTCCTAGAAGCCATGCGAAAGATCGAGCAGATGTTTGATACAGATGTGGGTATCCCAAATGCAAATACCGACAAAAAAGAACGTCTCATTGTGGATGAGGTGAACGCTAATAACATTGAGACGCAAACCAAAACAGCCCTCTGGCTGGAGAGCATAAAAGAAGGTTGTGAAAAAGTTAACGCAATGTTTCCCGGAACAAATTTACAGGTAGAATGGAGGGCTGAAGATGTCAATCAAGCAAACTCTATCCGTAATGGGGATGTACGATTGGGACAATACACTGCTGGATAGTCTCGTTGCGGCACTGCCAACGCCGGAAAAAATACCTACAGACTATCCCGATCTGTATTATCCGGGACTGCCGATTGATGCCGATCAATTTAAAATCAATTTGATTCTGGAAACGGCGGAACTGGAAACGCTATACACCAACCCAGATTTTTTCAAAATGGCAGTCGGGGCGTGGGCTAACAAGGAACGCCAAAAGTGGCAGTTAATGTATAATACTATGTATTATAGGTATAACCCTATTTGGAATAAAGATGGCACTATCACATATACAGAGAAAGAAACCAGAAATCTATCACTCGATATAGACCGCAATAATACACGTACAGAAAATATAGATGAGACAACAACGCAAAATCTGACACAGACTAACACTGGCACAACCAAACGGACGGATGATTTATCAGAGCAAACCACCAACGATTTGCAAAGGACAGATAACCTCGATAGAGATATGACAACGCTAGATGAAGTTGCGGGGTTTAACTCGGAGTCCTTTGTTAATGCTAACCAGTCGACCGAATCGGGGACAGATGATAGGACAATCAGTGACACGGGGACAGTGACAAGAGATAATAGCGGCACGGTCACAAACGAAAACGATCTGTCACAGACCAACACTGGCACAGTAGCGAGAGAGGGAGACAATACAACTACTGACAGCGGATCGGAAAATCGACAAGACACAGGGACGATTACGAGAGAGCATGAGACAAAAGAGACTGGTAATATTGGCATTACCATGACTCAGCAAATGATTGATGCTGAGAGAGTAACCATTAACTATAATGTGCAGGACTATATTATACAGGAGTTTAAAAAAAGGTTCTGTCTACTTGTATACTAGGAGGATTATATGGCGGATATATCAAATATTAACCTAAACGGAACATCATATACCATAAAAGATAGTACGGCAAGGGCAACTGCTTCTGCGGCACAATCAACTGCCACAAAAGCGCAATCGACCGCCACGCAGGCGCAGGAAAGCGCCACACAGGCACTAGAAGGCGCTTGGAATATAAGTGTATCCCAAGAAACCTTAACAATTCAAAAAGTAGGTGAAGCATAATGTTTACAACAATGCCGTATACAAATTTCCAAAATTTAAACCTTGACTGGATGTTAAAACAGGTAAAGGATATACCCGATACTGTGCAAGATGCAGTAGATAAGGCGTACAATAACGCATTTGCATACGCATCTTACAGCCCAGACACAGAAACACTTATGTTAAAAATAAGTACGGAGGAAACATGATGGATTATATAAAAAATATAATGCTCGGCAATGTCACACACGAGCTAAAAGCGCACGGAAACAACAGCCGCAAGTATTTTTTTATCCATGACTCATATGGATTCGGCTACACACCGGGAGAAACAACGCCCGAAGTCGGCTGGTATCATTGGGTATGCCAGTACCTTGGCCTTACCAACGGGGTAGACGCTTTTCATGTTGGGTATGCCGTAATTCCTGGCGGGTACGGGATAGCGCCCACCGTCGGCACCGCACATGCTTCCTGGGCTGACGTTATCCGGCAGATGGACAAGTCAAACATTCCGCTTAATGAGATAAGCGATGTAGTAATATTCGGCGGAACTAATGACTACGCATACATTAATTCGATAAGCGCTGGCATGGCCGACCTTAACAGTGTAATAAGATCGACGTTCCCCAATGCAAGAGTGCTACTCGGAGTATACGCAATGACTCTGCCTATAACTAATTTCGGCTCCATCAAAAGCGGCACGCTCGGCGTTTTCGAAGCTTACCGCAGATGTACGCAGTACGGATGGGCGTTTGCATCTAACACTGTGTGGTGCCTGCACAAGAGATCGTATATGTCAAGAGATAACATACACCCCACAAGAGCGGCATACCAAGAATCTTCGTACTACTTAGCGCAAGCCATTATGACGGGTGATTGTGACGTGGACTGGTATAGTTATCACAATGTATTACCAGCACCTAACCTGACCGTTGTCAACAGCGGGGCATTTCATTTCCGTTTTAAAAATGGTGTGTGGTCAATTCAGCAAGTAGGCACAACCTCCGGCTACATGGATAACATTACAGTTTTTGCTGTGAATGCGGGTAGTCCTAGCGGACATTATCAGGTAGCGGCAATACCCGATTTTTGCATACCGCCGTCAGTGTCTGACCCTAACGCCAGCTTCCCTATAATTTCAACAGGAATATATGACGCTAATATTAGATATAGTACTTTACAGATTCGGGATAATCAGATACAGCTTAATATAAGGGCAGACTCGCTCAACAATAACGCTACGTTTTTGGGCGGAGCGTGCAGTGGTATAGGCTGGTTATTCTAACTTTAATGCGTTAATGCTTTAGTGCATTAAACTTCGCAGACTTATCAATTTAATGCGCTAAAGCAACACAGCTTCACAACGTCACCACTTTATCACTTTACTACACTAAAGCGCCACGTTCCTT
>ERZ1643247.2644-NODE-2644-length-13729-cov-27.496343_pt1 | contig 13729 bp, 16 predicted proteins | sample MGYA00579264_ERZ1643247 | MGnify/ENA primary metagenome ERZ1643247 (study PRJEB29033, sample SAMEA4952262) | chicken gut metagenome | biome: Broiler Chicken; feature: Gastrointestinal Tract; material: Caecum | place: Ireland | collected 2018 | study: Broiler... | reverse complement strand
ATGCTGACCGCAACGCCGTCTCCCAGAGGGATGATCGACGTCGTGAGTTCATCATTGTGTTTCAGTTCATAAAGGTATTCCCTCATCCGGGCATGGATCGTCCTGTTTCTCCGTTCGACCGCAAACCTTGATTCTATCACATCTCCGTCCTGCATTACATTGTCGGAGACGAGGCAGCCGCCCGGTGTCAGGAGCCTCAGGATGTCCGGAAGATAATGGATATACTGTCCCTTAGCTGCATCCATAAAGACAAAATCATAAGGACCGTCCAGTCTCTTCAACACTTCTGCGGCATCCCCTTCCAGCAGTGTAATCTGCCCTTCTTTTCCCGCGCGGCGGAAATTCTCCCGGGCAATAGGTATCCTCTTCTCATAATTTTCAATTGTTGTGATCCGGCATTCATCCGGCACATATTCGCTCATAAGCAGCGCGGAAAACCCTACGGCAGTCCCGACTTCCAGCACACGCTCAGGTTTTTTCAGCATCAGCAGGACCTTGAGGAAACTCTGCATCTCTCTTCGTATGATCGGTACATCGGCCGCCCTTGCCTCGCCCTCTATCGTTTCCAGTAATTCGCTGTTCCTTGTATCCAGCGAATTGATGAAAGTGACAATACGCTCATCTACTATCATAAAATCATACCCTTATCCGACACAGATGCACAGAGAACATCCCCTGTGCATCTGATCTGTTTCTGTATTATTTCTTTCAATATATCCCACGCAGCACGGCATTCTTCATGCATACCTGCTGATTCTGCTACTAAACATCTACGTCCATGATGATCGGAATGATCATCGGTCTTCTCTTTGTCTTCTTCCAGATATAATCATTCATAGCGTCACGAATCGTAAGCTTGATCTTATTCCAGTCTGTGTGGCGTCCGCTCAGGCATTTGTCAAGCGCATCCGACACTGCCTTCCGCGCATCTTCCATAAGCTGTTCTGATTCTCTGACGTATACAAAACCACGGGATACAATGTCCGGTCCTGCAAGCAGACGGTTTGTTCTGCGCTCCAGTGTAAGAACTACGATGATGATGCCGTCCTCCGCCAGATGCTGGCGGTCTCTGAGCACGATATTTCCCACATCGCCGACTCCCAGTCCGTCTACAAGTACAGCACCTGTGTGCACCTTGTCCACGACTTTTGCGGATTCTTCATCCAGTTCAAGTACATCTCCGGACTGAATGATAAATATATTTTCTTTCGGGATTCCCAGGGATCTTATCACCCCGGCGGCTGCCTTCAGATGACGGTACTCGCCGTGCACCGGAATCGCATACTTCGGTTTTACAAGAGAATAAATAAGTTTCAGCTCCTCCTGACATGCATGCCCTGAAACATGCGTATCCTGGAAGATTACTTCAGCGCCTTTTGCGGAGAGCTCATTGATCACGCGAGATACGGATTTCTCATTTCCCGGGATCGGATTGGAGCTGAAGATGATCGTATCATTCGGCTGAATCGTTACTTTTCGGTGAACATCCGCCGCCATCCTTGAAAGGGCCGCCATGGATTCTCCCTGACTCCCTGTAGTGATCAGAACCATCTTCTCCGGCGGATAATTCTTCATCTCATCAATCTCGATCAGCGTGTTTTCCGGCACATTTAAGTATCCCAGCTCTGACGCCGTGGAGATGATGTTCACCATGCTCCGCCCCTCTACCACAACTTTTCTATGATATTTATATGCCGAGTTGATGATCTGCTGTACACGGTCCACATTAGATGCGAACGTTGCAATGATCAGTCTCGTATTCTGATGCTCGGCAAAAATGTGATCAAACGTAATCCCCACAGTTCTCTCAGACTGGGTAAAGCCTTTTCTCTCTGCATTGGTACTGTCGGACATCAGAGCGAGCACTCCTTTTTTCCCGATCTCCGCAAATCTCTGCAGATCGATGGCGTCACCGAATACCGGTGTATAATCTACCTTAAAGTCTCCTGTATGCACAACCACTCCTGCCGGCGAATAAATTGCCAGAGCAGACGCATCCTGGATGCTGTGGTTTGTCTTGATAAATTCGATCCGGAATTTTCCCAGATTGATCGACTGGCCGTGCTGGACAACCTTACGCCTTGTGCTTCGCAGAAGATTGTGCTCTTTAAGCTTGTTTTCGATGATACCCATTGTAAGCTTTGTTGTATAGATAGGAAGGTTGATCTCTTTCAATACATATGGCAGAGCACCGATATGATCCTCATGCCCATGAGTAATGACAAACCCTTTTACCTTGGACGCGTTATCCTTTAAGTATGTCACATCCGGAATTACAAGGTCAATTCCGAGCATATCATCCTCCGGAAAGGCAAGACCGCAGTCCACCACAACAATACTGTCCTCATACTCAAAGGCAGTTATGTTCATACCAATCTGTTCCAGACCTCCCAGCGGTATGATACGCAATTTTCCTTTTTTCTCTTTTTTCAAAAAATAAGCACCTCCATTATGATTTATGTATCACATTACTTCCGGGCGCAAAAAGAACAGCAGTATGCTCAGGCTGCTTTCAATAAAGACAGTTAATTCTGTTTTTCCATGCATTCCTTACAGAAACCATAGAACTTCAGTTCATGATCCAGGACATGAAATCCGGTAACTTCCTCAATATGATGCTCCAGATCGTCCAGAAGATCATCTGTAAAAGGAATCACCTTATTACATCTCCTGCATATCAGATGATGATGGTTATGCTGTGCGTCACCCTTTATCAGATGACCGATCTCGTACCGCACGCATCCGTCATCCAGATTGATCCTGTCTACAAGCTGCATGTCCCACAAAAGCTGCAGCGTACGATATACCGTAGCCAGCCCGATCTCGGGATAATCCTTTGATACCAGCTCGTAGATATCCTCTGCAGTCATATGCCTGCCGCTGTTCTGCTCAAGCACTGAAAGGACCAGAATACGCTGATGCGTAACTTTCAATCCTTTTTCTTTCAGTCTCTGTTTAAGCAGTTCCTCTGTTTTTTTCTGTTGTTCCATCCGCGTTCTTTCGTCTCCCCGCAGTAAATAGATCTATTGTAAAGGCTGAAAATGCCTCACATTTCTATATTCACATCCTCCAGCAGTTCTTCAAACACTTTTGATACTGCCAGAAGTTCAGTCTCGTCTTCAACGATCTCATAGACGGAGTCTCCCTCGCCTTTCTTTCCCGTTTCTTTCAGGATCAGGCATTCCGCGTCATCATCTTCGGAATCCGTAACGAGTATGTACTCACTTCCGTTGATCATCGTCTCCTCGAGTACAAAAAATTCGTCTTCTCCATCTCCGTCTGCAAAAGCAAATCTTACTTTCTCCATAAAAAATGCCCCTTATCATCATTCTCCCGCATCAGACTTTCCGGCATCTTCTTCCGGTGATATCTCCGCCGTTATACGAAGATGATCCAGATAACCCTGCAGGATAAAAACAGCCGCTATCTGGTCGATATGTTTCTTACGGTTCTCTCTTCTTACTCCGCTCTCGATCAGTGTTCTCTCTGCCTCCACAGTGGTAAGCCTTTCATCCCACATAATGACCTCAAGCCCCGTCCGCCTGTGAAGCATCTCCTTAAACTCCAGCGACTTTTCCGCGCGCTCCCCGATATCGTTATTCATATGTTTCGGAAAACCAAGTACGATCTTTTCCACTCCGTACTCGGCAATCAGTTCCTCGATACGCGCACACGTCCGTCTTAACTTGTTTTCCTCTTTTCGGCCAATCGTCTCGATAGCCTGGGCCGTAAAACCGAGCGGATCGCTCATCGCGACCCCGACAGTTTTCGTCCCGTAATCAAGTCCCATAATCCTCATAACAGATTATTCCCAGGAATTATGCTCAATATACGCTTTGAGGAGTTCCTCTACCAGTTCGTCTCTCTCTACCTTCATCACAAGGCTTCTCGCCCCGTTATAGCTGGTGATATAAGTAGGATCACCTGACATAATATATCCAACGATCTGGTTGACCGGATTGTATCCCTTCTCCTTCAGGGCCTTGAATACGATCTCAAGAATATCTTTTGCCGAAATCTGCGGCCCCGGTTCTACCTGAAAGAATTGTGTATTGCTAAGATCACTCATCGTATCTTCCTCCTTTTCTGTATATCTCCAATTACGCAGAACCTCTGTTTACAATTTTAATATAATCCCTTTCAAAATTCAACGTATAATTTGTGAATCGTTTTCAATTTGCACTTTTACAACAGTATTTCTGAGATTTTTTTCTGATTCTAGTGCAATTTTAATATACTCCTTTGTGTGACCGGTCTGGACTTTTTTACCGCCGATCATTGCCTCCTCTTCCACCAGAACTTCTACCGGCTTTCCGATAAAACTCTCTTCATAGGCTTTTCTCTTCTTCTCCCCCAGCTCTATCATGACAGCGCTCCTTGCCGTTTTGACCTGTTCGTCAATCTGATCCTCCATCCGCGCCGCTTTCGTTCCTTCACGCTTTGAATATTTGAAGATATGCGTCTCATAGAAATCCACCTTATCGACAAAGGCTAACGATGCCCGGAATTCTTCTTCTGTCTCGCCGGGGAAACCGACGATCACATCTGTCGTCAGAGCCGGATTTTCAAAATATTTCCGGAGAATACAACATTTCTCATAGTATTCTTCACTCGTGTATCTGCGGTTCATCCTTTTCAGGGTCGCGTCGCATCCGCTCTGCAGAGACAGATGAAAATGCGGACATATTTTGGGGAGTCCGCTTAAGGCACCGGCAAACTCTTCTGTAATAATTCCGGGTTCCAGAGAACCGAGGCGTATCCTCCTGATGCCGTCCACATCATGTACCGCACGGATCAGATCCAGCAGATGTCTCTCTCCGTCAAAGTCAATCCCGTAAGAACTCAGGTGAATTCCGGTAAGCACAACCTCCTGATAGCCGTTGGACGCGAGACTTTTCACCTCGTTTACCACATCTTCCTGTTCCCTGCTCCGGACACGGCCTCTCGCATAAGGAATAATGCAGTATGTACAGAACTGGTTACACCCGTCCTGGACTTTGATATATGCGCGTGTATGATCTCCCGGCTTTGTAAGATGCAGGGATTCATATTCATGAGTCTGATTGATATCTTCGATCTCTGCAACAGCGCGGGGCTTTTTATCAGACATTTCAGACCGTTCTGCACCGGCAGCCTTTTTTGTACTATATTCTTCCAGTATCTTTATCAGGTCCTTTTTGTGGTTATTTCCAAGCACAATATCAATGCACGGATCGACTTCTTTTCCGTCCTGTGCCTGTACATAACATCCCGCCGCCACTACGATAGCATCCGGATTCATCTTTCTGGCCCGGTGCAGCATCTGGCGGGACTTTCGATCCGCGATATTGGTCACAGTACAAGTGTTTATTATATAAATATCCGCTCCCTCTTTGAAAGGAACGATCTCGTAACCGGCATTCTCCAGCATTTCCTGCATAGCCTCTGTCTCATATGCGTTTACTTTACATCCCAAGTTGTGCAGCGCTGCTTTTTTCATAACAATTTTACCTCTTTTTTCCTCTTGTTTCTTGACTTTTCCCGGTGCATCCCGTAGAATATACATGAGGCGCAAAGCCTTACTTTATTGTATGATTCAAGGAGGGATTATTAAAATGAAAACCGTACAGATTTCATTAAACTCAATCGACAAAGTAAAATCTTTTGTAAACGAGATCACAAAGTATGACAATGACTTTGATTTAGTATCCGGAAGATATGTTATAGATGCCAAATCAATCATGGGAATCTTCAGCCTGGATCTTTCCAAGCCGATCGACCTCAACATCCACGCTGACGGCAATGTAGATGACATTCTTGCAGCTCTGGACGCTTACATCATCAAATAAGTAACAACAAACACATAAAAAGCTGTCTCTTCTGCGAGGCAGCTTTTTTTGCGCGATACGCCGGGCAAACGGCTTTGCCGTGAGCCGCCTGTAGTATCGTTTCCCGTGATATACCTTTAGGCACTTCCGGTGATACGCCTCAGCGCGCGGCGGATCTTATCTGTATCCCCGCGCGCTTTGTCTTATACTGTTCCTAATCGCCATATGCGACTGTGATAACTTCCGTTGTCTCGATTGCCGTCTTCATCAGCTCGTCAATCTTCTCCGTCAGATTCAGTTCGGATTTTGCGATCCGCTCCACATTCGGCTTTGTGACCGGATGTTTTGCAACAAAGATCGTACAGCAATCCTCATAAGGAAGGATGGAAGTCTCATAGGTGTCGATCTTCTCCGATATCTCCACGATCTCCTTCTTATCAAAACCGATCAGCGGACGGTATACCGGCAGCGTGCACACAGCGTTCGTCGCTGCCAGACTCTGCATTGTCTGGCTTGCCACCTGTCCGATGCTCTCTCCTGTGATCAGTCCCAGACATCCGTCTTTTTTCGCAAAGTGCTCGGCGATCCTCATCATATATCTGCGCATGATGATCGTAAGTTCGTCATGCGGGCACTTCTCATAGATATAGAGCTGAATATCTGTAAAATTAACAATATGAAGCTTTATAGGACCGGCATAGGCTGATACCAGTTTTGCCAGGTCAACCACTTTTTCTTTTGCTCGTTCACTTGTGTACGGCGGAGCATGGAAATAGACTGCCTCGATCTCCACGCCCCTCTTCGCTATCATATATCCTGCGACAGGGCTGTCAATACCTCCGGATAACAGCAGCATAGCGCTTCCGTTCGTGCCCACTGGCATACCGCCCGGACCCGGAATAATCTCCGAATAGATATAGACCTCCTCGCGGATCTCCACATTCAGTTTCACATCCGGATGGTGGACGTCCACCTTCATATCCGGAAAAGCATCGAGAACCGCCTCGCCCAGCTCACAGTTGATCTCCATGGAGTTCATGGGATAACGCTTATTTGCGCGTCTTGCCTCTACTTTGAACGTCTTATTTCCCTCCGGATACATCTCCCCTACGTAGGCGACAATATCTTTCTTCAGTTCTTCAATCTCTCTTACCGGCTTTCTCACAACCGGGCAGATTCCCACAAGTCCGAATACTTTCTTGAGGCTTTCTACCGTCTCTTCATAATCATACTCGCCTTCACAGTCCACGTACACTCTTCCGTGGCATTTATGCACGATAAACTCTCCGTCCACATCTTTTAAGGCATATCTGATCTGGCGCACAAGAGCATCCTCGAACATGTACCGGTTCTTTCCCTTAATTCCGATCTCACCGTACTTGATCAAAAATGAATGAAATCTCATCTTTCTCTCCTTTGTTCACGCGTACTGTCTGCAGTCTCCGCATCAGTGCCGCGTATATCTCCTAAGCATCGGTATACAATTATATAGTGTTTCCAGCGTATAGTCAATTTCTTCTTTTGTCGTAAATTCCGACATACTGAACCGAAGTGTTGCGTCCAGATACTCCCTGGCCGCCCCGATTCCCTTCAGCACACCGCTGACAGAGGGGTGATTCGAAGAACACGCCGACCCTGACGACACATAAATTCCTTTATCTTCCAGAGTATGCAGCAATACTTCACTTCGGACGCCCGCCACACCTACACTGATAATGTGAGGCGCGCTTCCTTCATCCGCAAAGCCGTGTATCGTAGTATTCTCAATCTTCGATATTCCTTCAATAAACCGGCTCTTCAGTTCCCGCATAAGAGCAGTCTTCATCTCCAGATCCTGATAGATCATCTTCGAAGCCAGACCCAGTCCGGCAATCCCCGGTACATTCTCTGTTCCGGAACGGATATTTTTCTGCTGTTCTCCTCCGAACACAATAGGCCTGATCTTTACTCTGCTGTCAATATAGAGGAATCCGATCCCCTTGGGACCGTGAATCTTATGGCCGCTCGCTGTCAGAAGATCAATTCCCATCCGCTTAGGGTAGATACGATATTTTCCGTATCCCTGAACTGCATCTGTATGGAACAGGATAGATGGTTTATACTGTTTGACAAGCCTGGCTGCCTCCTGCACCGGCTGTACCGTCCCCACTTCATTATTCACATACATGATGGATACAAGAATAGTCTCGGGGCAGAGCGCCTCTTTTAAAGCTTCCAGTTTTATCCTGCCTTTTGAATCTACCGGAAGATAGGTTACACGGAATCCTTCCTCCTCTTCCAAATAGCGCATTGTGTTTAAAATCGCCGGGTGCTCGATAGAGGAAGTAATCAGATGGTTTCCATTCCTCCTGTTTGCCCTGGCGCATCCTATCAGCGCAAGATTGTCACTTTCCGTGCCCCCGGATGTGAAAAAGATTTCTTTCGTATTGACTTTCAGCAGCTTTGCGATCGTCTCTTTCGCCTCCCGGATATAGTGCTCTGCCTGCACGCCTTTTCTGTGCATGGAGGACGGGTTTCCGTAGTCCCGGCACATCACTTTATATACTAATTCCCCTACTTCCGGATAACACATGGTAGTAGCAGAATTGTCCAGATAAACTTCCATAGTTCCCTTCCTTTACACTTTTCTTACTTATAGATTATGTTTTCTGCTTTCAAGATGATACATGAGAATCGAGAGCGTTGTCAATCCTGCCGTTTCCGTCCTTAGAATACGTTTTCCAAGGGTGATTGCTTCTGCCCCGCGCTCCTTTGCCTGTACTACTTCCGTTTCATCAAAACCGCCTTCCGGGCCGATGAAAACTCCGACAGACTGTCCGGGTTCGATGTTCCCGATAATCCGTGTGGTCTTCTCCATTCCTTCCGCCAGTTCATATGGGATCAGTATCACATCCAGGTCAGCGGCTGCATCGAGCGCTCCGGCAAATGTCGTCACTTGTCGGACCTCAGGTATCAGGCTGCGTCCGGACTGTTCCGCCGCGCCCTTGGCGATTGCCTGCCAGCGTTCCTGCCTCTTTTTTGCTTTCTTTTCATCCAGTTTCACAATAGAGCGTTTTGCCGAAAACGGGACAACGGCATACGCACCCAGTTCGACCGCTTTCTGTACAATCCAGTCCATCTTATCTCCCTTGGGCAGTCCCTGGAATAAAAATATCTTTGAAGGGAGCTCCGCATCCGAATCCATTTCCCTGAATATATCCAGAACTGCTTTCCCCTCTGCATATGAGCCCACACGGCAAAGGTATGCTTTCCCGCTCCCGTCGCTGATCTGCACTTCTTCTCCCGGTCTCATACGAAGTACATTTTTAATATGATTTACATCAGATCCTTCTAATATAATCTTCCCGTCTCTGAACCATGAAGGATCCGCAAAAAACTGCTGCATAGTTTCTTTCCGCTCCCGTCAGTTTTTGCGCGCTGTCACGCAGACCCATTCTCCCTGATATGTCACGTCAAGCACCTCGAGTCCTGCTGCTTTTACCGCGTCGACCACCGTCTGTTCTTTATCGTCAATGATACCGCTCGTAATATATATTCCCCCGGATTTCAGCTGGTTTATGATGACCGGCGTGAGCTGCACCAGAACATCCGCGAGGATATTTGCCACGACAATATCATAACATCCGTATCCTGCTTTGTCCTGCACTTCTTTGTCATCAATGATATTTCCGATCATCACTTCATAGCGGTCTTTTGAAATTCCGTTGACTTCCATATTCTCATATGTCGCTTCAATCGCACAGGGATCGAGATCTGTTCCCACAGAATAAGCCGCTCCGAATTTTAACGCCAGCATGCCGAGGATACCGCTTCCGCATCCTACATCCAGAATTCTTGTTCCCTCCGTCACATATTTCCGGATCTGACGGATACAGAGCTGGGTTGTCTCGTGCATTCCTGTTCCGAACGCAGTACCCGGATCGATATGGATGACCATCTTGTCACTGTCCTCGGGTTTTACATCTTCCCAGGAAGGAATAATAAGAATGTCGTCTACATAAAACTGATGGAAATACTGCTTCCAGTTATTGACCCAGTCAACATCTTCAGTCTCCGACTCCTCGATCAGACACTCCCCTACATTTAAATAAGAGGACATCTCCTGAAGTTCCCGCCTGATTTCCGACAGAATCTTCTCTTTGTCCTCCTCAGGTTCCAGATAAAAACTCAAATATGCAACACCGTCATCTTTCTCGATCTCCGGCAGGATATCGACAAACATCTGTTCCTTGTCCGACTGTGTCAGAGGGACTTTATCCTCGATCTCCACGCCCTGAATGCCAAGATCCATAAGCATGCTGCTGACGATATCTTCTGCTTCTGTCGTTGTCTTCAACCGGAATTTATTCCATTTCATCACTCATTCTCCTTCTGTTTTCTTTCTTATGTTTCATTTTTCTTTCTTATGTTTCATTCTTTTTTTCAAACCAGAGGTTCATATCTACATTTGCGTTGATTCCCGGCACAACGCCATCCTCGCTGTACTGCCATATTTTATAGTCGTATGGACACTGCGGCTTCTCATGGTAATCCGCATACCAGAAATCATACTCCGAAAGTTCTGACATATCAAGGGTAAAGGCCATCCACTTCATATTGGAATAGATCATGGGCGCATAACCCGCCTGTTCCACAGTATCACAGAACACCTTACAGTAATTGGTAAACTCCTGCTTTGTGTTGTCGTCCGTGCGGGCCGTATCCCACTTAATCTCCTCTGTATCATAGACAACCGGTCCGGTCATCTTATAGGAAGCCAGATTGTCCAGAACAAACTCAGCCTCCTCGACAGCTTCGGCCGCATTGACAGCCTGAGAGAAAAAATATACTCCAACCTCGAGTCCGGCATCTAGCGCTCCCTCGATATTCTGTTCATACATTGCATCAAGAACGAGCTCTCCGTTCTCCCCATAGGCACGATATCCGAGGCGGATAATGACAAACTTAATGCCGCTGGCTTTTACCTGTTTCCAGTCGATCGCTTCCCCCTGGAATTCAGAGACATCAATCCCGAGCCGGGCCGTCACACCGTTTTCTTCATCATCAAACTTCTTATATCCTGTCGTTTCATCAGTTTCAAGATTATCAAAGTCATAAGTACACTGCGGCACATCAGCCAGGAGCGGAGCCTCATAGCTGTTGCCCTCCACATCCTGAAATGTATAATATTCACCGTCCTCTGTCATATGAATATCTTCTCCGCCGCCTGAAGTCTCTTCCGTCTGAACCGCACAGCCTGCCAGCAGGACTGCCGCGCTCAGAAGGATACCGAATATTGTCCGTCTATTCATGTTCAGCTACCTGCATCTTATCCCCTGTTCGTATGATCCCGCCCCGGATCACTTTTGCGAACACGCCTTCTCTGGGCATAATGCACTCTCCCATTTTCTGAAATATCTGACAACCATGATGGCACTCTTTCCCAATCTGAGTTATCTCCAGCACCACGTCCCCGCAGTGCAGTCTCGTCCCCACCGGAAGTGTCCGGAAGTCGATTCCCTTCACCACAAGATTTTCTCCGAAAGCACCATCCTCTACGTCTGCTCCTCTCGCGCGGAACTCTTCTATTTTGTCATAAGAAAGAAGACTGACCTGTCGATGCCACTTGCCGGCATGAGCATCTCCCTGAATCCCATAATCTTCTATAAATAACGCTTCGTTTACATTCGTTTTCTGCGTGCCCTTCGCAGGACTTGTGCAGACAGCGATCACTGTTCCCATTCTGATATCTATCCTCCGATCTGAGACATATCTCTTGTCTCAAGTATGCGTCCGTCGCATCCTTGTCCGAAAGTAATATTTTCTCCACTCTCACAGTTTACTGTATCATCGGAAATACCGTCTGTGAAATGATGACAGGCCGGTTTGTCATAAACCGTCCTTTGCATCTCCTGACGGACAGCAGCGTCATCTGCTCCGCTTCTGAGCAGTTTTCTCAAATCCGTCCCTGTTCCGTACTGGAGACATGGTTTCAGGCTCCCTTCCGATGTAAGTCTCACACGATTACACTTACCACAAAACCGGTGGGAAACGGCGTCGATAAATCCTATTTTCCCTTTAAATCCCGGAAAATGCATATAAACTGCAGGCCCGTTGCCGAATCTTCCGGTACAATGCACGGCCTCTCCGAATTCTTTTTTCAATATACTGTAAACCCGATCCCCATTCACAGCCCCGAATTCCTTCCCCAGCCCGATGGGCATCATCTCAATGAATCGGACGTCCAGCTTATTGTCCCTTGCCAAAAGCGCCAGACTGATATAGTCCTCTTCCGGCATATCCTGCATCGGCACGCAGTTAATTCTGACCGTCAGTGATGGAAAAGAAAGTGCCGCTTCCAGACCGGCAAGAGCTTCTTTGAGCTCTCCTCCTCTCGTAATATCCGCATATCGTGCCGGATCTAATGTATCTATGCTGATGTTAACTGAATCCAAGCCTTTGGAAATTAATTCGTTTATTTTATCTTTTAATAATATACCATTTGTCGTCAAAGTAACCTGTTCGATCCCGGAAATATCTTTAATCATCCCAAGCAGATCCGGCAGGTCCCGGCGTACAAGCGGCTCCCCTCCGGTGAGTTTGATCCTGCTGATCCCAAGCGTCGACGCAATTCTGCATATCCTTGTTATTTCATCAAAAGTAAGGATATCGCTGTGGCTGACACAGGGCACTCCCTCCGCCGGCATACAGTAAATGCAGCGGAGATTACATCGGTCTGTCACGGACACTCTCATATATTCGATTGTTCTTCCATACCGGTCTTTCATCGTCCACACTCCCCGTCACGCCCGGTCAGAATCGCCAGTCCGTGATCCAGAGACGGAAGTACTGCCTCAAGATTCTCTTTCACCGCTTTCGGGCTTCCCGGAAGATTGATGATCAGAGTCTGCCCCCTGATCACTGAAACTCCCCGGCTGAGCATCGCCCGCGGTGTTATCTTCAGGGACGCAAGCCTCATAGCCTCAGCTATCCCCGGGGCATTTCTCTGTGCCACGGCCAGCGTTGCTTCGGGAGTACAGTCTCGCGGAGCAAATCCCGTACCTCCTGTAGTGAAAATTATATCGTTATTATCATTATCACACAATTCACAAAGACATTTTTTTATTTCTTCTTTTTCATCAGGAAGCAGTATTATCTTCTGTACATCATATCCTGCCTCTGTGAGCATTTCGCAGATAAGAGGACCGCTCTTATCCTCCCTTTCACCTGCAAAGCCCTTGTCGCTCAACGTCACGACAGCTGCTTTCCATCTGTATCCTTCCATATTCTCATCTCCGTTTTTTCAAAGGATGATCAGTCCGTTTCCATGCATTTTTCAAATAATAGATAGTCCCTGGTCTGATGCTCTCCGGCGTTCATGCTGGTCATTATATACATTCCCGCTCTTTCCTCCCGTCTTTTTCACGAGATAAATCTCTCCGATTTCCATCGTCTTGTCCATGGCTTTACACATATCATAGATCGTAAGGAGGGCCACACTTACCCCTGTCAGTGCTTCCATCTCCACCCCGGTCTTACCCGTCACCTTCACCGTACAGGTACAGTATACAGCACATTCATCTGCATCCATATCAAAATTGACCTTGCAGTTTGTGATCGGAAGGATATGGCACATGGGGATCAGATCAGATGTCCGTTTCGCCCCCATGATCCCGGCCGTCGCCGCCACACCGAGCACATCTCCTTTGCCGACAGTGCCGGCCTTTATGGCCTGAAACACATCACGGTTCACAAGGATCTTTCCTGTAGCCGTGGCTTCTCTTACGGTCTCGGATTTTGCCGTCACATCAACCATGACCGCCTTGCCGTTTTCATCAAAATGTGTAAGTCCCATGACATTCATCCTTTCTGCCGCTGTTCTTCGCATGTATTCTAACACACTTTCAGGTCTGATGCTATCCTTATTTTAAGATGCCAGGGTC
>ERZ1643247.2643-NODE-2643-length-13740-cov-3.749945_pt1 | contig 13740 bp, 12 predicted proteins | sample MGYA00579264_ERZ1643247 | MGnify/ENA primary metagenome ERZ1643247 (study PRJEB29033, sample SAMEA4952262) | chicken gut metagenome | biome: Broiler Chicken; feature: Gastrointestinal Tract; material: Caecum | place: Ireland | collected 2018 | study: Broiler... | reverse complement strand
TGCGAAACTCGGATACCTTACCGCCTGCCCGACCAATCTCGGCACGGGTCTCCGTGCGTCGGTCATGCTCTTTTTGCCGGGGCTTACGCGCATGAATAAAATGAACAAGCTCATCCGCGAGATCTCGCGCCTCGGGCATACCGTGCGCGGCGTATACGGCGAGGGGAGCGCCGCGGAAGGGTATATGTATCAGATCAGTAACGAGGTGACGCTCGGCGTAAGCGAAGATTATATCCTGTCCGAAGTTAAAAAGGCGGTTCTCGAGATCGTCAATATGGAAACGCAGGCACGGCGCGCTCTCCTTTCGGAAGATTATATAGGCGTAAAAGACGGCTGCCGCCGTGCGTTCGGTATTCTGACCTATTGCGAAACGATCTCGTTCGGCGAATTTCTGAAATATATGTCCGACGTAAAACTGGGCGCGGCGCTCGGTTTTGTCCCGATAGAAAGTTTTTCGGGATTGGACGATCTCATTGAGGCATTGCGGCCGGCAAACATATCGCTTTTGAGCGACGAACGGCTCAGCGCGGCGGAGCGCGACATTCTGCGCGCGGAAAAATGCAGGGAAGGCTTAAAGGCATTGGCGCGCTGATTATACGGAGACAGAATGAACTACTTTGACAAATTTTCTATCAACCTGCAAAAGGCACTCAAACTTTCCATCGAGGCGGCAAAGCATTACGGCAGCACTTATGTCGGAAGCGAACATGTACTGTTCGGTATCCTGAACGTGCCCGAATGCCGCGCATGCAAGATTTTAACGGCGGCGGGCGTTTCCGAGCCCGAATACCGCAATGCGTTCGTGCGCACGCTGGATAAGCGCATCAAGCTCAGCGGGTTCACGCCCCGCACGAAAAACATGTTCGAAAAGGCGATCGAATATGCGATCAACCGCGACGGTACGGGCGCGAGCGTCGGATCGGAGTATATGCTCATGGCGATCGTGGGGGACGAGGATTCCCTTGCGGTGCGCATTTTGCGTTCGCTCGGCACGGATATCGACATGATCGTTGCGGAACTGGACGACGAGTTCAGCGGCGGCGGATATGCGGACGAGGGCGACGCGCACGATATGAACATCTGGGACGAAAAACCGATCTGGCAGAAACCGCCCCAGCAGCCGGCAGGGCAAAAAGCGCCTTCCGGGCAGAAAGAGGGGCTGAATTTCGCTTACGGCACCGATCTCACGCAGAAAGCGCGCGAGGGGAAGATCGATCCCGTTATCGGCAGAAAAAAGGAGATCGACAAGATCATTCAGGTCCTTTCCCGCCGTACGAAGAATAATCCCGTTCTGGTGGGCGAACCCGGCGTCGGCAAGAGCGCGGTCGTCGAGGGGCTGGCGCAGGCGATCGTAAAGGGCGACGTGCCCGATCTTTTGCTCGGAAAATCTGTTTTCGCGCTCGATCTCCCCGGTATGCTTGCGGGGGCGAAGTACCGCGGCGACTTCGAAGAGCGCCTCAAAGATACGATCGAGGCGATCCAGCGCAGCGGAAACGTCATTTTGTTCATAGACGAGATCCACAACATCGTGGGCGCCGGTTCGAGTACGGACAACAGCATGGACGCGGCGAACATTTTAAAGCCCATGCTCGCGCGCGGCGAATTGCAGACCATCGGCGCGACCACGATCGACGAGTATCGCAAATACATCGAAAAGGATCCCGCGCTCGAACGCAGGTTTACGCCCGTCAACGTGGAACAGCCGAGCGTGCCCGAAACGATCGAGATCCTGCGCGGCCTGCGCGACAAGTACGAGGCGCATCATAAAGTCGCCATCACCGACGAGGCGATCGTGGCGGCGGCAAGCCTTTCGGACAGGTATATCACGGACAGGTTTTTGCCCGACAAGGCGATCGACCTGATCGACGAGGCGGCGAGCCGTGCGCGGCTCGACAGCTTTAACGGGCCTTCGGGCATCAAAGAAAAAGAGGCGGAGATCGAGCGGCTGACGGCGGAAAAGGCGAAAGCGGTCAGGCGCGACGACTTTATGGCTGCGCAGCACTGTCTCGATCAGATCAAGCATCTTGAAGAGGAGATCGCCGCGATCCGCGAAGATTGGGAAAAAAACCGCGGCGAACCGCGCGCGTCGATCGGCGCGGATGACGTGGCGAAGATCGTCAGCGGCTGGACGGGCGTACCCGTCGTAAAGCTGACGGAAGAAGAGAGCCAGCGACTCATGCACCTGGAAGAGGAACTGCACGCGCGGGTCATCGGACAGAACGAGGCGGTTTCTGCGGTCGCAAAGGCGATCCGCCGTGCGCGCGCGGGACTGAAAGATCCGAATAAACCTATCGGATCGTTCATTTTCGTGGGACCGACGGGCGTCGGAAAGACCGAGCTTTCCAAGGCGCTCGCGGCGGCGCTTTTCGGTGACGAGCGGCTGATGATCCGTCTGGACATGAGCGAATACATGGAGAAACATTCGGTCAGCAAACTCATCGGCGCGCCCCCGGGTTACGTCGGCTTTGACGACGCGTCGGGGCAGCTGACCGAAAAGATACGGAGAAAGCCGTATTCGGTCGTCCTTTTCGACGAGATCGAAAAGGCGCATCCCGACGTTTTCAACGTGCTGTTGCAGATTTTGGACGACGGACGGCTGACCGACAGCAAGGGCAGGGTGGTCAGCTTCAAGAACACCGTCATCATCATGACCAGCAACGCGGGCGCGAGCAGGATCAACAAAATGCAGAAGCTCGGCTTTTCGTCTGAGGGCGAAAAGGGCCAATACGAGAAGATGAACGAGGATATCACCGAAGTGCTGAAGGCGCAGTTTAAACCCGAATTCCTTAACCGCGTGGACGAGATCATCATCTTCCATAAACTTTCCAAGGAGGACGCCTCGAAGGTCTGCGACCTTTTCCTGAACGTTCTGTTCGATCGCCTGCAAAAGAGGGACATTCGCGTGAGCGTATCGGGCGCGGCGAAAGAAAAACTTTTGGATGAGGGTTACGACGAGGTGTACGGTGCGCGGCCGCTCAAACGGGTCATCCAGCGCCGTATCGAGGACGCGCTGAGCGAAGAGATCCTCATGAACAGGATTTCATCCGGGCAGAAAGTGAATATAGACGTCAAAGACGGCGCATTCACGTTCACGCCCGCGAAATAAATAAACGGAGGTGCGCATATGCGTATAGAGATCATTGAGAAGAATTGTAAAGCGAGCGAAAAATTGGTCGGCATTCTCGAAAAAAAGATCGGAAAGCTGGACAAATATTTCGACGACGATTCTGTCTGCTCCGTCTATCTCAAACAGGACGGGAAGTATTGCAAGACAGAAGTCACCATCCTTTACAAGGGCAATATGATCCGCGCCGAAGTTGCGGGGGATAATTTTTACGACGGCATCGACGCCGTGCTTCCTAAGATCGAAAATCAGATCTACCGCCACAAGACTAAGATCGAAAGCAAGCTGAAAAAGGACGCGTTTTACGAAAAGCGGCTGTTTCTGGAAGAGGCGGACGTGCCTGTCGGGAAGCTGGTCAGGACAAAGACCTTTCAGCTTACGCCCATGACGACGGAAGAGGCGGCGGAACAGCTCGACCTTCTCGGCCACAGCTTTTATATCTTTCAGGACGCCGAAACGAACGAAGTGCGGGTCGTATACCTGCGCGCGAACGGCGACATCGGGCTGATCATTCCCGAAAAAGCCAAGTAAAAAACCAAGACAAAATTTTACCCGCGGGGGAACGCGTTCCCCCGCGGGGCTTTTTATTGGTGTTCGGGGCGCGCGGTTTTCGGTTATGCGTCGGGAAGTGCATAGAACGAATCTGTGATGAGTTGACGGGAGGTGAGGTACCGATCACCGGCTTTGTCGAAGATATGGTATTCCGCAGTAGAATGCATCAGGGTGTTTTCGGTTGCCTGCCTTGCGATAAGGATCGTGGTATTCCCCCGGTACGTTCTTTCGTCAAGCTGATAAATGCCGTAAGCCGCCGTGGAGTCGACGGGCGGATAAAATTTCCGTTGCAGGGCAAAACCTGCGGGATCGGGGACGGCGATATACAGAGAATAGCTGCGGTATGCCTGCGTAAGGCGTATGTCGGTCGACTGAGATACGCTATCGCCTGATCCGTCGCCGGTCAGAAAAAGGAATGATCCGTTTACCGTATCGGGCGGAGCGGGCACAGAGTCCGCCGCGCTCTGGTAGCCTTCGATCCCGGAATCGATCAGGTTTCCGATTCCGCTGATTTCCAAAGCAGTTTTCTGGGGGACAATGCTCTCGATGAACGAGATTTCAACGATGTCGTCTTTGGCGGTTTTACGGGAATCCTGTTTTCCGTTCCATTCCCGGCTGAACGTCACATATTTTTTGGCGATCCGGTGTTCTGTGTCGGAAACATCGCTGGCGGTGATCGAATAGAACAGGTCTTTCCAAAATTCAGTCGTTTCTTTGTCGGAAAAGTAATCGCAGGTCTTTGTATGTTGGTATGTCGCGCCTGCGGTCTGTAAGAGTTTTTTTGTGTTTTCGCCCGTATAATTCTTTTATGTATGATGGAACATTTAAGCGTTTTAGGTTGCTTATGCCGGGCCGACCGGGTGATTCAAGAAAGGTAAGGGGAGATTTCAGTGCTGACCCCGTAAGTCCTGTCGGTAAACACATCGGAATAAGCTGCATTTACTTTGAAGTCGCCCTCGATGTCGGACGCTTCCAGGCAGATCGTCAGCGAACCGCCGTAAATATTTCCGTTCAAAGAATAATCGCCGTAAGCAGTATCTTCCGAAGAGACATTTTGCGATGTTTCATCAAAAAAAATTTTTCTGAACATGTTGTCGGGGGAGAAAGTGTATTCCCAGCGGACTGTATTGGAATCAGTATCCCTTTGCAGGGTCGCCATTTTTTCGAATCGCCAGTTCATAAAGTAAAGGAAAGTGCCGGACTCGGTTTCTGGTATTTCGACGCCGCAATTTTCAGGAATATAAGAACTTTCCAGCTTTCCCTGTCCGAAGATTTCGAATATGCACTCTTCGGCGTTCAGTTCGTAGCTCGTTTCGTTGTAAGTGAAAGAAGCGTGGTCGACATACTGCGCGCGCGGTTCGTCCCACCGCCAGTTGAGCGTCAGATATTTTTTTGAAGTTCTGCCTTCTGAAGCGTCGCTGATTGTGAGCGAATATTTTAGCTTGCTGCCGATGTGTGAAGGCAGCGCTCCGTCTGCCTTTGCTTGAAAAACTGCGCCGAATCTTTGCAGGTCGCCTTTGGTCTGGTCTCCCGTGTTTGCAATAAAGTCTTCGGGATAGCCGTTTTTCCGCAAATATTCGTCTGCAGATTCCGTGTAAAAATCTGCTTGCGCGGAGTTTACATACGAGACGATTTTAGATTGTTCCGTTTCATTACCGCATGCGGCGAACAGGAACAGAAACGCCGCCCCCAACGCGCAAGTGAGTATTTGTTGATATTTTTTCATTTTAGCGTCTCCTTAAACGAAATAACAATAACGAGGGATTTTAAGGATATATATTATATTATCTTATAATTGTTTCGTAGCATTCACCGCTTTGAATATAACGAGATGTATCTTCGATTGTACTTGTAAAAGATAATCGTAAAGGAAGTTCAAAAGTAATTTGGAAATCTGTAACTTCATAATCTTCTAACCAATGGAAAACGGTGCCGCAAACATTGTTATATTTTTTATTAATTGTTGGTTCTGCAATAGTAATCGAATATGCAACGCAAAAATTTTTACGATTAACTTTATATTTGCCCCAGGCATTGCTTTGATAATATAAAGTATAAGATTGACTTTGGCTTAAATTTAATCTATTTGCAACTCCAGCTTGTTGATTGCCTCTGAATATAGCATCGGAGCCAGTTAAATATATAAATGTTTTATTAGGGAATGATTCTGGAACAGGAACAAAAATTAATTGGTTATCGCGTTTCATATCTTTCACCTGGACCATATACTTCATAGACAGCCGAGGGGGCTATAAAAGTAAACTCGCTATTCCAAGCAAGGGCAACCAAATCGTAATCATTGGCGGCCACATCGGAATTCCATGTAAAATTATAGGTAACAATATATTGAATATCAGTTGGATCATCATCTATTGTGCTTACGGTAATTTCATGATTAAAATTATCAAAAGCACCGTCATCAGGGGGCGTGCTTCTGGTCGATGCAGGAGCATAGTCAGGTGCGAGGACAGATGAAAAACAATAGCTTGCTTGCTCGTTATAAAGGTGCCGTTTCGTCTGTTCTCCCATTCCTTCAATAAAATCTTCCGAATAGCCGTTTTCTCGCAGGTATGTATCTACAACATCCATAGAAGGTACGGCGTCTGCTTTAGCTGTCATAACGGCACCCATTCCGCCAAAAGCCGTTATAAATAAAAATGTAGCCGCTACCAAACAAAATAAACTTTTCCTTGTTTTAGTCATAGTATTCTCCCTTATTTTTACTTATTCTCAGTTCACTGTGCCGCATTGATTTTTCGGTATCGCCCGTCAAAAACATGCGGCTCGCCTTTTTTCCTGCATCCGCGGGCGTTTCCGCCCGAAAGACAAAAGAAACATTTCTCCTTTGTTTTATGCCGAAAGCCTATATCGATATTTCCCCTGATCACCTCCTCGGTTCAAGTGTAACACGGTTATTGCATACTGTCAATACTTTTATAAAAATCGTTATACAAAAAAACGTAGAGAAATATCGAATTCATCAATTTTTTTTGCATGGCAAAAGCGCGCCGCCCGGGATATAACTTTCGAGAAAGTGCATACAATAATGGTATGGTCGCCTTTACGGATATGGTGGAGCGGGTGCGCTCTGCATACGGGTATCTCGCATCAAAAAAATATACGACGCTGGCGGGAACGATGGCGTTTTTTCTCGTATTGTCCATCGTGCCGTTTTTGTTCTGGCTGACCCTTATTTTCGGCAGGCTGAACATCGACTACGACCAGATCTTTGAATTGGAGATCTTTTCGGGGATCCGCGATTTTCTGTTTTACCTGCGCGATTCCGCACAGAGCGCCACGGTAGGGGCGTCCGTCATCCTGCTTGCGACCACACTGTATTCGTCCACCAATCTCTTCTATCATATGCGGCGCAGCGGCGAGATCATCTACGATTATAAACGGAAAAAGGGAGGCATCGCTTTGCGGCTTTCGGCGCTGGCGCTCATCTTTATCGTCATGATTCTGCTCCTTGCCGAGGCGATCCTCTTTCTCCTTTGCAACGCGTTTTTGCGTCGGGCGTTTCCGTCTTTTCTTGCACAACTCGGCATTTACGCTATTTTGGGAGTGCTGGCGTTTTTTTTCATCGTCATACTTAACTTATACGTCTGTCCGTACCGCGTGCGGTTTGCAAACGTCGTGTGGGGAAGTCTTCTTACCCTCTTTATCGGAGGCATCGCGTCATTCGGGTTTACCATCTATCTCACGTTCGGCAGTGTGGAAAGGCTGTACGGCGCCATCGCGCTGTTTATCGTGTTTTTGCTGTGGCTGTATGTGCTGATGATCTGTTTCGTTACGGGCGTTATCTTCAATTGTTACCTGATTGAGCGGGATAAAAAGCTGAAAATGCGGCATAAAAAATTCTGAGCCACGGGAAAACATTTGCAACAAAACGCCGTTTCATGTATAATGTATGCTAGAAAAAACATCAGAAGAGGGGCGGCAGAATGTATAAATTGTTTTGCGATTCAAACTGCGAGCTTTGGCATACCGAAGCGGAAAAACTCGGACTGAACGTGATCAGCATGCCTTACGTTCTCGACGGAAAGGAGTACTATTACGACCTCGGGAAAGAGACGGACTTCGATCACTTTTACAAGCGCATGCGCGAGGGGGCTGTGCCCACGACTTCGGCAATCAACGAACAGGATTATATCGATTATTTTGAACCCGTTCTCAAAGAGGGGAACGACGTTTATTATGTGACCTTTTCTCATAAGCTTTCCGCTACGTTCGAGAGTATGGACAGGGCGATCGCGGCATTAAAGGAGAAATATCCCGACCGCGAGATCCGCACGTTCGATACGAAATCGATCAGCCTGGGCGCCGGCTTTCAGGTGCGCCTGGCGGCGGAAAAGTACCTTGCGGGCGCCACGATGGACGAGCTGGACGCTTATCTTGCCGAAGTGCGCGATCATACCGTCGTTTACTTCGTCGTCGACGACCTCGTCTATCTCAAACGGGGAGGGAGGATCTCGGCCCTGACGGCGGCGTTCGGAAAGCTGCTCGGCATCAAGCCGCTCATCACCGTCAAAGAGGACGGTTCTTTGCAGAGCGTGGGCAAGATCAAAGGTGCAAAAAAGGTGTTTTCCGAGTTCATTTCCCTCATGCGCGGGCATTCGTTCGATAAAAACCATCGCGTGGAAGTTTTACAGGCGGACTGCCCCGAGATCGGCGACGCATTTGTCGCCGCGCTCAAAGAGGCGTTCGGCGACGATATCCGCATCGATTATCAGGTTGTGGGGCCCGTTATAGCGTCTCATTGCGGGCCGGGCACGCTCGGGCTCATCTTTTATGGGAACAAAAACTGACAGGGCAGATCTGTTTTGAAAAAGATTTTTATGACCGCCGCCGCATCGGCTGCCGCGATTTCGCTTTTATTTGCGGGATGCACTGCACAGCCGGGCGGCGGGTATTCGTATTTTGTACAATTGGACATCGCGCGCACCGATCTGAGAGTGGACGGGGAACTCGTTTCCGTTTCTGAATACAGAGAATTGATGGAAGATCTCGAATCCCTCATGAACGGTCTGGAAGAGGATTTCAGCGTCGAATTTTCAGACAGCGACCTTTCGCGGGTCAATGCGGCGGGGACAGGGGAATCGGTCGCTTTGAGTGCCGAAACGAAAAAGCTCTTTGCGATTGCCGAAGATTATTCCGATCTGACGGGCGGCAAGTTTTCTCCCGCGCTCTATCCCCTGACAACGTTGTGGGGCTTTTCGCCCGAAAATGCGGGGCGCTACGGTGTTTCCCGCGCAGAACCGTCGGAAAGTGCGCTTTCTTCCGCGCGGGCGCTTTCGGATCTGTCTCTCTTTTCGGTTGAGGAAGGGGTCGTAACAAAAAAGGCGGACGGCGCGATGCTGGATTTCGGCGGCATTGCCAAAGGGTATATGTGCGACCGCGCCGTTGAGTATCTTCGCAGCCGTTTTGAAGGGCAGGAGATCGATGCGATCGTCAATGTGTCTTCGTCCAATACGGCACTGCTCGGCAAAAAACGGGAAGAGGGCGGCGTCAGCCGCGGTTATAATGTCGGGATCGACAATCCGCGCGCCCTGACGACGGGCGTCGGGACTGGGCTGTACCTTGTCGGGCTGTCCGACGTGTCCGTCACGACCAGCGCGGACAATTACCGCTGTTATGTTTACGGCGGAAAGATTTATCCGCACATTATCGATCCCGAAACTGGAAAGCCCGCCGACAGGGGCATCATCAGCGTGACGATCGTCGTGCCGAACGACGGATACTTGTATTCCGGTGCGCTTGCCGACGCACTGTCTACGGCAGCGTTCTGCATGCCGCTCACCCGTTCGCTCGCGTTTTTGCAGGAACTTAGCGACGAGTGGGAGGGGTTCGGTGCCGTCGTGATCACCGAAGATTTCAAGTATTACGGCGTGGGCGGCGTCAATGTGATGAATCGCACTGAATACGCGGCGTATTGCAACGAGTTCCTCGGCACCGATTACGATCTGAGCGCCATCGAGGACGTGTTTGAAAAGGGCGATGTTTCGTCTGCCGTTGACGAGGTTCAGCCCTGCGAAGAGGAACGCATTTATATTGCGAGGTTGGAAGAGTTATCCGGATGAACAGGGACGAAAAGATTGCAAAAATAAAAGAGGGAAAATTTTTCGTGCGGGGCGACGCGATCGTTTTTGCCGTCTGCCTGCTGCTTGTCGCTCTGTTTACCTTTTTTGCCTTCGGATCAAAGCGTGCGGAAGGGGAATACATCGAGATTCTGGCCTACGGAGAGACGATTGCGGAACTCCCTCTCGATGAGGATGCGGTCTACCTTTACTCCGCGGCGGGCGGCGGCAGCATTACACGCGTAATGGACGATTCTTTGCTTGGCGATTGGAGCGAGGGAAACCTGATCGGCGTCGAGGGCGGCAAAGTGCGCGTGGATGAGGCGGATTGCCCCGATCAGACGTGTGTACTTACGGGTGCCCGCGGAGAAGGGGAGATCATCTGCATGCCGCACGGACTTACGGTTAAGATCGTGGGCGGGCTGGGGAGCGACGCATGAAACGCTTTCCCGCACGGCGCATCGCGGCGCTCGGCGTATTGCTTGCCATGGCGAGCGTTCTGTTTATCGTCGAGTCGCTCATTCCGCCCCTTCTGCCCATGGCGCCGTACGTCAAGATCGGGCTTGCGAACAGCGTTGTGCTGTTCGTGATCATCGCGTTCGGTTCGCGCGACGCGTTCATTTTTATCTTGCTGAAAAATGCGTTGACAGCGCTTTTCGTTACTCCTTTCGTTTTGCCCTTCAATCTGGCGGGCAGTCTCTGCGCATACCTTGCCATGGCGGGGCTGTATGCGGCGCTGTATCCGAAAGTCAGTCTGGTGTCGGTCAGTGCGGCGGGCGCAATTCTCAGTAACATCGCGCGCACGGGCGTGGCGGTTCTTATCATGGAAGCGCCGTCCCTGTATATTCAGCTCCCGTTCGTGTGCGTATTCAGTGTGCTCGCGGGGATCGTGATCGGAATTTTGACGACTTTCTTGGTAAAATACCTGCCCGAAAGATTGACAAAATTTGAATAATATAGTAAAATCATTAAATGTAACGCAGAGATGGCGGAGCGGTCGAACGCGCACGACTCGAAATCGTGTTTACCCCCATAAGGGTAACAAGGGTTCAAATCCCTTTCTCTGCGCCAGTGATTTATTCGACACATCGAACAGGTATGTCGAATAATTTTGAAAAACCTTCGCTTTCCTTGGCTTGGAACTTCGGGAAAGCGGAGGTTTTTCCCGTTTTTTTGGCAAAAATCAGGCAAAATTTGGGTACGATTTGGGTACGGTATGGGTACGCACCTGTTTTTTCTGCCGTTTATCCGCCGAGAAAAGTCTCGATAATTGCCAGGATGTCCGCATATTGCCGCTTATAGGCGGCGGTTTTTTCTTTTTGGGTAAGATCGCCCCTTAAAAAGGTCGCGCGGTCGAGCTGTTCGGGATGGGTATAATATTGCAGCGTCGTGTTCACATCCGAATGTCCCATCCACAAAGACACGGTTTTTACCTCGATCTCATTGACGCAGACTTGTATCGTCCCGAAGGAGTGCCGCAGGTCGTGCAGCCTGTATCCTTGCATGTGGTCCGAAAAAACTTTGCTCGCCGTCACCGCTTTGAAAGGGAAATATTTTCCGTTTTCGTCGGTGTCGAGCTGCCGCAGCAGTCTGACGACCAGGGGCGAGACGGGGAGGTACCTGTCCGAGCCGTCCGTTTTGGTGCCGGGAATGTGCAAAAGGCTTTTTTCGGCGTCGAGGTCTTTTCTCGTGACCGCCAGCGCTTCGTTCCTGCGGGCGCCCGTCAGGTAAACGAAGATATAATAGCTCTTCTGTGCCTGCGTTGCCCGCGTGCTGTGCAGCAGCGCCGAAAAGAATGCTTTCTGATCGTCGAAAGTGAGCGCCTTGCCTTTGTCGGCATTATGTACGATGTGCTCCAGCGGCTCGCACGGATTGGACGGGATCACCCCTTCGGTGAGCGCCTTTTTGAAGATGTTGTTGAACAGCCCTTGCAGGATCTGCGCCTTTCTCGTCTCTTTGACGGAGTACAGAAAAGTCTCCAAGTTTTTTGGCGTGTATTCCGTAATGGGCAGGTCGAAGTTCCGTTTGATGAACTCCATGTTGTAGCGCATCCCTTTCAGTGTCTGCTCGGCGAGGCCCTGCCGCTGTTTATACGGATAGTAGGTCTCTTCGAAAAAATCGGACAGCAGAGGGGATTTTTCCTTTTTGGCGGGTTTCTTGATGTGCGCCTTTTCGTAGCGGAGCCTCTGTTCCAGCTTCTCGCGCAGCTCTTCGACGGTTCGCCCGTAAATAGAGCCGAGTTTGGGGTGGCGGAATTCGAGCAGTCCGTTCCTGCGTTCGCGCACAGAGCCTGTAACTTTTAATTCGATTAACATTTTTTCAGCTTCCTCCAAGGTGTTTGGCAGAAGTTGAAAATCGTTCCCATGTGCCGCGGGTTGCCCGCGGCTTTTTTCTTGTCCGTAGCGGAAGCCCATCATGAAGATGGTGCGCTTCGCCATGTCGTCGATGTGGTCAAGAATGTTTTGCAGATAGCTTTGCAGCTCGTCCATAATTTTCCCTCCGAAAAAGTATTTGGAGGATAATTATAAACGGAAAGTCTGCCGGTTGCAAAAAATTAAGTCATTAAGGCAGGAATGATTGTTTTCATTTTTTCATAACACTTAAAAACAGCGAGGCTGTCAGATAATGCACGATGTGTCGGTTGGTGTGAGACCTCAAGAGCTGCGCATACGGTTGGAAGTTTACAGTTTGGAATATGTATCGTTTTAGTTTCTTCTCCTGTAAAAAATTCGTGAGCTAAAATGCAGGTATCGTCGAATTGATTAGAGATAGGATGTAAGGCTGAGATAAAAGAGAGATCGAAAGCGACATTGTGCCCGATAATTGGGATATTACCAATGAACTTGACAAAATCCTCAATGACCTCTTCAGGCTCTCTGGCTGATCGTAACATAGCTGCCGTAATATGGTTTATTTGGGTGGCCGAGTCAGTAAGCCGATCAGAGTAGCAAAGCTCGGAAAAGCGCGCAATAACCTCGCCGTTTTTGATATGTAGGGCGGCGGCTTCAACAATATCATTCGAGTGGACGTCGAGGCCTGTTGTTTCAAGGTCAATGACAACATATTCATCTAAAAAAGATGGGGATAAGAATTTGGATACCCTTAATCCGGCGGGGGTGTACTGATATTTGGGGTGTTGCTTAATATAGGTTTCAGAATAATATTCCACGGTTAGTTTTGGAATGTATCCGGATTCAGGGTCATATTTGTCATGTTCAACTTTTATTTGCAACTGGAAGATGCGGTTATATTTTTGTCGAATTTCTTCCACATCTTCTTCAAGAATTTCTCCGATTTTATTTCCGTTTACTGTAACATCATAAGTTGTATTTGTTTCTATCAGTGAAACAATAATGGGGTGAGGGAAATGAAAAGGGCTGTCTTTCCAATATATTCGTCTCGATATGGTCTGCCGTGAATATCTGCCGTTTCTTCCGTCTGTAGCTGTTAAATCATAACAAATACTTTCAAATGAATCGTTTACGAAAGAAGTTGAAGGAGAAACGGTTGGGATTGCTGTTTTTCTCTTTTTTTCAGACAAATAAGTTGCAATAGTAAAGTAAACAAGTAAAGCTAAAGTCGCAATAAACAATAGAGTTGTAACTATATTAAAGTCAACGATACTCAGCAAAAGAGTGGCGAATAAAAATAGAATGACCGCGTAGGTAAGCAATCGTTTTTGTATTTTAGAAGATAATTTAAAAAACCACTTCATATCGCACCTCAAACCAGCGTGTGAATATCAAGCCCTTGTTCTTTCAGCCAGCCGACGATCATGCCGAGGACGAAGAGGCGCTGCCTGGCGTCCATCAGCTTGTACAGCGCAACATAACTCTGAAATTCTTTCTCCGAAAAGAGATCGCCGTATTCGCGGATGAAGTTTTCCGCGAGGTCGGAATCGGGGCGGTCTTGTATCGCGGTTGCGCTGCTCGATCTGCCGAGAAGGTAATCGGTGGAAACATGAAAATAGTCAGCTATTTTTTGAAG
>ERZ1643247.2642-NODE-2642-length-13752-cov-8.923195_pt1 | contig 13752 bp, 9 predicted proteins | sample MGYA00579264_ERZ1643247 | MGnify/ENA primary metagenome ERZ1643247 (study PRJEB29033, sample SAMEA4952262) | chicken gut metagenome | biome: Broiler Chicken; feature: Gastrointestinal Tract; material: Caecum | place: Ireland | collected 2018 | study: Broiler... | reverse complement strand
TGAAGGCAAAAATCACATATGAGGGTATGCAGAGAATTGAGAGATACTTTGTACCGGAGGAGGCTTTGAGAGAAGCCCTGTTAAATGCAATATGCCATAAACAGTATCAATCTGGGGTGCCTATCCAGATCAGTGTGTATGAAGATAAATTATATATAGCTAATTGCGGCTGTCTTCCGGAAAACTGGACACTGGAAAATTTGATGAAAAAGCATGCTTCAAGTCCATACAATCCTAATATTGCGCATGTGTTTTATCTGGCAGGTTTTATTGAAAGCTGGGGCCGGGGAATTGAAAAAATGTGTTCTGCTTGTGAAAAAGATGGGGTGCCTCAACCGGAATACACGATTTATCCCGGAGATATTATGATCAAATTTACTGCTCCGGAGGACAGAATTGTTGGTCCTACCGCCAGAAAAGTGACTGAAAAAGTGACTGAAAAAGTGACTGAAAAGGTGACTGAAAAGGTGACTGAAAAAGAACAGGAACTTTTAGGGCTATTGCTGGAAGATCCGGGCTATACAATGCCCCAATTGGCTGATAAATTGAAGATTAGCAGAAAAACTGTAGCTACCCGATTGAAAAGCTTAAAAGAAAAAGGCGTTGTTAAACGTATAGGTTCGGACAGAAAAGGCTACTGGAAAATATTGCAGTAATATTAAGCCTCCCCGGTGAGCTGTTAAAGTATGATGTGGTATCAGCTTTCAGCCACTGGGGAGGCATTTTTAATGTCCAAAGAAATTACCAGCTATCTTCGGTATACAAAGATGCTTTTTTGTGTTAAAGTGTAAAAAGACATAAAATGACAGGACGGAGAAAATGAAGAAAAGAAAGAAACTTAAGAGAATTTTCCTTGTGGTTTTAGTGGTGCTGTTCCTTCTGTACATAGGTCTTGCCAATATCCTGGTAAGTGCGGCCCTGGTGCCTTCTTTTATGGAACGGCTGGAGGCATTTTCCAGGATCACCCAGGAAAGTGTGGATGCCCTGGTACATACAGATGATATACAGCAGCAGTATGAGAAATCCTGGGAGGATACTCAGGAGTGGGCCCGGAACGCCCACGGACAGAAGCTGACAAAGAAGACAGAAGACGGTTATAAGCTGGTTGCACAGGAAGTCTACGCAGAAGAAGACAGCCATAAGTGGGTTCTTCTCCTTCATGGCTATACAGGCTGGAAGGAGGCTATGTACCCCTTTGCCATGTGGTATAATCAGAGAGGATACCATGTGATCGCTCCGGATATGCGGTGTCAGGGAGAGAGTGAGGGAGATTTTATCGGAATGGGCTTGACAGACAGTGAGGACAATATGCTGTGGATCAACTATATTCTAGACCAGGATCCGGAGGCGGAGATTGTCATCCACGGACAGTCTATGGGCGCTGCCTGCGCTCTGATGATGACCGGAAGAGACGATCTTCCGGAAAATGTAAAGGCAGTGGTTTCAGACTGCGCATATACAGACGCCTACACCATGTTCCAGGAGAAGATTGTCCAGTGGTTCCATCTTCCTGCTTTTCCCATTCTGGATACGGCGAATCTTATGCTCCAGCTCAGAGGAGGCTATGATCTGAAAGATGCCTCTGCTTCAGAAGCAGTGAAAAAAAGCAGTATCCCTACACTTTTTATACATGGGGATCAGGACGAAATGATCTCTGTGGAGATGTCCGAAAAACTTTACCAGGCGGCGGCCTGTCCCAAAGAACTGCTCATTGTGGAAGGGGCGGGGCATGCTCAATGCCAGGACAAGGATCCGGAGGGGTATTATGGGGCGGTGGAAAACCTGCTGGAAAAATACCTATAAAAATTAAACTGAATAAGAATAAAAGACAGCATCTGCTTCTTACAGGGAAGAATGGGGCAGGAAAAACTTCGGCGATATCCGGAATTAATGAAATTTTGTGAATAAAAGCCTCCCAAATCCCCCCGGCTGATGTAAAAATTTTGCCTACATCAGCCGGGGATTTTCCTGGGGCTATTCTACAATAATCTCAGCCTTCACCTTCAGTTCTTCTTCCCTGTGAACAATTCCCATTGCAGGCACAGAGAAATCCGGCATGCCGTCTTTATTCCAGTAAATTTTTCCCACAGAAGCATTCCGGCCTGCGTCATAAAGAGGCTGGTAGTCCTCTTCCACAAGATACCGCTCTTCCTGTCTTCCGTGATAAATGATCAGATCTTCGGAATCATCGTCAGATTTGGTAAAGCTGTTGTGGCCAAGGCCGTACTGGCCGGTTTCTTTACTGCTCTGGAATACCGGATAAGGCAGCTTTGTCCAGGAAGAGGCGCTTAACAGATCTGCGTCCTCATCTGCGTATAAAAGTCCTACACAGTACATGGCGTCCGTACCGCTGGCAGAGAAGGTGATAAATATTTTCCTGCCATGTTTGATCACGCCTGGGCCTTCATCGACAGGAAAGCCGTGGAGTTCCCAGTTGTATTCCGGATGAGTCAGCCGGACAGCGGGAGTGCACAGAGTCCAGGGATTGGAAAGCTGAGCAATGAAAATATCAGAAATATTGTTGGTCTTCTGCGCCCAGAGGATATAGTCTTTTCCTTTGTGATTGAAATAAGTATGATCCAGAGAGAAATCCGTAAAGGCAATATCTCCTGCTACAGTGGATACAAGAGGGCCCTTCTCCTCCCATTTTCCGGCCAGGGGATCCTGATCTTTGCACTCGAGGCAGTGGGGACGGATCCTCCAGGGAGATTCATCGGAAATGGTAGTGGTATAGTAAACATACCAGTTTCCACGGATATAGTGGATTTCCGGAGCCCAGATATGGGGGCTCATAGTTCCGTTGTTGATTGGCTTTCTTTCATATATGACTTTCTCTTCGTAAGCGTTGGAACCGTCTGCAAGTCCTTCTAAAGTGTCCGCCCGCCGGAGAACAATATAGAGGTATTGATATTTTCCCTCCAGGTTGTGATCCATGTCTGTATAGGAGGCAGTGAAATAATATTTTCCATCTGTATGCTTGTAGATATAAGGATCTGCACGATGGTAGATCAGAGGTTTTTTAAATAATGTCTGATGAAGCTTTCCTTCAACTGTATATGTACCCGGATTTTGCAGCATATCTTCCGGTATCGTATCCCATTCTACAGAAAGCTTTTCGGTTCCCCCATTAGAATATTCCACTGAAATTTTTAGGGGAAGGGCAGGCGGCTTCCCGACTTCTGTCTTAAGTGAAACATCTTCTGTTTTCGTCAGGAGGACAGGCTCCGGTTTTCCATATACGGGAAACAGATCTTCCAAAAGAGAGACGGGAATTTCCAGGCGGTTTTCCTGATCCGGAAAGCCTGAAATGCCTTTTTCTTTTTTGAAATCCCAGTCTGCGCCGGTATAGCCGGATCCGGTAAAGGAACAAAAATCTTTCGTCTCTGTAAAATACATATGGTAAGGATCTTTGGCGTCTCCGGCAGTGATGAGATAGCTCCCGTTTTTCAGCTGATAAACCGAAGGACTTGTAAGCTGCTTAGAGCCATAGTCCGGAAACCAGATTCCGTTATTCCCGTTTAGAGCATACCAGTTTTTGCCGTTGTAGCTGTATTCCAGATGAAGACTGTCGGATTCCGGATTGTCCCAGTTCTTGGTATAGGGGCGCAGAAATGCCCGGGTTTGACCTTTTTTGCATAGGATATCCTCCTGAGGGAGGGTATGCATTTTGTTCATGTTGTCTCCTTTCAGCGATATATGGAAAATAAGAGTTCCTTTATCCTAGCATGAAAGAAAGAGGTTGACAAGTGCATACAAGTCGGGGTTTAATATAGACAAATAATATTTACAGGCTTCACAAATCAATAGAAAGGAGACGGAAGAGAAGAATGGCCACAATTAAAGAAATTGCAAAAAAATGCGGCGTATCGGTTGCCACAGTTTCCAATATACTGAATGGGAAGCCGGGAGCCAGTGAAGCCACCAGAGAGCTGGTGCTGAAAACAGCGGAAAAGATGGAATACATGCCCAGCTATGTTGCTAAGAGCCTGAAGACCAGAAATACCAGAAACATCGGAGTTATTGCGGAAGATATGACCATTTTCAGTATTCCGGATATCATTGACGGGATTACAGAATACTGTGAGAAAGTGGACTATAAGATATTTCTGACAAATTTGAGACTGTTTAAGAAATACAATGACAGATACTATCATCGGGATGACTACTACAGTATGGTAAAACAAGAGATTAAGAAGTTTGTGGCGATGCAGACAGAAGGGATCATTTATGTAACTGCCCATGAAAGGGTGATGCACTGCATACCGGAAAATCTGTCGATTCCTGCAGTAATGGCTTACGGTTATACGGAGAGCAAAAAGATTCCGTCCGTTGTGGTGAACGATCAGAAGGGCGCCTATGAGTTGATCGGATATCTGATAGAAAAGGGACACCGGAAGATTGGCGTGATCAGCGGAAAGCCAGACAGTATCCATGCTCAGGACAGACTTCTGGGCTATCAGAAAGCATTGAGGGATAATCAGCTTATCTATGATCCTGAGCTGGTATGTTACGGCGACTGGACAAGAGAGTCCGGTTATCAGTGTGTGGAAAAGCTGCTGGAACAGAATGTGACAGCAGTCTTCTGTATGAATGACCTGATGGCCGGAGGTGTATATGACCGGGCAGATGAACTGGGAATAAAAGTTCCCCAGGAGCTTTCCGTGGTGGGATACGACAACCGGGAACTTTCCAGTTATTATAAACCTCCCCTTACGACTGTAGAGCTTCCTCTTCATGACATTGGTTATCGGGCAGCAGAGGTGATGATGGAGCTTTTAACAGGTAAAATAAAGACAGGAACCAGAGAATTGGTCTACCAGGTTTCCTGTAATCAACTGATCCGTCAGTCCGTGGGAATGGTCAGAGTCTGAGACAAAAATACAATGGTACAAGTTGAAAAATATGGTACAAGTAAGAAAAAAGAGCCCGAAAATCTCTTCTTTGCAAAGAGAGCCAAGGGGCTCTTTTTTTGATGTTTTGCACAAATAAAAGTACAAGAAATCAAGGAAATGAGAAGAAATCAAAGGGGAAAATTTGTGCAATTTATATATACTTAAACGATTTAAATTATCAACAAGTTGTGTAAAAAAATAAAAAGTTAAAAAACAAGAGAAAAACATAGAAAAAACGAGATAAAATGAGATGCAGAAATATATACGTACATATATGCGTTTTATTTATGGGGAGGGTATGGTATAAATAAGAAAACCGAGGGAAACTTGCACAAAACAACGGATTATTAAGGTGGAAAGTGCTACATATTACAAAAATAAATGGAACAGATATATGGAAAAATAAGTAAAAATGGAGCATTTTCGATTAAACGATTAATTGAAAAAACAGACAAGTTGGCGGTTTTGAACACAGTTGAAGGAGCGCAGTGAAGGATGGGAAAAGACAGGCTTGCAGATATTTCTCTGAAAAACATAGCCATTACCGATGGATTCTGGAATAAATACAGAAACCTGGTGAAAGATGTGATCATTCCCTACCAGTGGGATACGCTGAATGATAATGTGCCGGACGCAGAGCCAAGCCATTGCATTGAAAATTTCCGTATCGCCGCAGGGGAGAAAAACGGAGAATTTTACGGGGCAGTATTCCAGGATACAGATGTAGCTAAATGGCTGGAAGCAGTAGCATATGTGCTGGACTCCCAGGGACGAGACGAAGAACTGGAAAAGCTTGCAGATGAGACCATTGACCTGATCGGAAAGGCCCAGGGATCTGACGGCTATCTGAATACATATTTTACCATCAAAGAGCCGGAAAGACGATGGACAAACCTGAGAGAAGGCCATGAACTTTATACCGCAGGACATATGATCGAGGCTGCAGTAGCTTACTATCAGGCTACAGGGAAAAGAAAGTTCCTGGATATTGTGATGAGATTTGCAGATCTGATCAGCGAGAGATTCGGCCCGGAAGACGGTAAATGCCATGGGTATCCGGGACATCCGGAGATTGAACTGGCCCTGGTAAAGCTTTACCGGGTGACAAGAAAGAAGAACTATCTGGAAACTGCCAAATTTTTTGTGGATGCCAGAGGCGTGGGGGAAAATTATTTCTTCCAGGAAGAAAAAGGTGAGAGATATCAGCAGATATTTCCTGAGTTTACCGGATATGAACCGGAGTACTCCCAATCCCACAAGCCCGTCAGAGAACAGAAAACTGCAGAAGGACATGCGGTAAGAGCTGTGTACCTTTACAGTGCTATGGCAGACCTGGCTTATGAATACCAGGATGAATCTCTTCTGAAGGCCTGCGAAACCCTCTGGAAAAACATGGTTACAAAGAGGATGTATATAACAGGAGGCATTGGTTCCTCAGGACTGTTAGAGAGATTTACTGTAGACTATGATCTTCCCAATGACAGAAACTATGCAGAGTCCTGTGCATCTATCGGGCTTGCAATGTTCGGCAAACGGATGGGACAGATCACCAGAGATGCAAAATATGCGGATATTGTGGAAAAGGCTCTGTATAACACTGTTCTGGCGGGAATAGCCATGGATGGAAAAGGGTTCTTTTATGTAAATCCATTGGAAGTATGGCCCGAGAACTGCCTGAAACGCACATCTATGGAACATGTGAAGCCGGTGCGGCAGAAATGGTTCGGGGTGGCCTGCTGTCCTCCGAATATTGCAAGGACACTGGCTTCTCTGGGACAGTATATATATGGAAGAGATGAAGATTCCATTTTTGTGAATCTGTATGTATCCAATGAAACAGAGACTCAGATCAACGGGGTTTCCTGTAAACTGACCATGGACAGCGATTTCCTGAAAAATGGAAATGTAAAGATCAGCCTGAGATCCGGACAAGATTCCAGCGGAAAGCTGGCCCTGAGGATTCCCGGATATTCCCGGAGATTTCAGGTCTCCAGAAATGGGAAAGAGATTGACAGCCCCAGGACAGAGAAAGGCTATCTGATCCTGGAGGATCTGAAGGCGGAGGAAATGATCACCGTTTCCTGCGACATGAAAGCGAGATTTATTCATGCCAATCCGGAGGTGCGGGCAGACGAGGGCAGAACAGCTATTATGAGAGGACCTCTGGTATACTGCCTGGAAGAAACAGATAACGGCAGAAATCTTTCTTCTTTATATGTAGATACAAAAGCAGAGCTGACCGAAGCCTATGAAGATGAACTTTTAGGCGGAGTGGTAACCGTAACCGCTAAAGGTAAGCGGATTTCCAATACTGGCTGGAACGAGGATGAATTGTATAAAGAACAGGAAATCCAGCTGGAAGACGTGATATTAAAAGCAGTCCCCTATTGCAACTGGGGAAACAGAGAGACGGGAGAGATGGCCGTCTGGATCAAAGAACTTTTTTAAACCGTATCATACAGAAGCGGAGACTTCTGATTTGATAAAAAAATAATTTAAAGGAGGGCACTATCTATGAAAAAGAAAGTGTTGGCTGCATTATTATGTGCGGCAATGACAGGAACCATGTTGGCAGGCTGCGGTGGCGGCGGATCCAGTGATGATTCCGGCAGCGGTTCTACAGAGGAAGCTGCTGAGGGGGAAGAAGGAGAAGCAGAACCCGAAGACGTAACAACAGTAGGACCGGACTCCGGTACAAAGATGGAAATGTGGTCCTTTGTAAGTCAGCACAATGACTTCTATGCAAAGATGCTGGAAAAATGGAACGAGCAGAATCCTGACAGACAGATTCAGATCACATTTACAACATATCCTTTTGCTGATATGCACAACAAACTGATGATGTCCCTGCAGACAGGAGAAGGTGCACCGGATTTATGTGATATTGAGAGAGGTCAGTTCCCTAACTTCCTTCAGGGTGAAGTTCAGCTGTATGCTTTGAATGATGCACTGGCTCCATACACGGCGGATCTTGTACAGTCCCGTCTGGACATCTACAGCAAAGACGGAAATTACTACGGAGCTCCTACACACGTTGGTGCTACTGTAATGTATTACAACGACGAGCTTCTTTCCCAGTATGGTATCGACTACAGAAATATCAAGACATGGGATGATTATACCGCAGCAGCTGAACAGCTGAAAGAAGCTACAAACGGCGAAGTGAAGATGACTGAGATCGATACAGGCGGTACAGACTGGATGTGGCTGTCTATGGCTGAGCATGGCGAAGACCAGGTAGACGAAGATGGAAAAGCTGTTGTCACAGACGGTATGGCAGAAATGCTGAAATTACAGAAAGAATGGCTGGACAACGACCTTGCTATGATCTGCCCGGCAGGCCAGGTAGATACAGAAGAAGGAAAACAGGCTATTATGGATCAGCAGTTTGCTTCCTTCCCGAAAGCTTTATGGTACATGAGCCGTTTCGTATCTGATATGCCAGATGAAACCGGAAAATGGGCTATCGCTCCCTGCCCTGTATTTGAAGAGGGACAGCCTCGTTCTGTAGGTATCGGCGGAACTGGTACAGTTGTTACACAGCAGTCTGAAGATCCTGAACTGGCAGCAGATTTCATCGCATATGCAAAATGCTCTTATGACGGCTGCTTAGGTATCTGGCAGGATTTAGGATTTGATGTCTGCAACACATCTATCTGGAAAGATACAGCTGTAACACAGGATGCATCAAATCAGTATATTGCATACTTCAGAACAAACCCATTTGATGTATTAAATGAAATCGAAGATGAGATCGGCGCTATTACTGTTAATGAGAATACCTTTATTTTAAGTGATTATTTAAATGTAACTACATTTAACAGTATCTTTGAAGATGGAATGGATGTTGACGAAGCTCTTCAGGAATGCCAGGATATGGTTGACATTGACCAGGGCTAACTTGAAGTGAAGAAGTGTCTTCAGTGATTTGAACGAAATTGCCTGGGGATAAAAACCTGGGCAATTTCTTTATAGAAGGAGTGTGAGATCGTGAAGTTAAAGAAATTTTTATTCTCTCAGAAAGCGGCCCCTTATGTGTTCGTACTCCCGTTTATACTCAGTTTCTGCATTTTTTGGGTCTACCCGTTGTTCAGTACGGTGAAAATGAGTTTCCAGTCTATCCTGCCAGGGCAGATTGAATGGATCGGCCTGGAAAACTATACGAAGCTTTTGAGAGATACGGCCTTTCATACGGCAATTAAGAACAGTTTTACATATATGATACTTTCATTAGTTCTTTTGATCCCTTTCCCGATGCTGTTTGCAGTACTTATGGACAGCAATCTGGTAAAAGCAAAGGGTGTATGGAAAGCGGTTCTGTATATGCCTGCCCTTACCTCAGTGGTTATTTCAGGTACCTTGTTCCGTCTGATGTTTGCAGAAATGCCTACAGGACAGATGAACCAGATCCTCCAGTTTTTTGGTAGTGACGCAATTCCATGGCTGAAAAACGGGACCACGGCTATGTTTGCGCTGATTCTGCTTTGCTGCTGGAGATGGACAGGAGTTAATATGCTGTATTTTATGTCAGGGCTGAAAGGTATTGATGCGTCCCTCTATGAAGCGGCAGATATTGACGGTGCCAACAGCTGGAAAAAATTCTGGTATGTGACCATACCTCTTTTAAAGCCTACAACAATTTATGTGCTGACGATCAGCGTATATGCCGGATTGGCAATGTTCCTGGAATCCTATATGTTATGGGGAGGAAATACATCGCCGAAGAATATCGGTCTTACCATTGTAGGATATCTGTATAAACGTGGTATTGAGAGAAACCAGATGGGCTATGCATCGGCTGTCGGTCTTGTGCTTCTTGCTATCGCATTACTGATCAATGTAGTACAGCTGGTACTGAACGGTACATTTAAGAAGGAGGAGAGTTGATATGGCAAATACAGCATCTTCCAAAGAAAAAGAAAAAATGGGAATGACAGCGAAAAACAGGATCCTTTCAGTGATCGCAACAGGATTTTTTGTAGTCTTATGTGCGTTGGTTGTTTTCCCGGTATTTGCGGGCTTGCTGGCATCCTTCCGCCCGGGTTCTGAACTGATCCGCCGGGGATTGTCTCTGAATCTGGACTTCTCCACGATGTCTCTGGATAACTATATTTACCTGTTTTCAGGAAATGCAGACTCCAGAAAATACTTTATGTGGTATAAAAACAGTCTTGTGCTGACAATCCTTACAGTTGTGCTTACATTGGCGATCTGCTACTTTGTGGCATATGGAATCTCCATGTATAAGTTCAAACTTCAGAACGTGATCCTTTTCCTGGTTATCGCAACTATGATGGTTCCTTTTGAAATCCTTATGCTGCCATTATATCAGGAAATGATGGACTTAAACCTGATGAACACTACAGCCGGTGTAATCCTTCCCGGTCTGTGCGGTGCTTCTACCATATTCTTCTTCCGGCAGTATATGATAGGTCTGCCCAAAGACCTGCTGGATGCAGGGCGGATCGATGGTTGTACAGAATACGGTATTTGTGTAAAAATCATTCTCCCTATCACAAAACCGGCATTTGCTTCTATGGCTATTCTGTCTACGATGGGTTCCTGGAACAACCTGCTCTGGCCGATGATGGTATATCGTGATGCAGATAAGTTTACATTGCCGATCGGTTTGAATACTTTGCTGACACCTTACGGCAATAACTATGACGTGCTGATCGCCGGATCCATGTTTGGTATCATTCCTATCCTGGTAGTATTCCTTTGCTTCCAGAGATACTTTATTGATGGTATGGTAACTGGAGCGGTAAAAGGCTGAAAAACAAATATGGGGACTGCTGTGCATAATGTGCATTGTGTACGGCGGTCCCTGTTTTTATGGAGGGCTATATGAAAAAATTAAAGATTTTTATGCTTGTGGGGGCTGCCATTTTGTGCCTGGCAGGATGCGGAGGAAATGATGAGCTTTCTTTAGAAGAAATTGAAGAAAAGAAAGGAAGTTTTTCTGCCGGAGCATCTGTCCACGATCCATCTGTATTCAAAGAAAACGGAACCTATTATATTTTCGGGTCTCATATGGAAGCAGCCAAGTCAGAAAACCTGAGAGAGTGGAAATCTTTTGCTTCAGGAGTATCCCAAAACAATGAACTTTTTGACAATCTTTTTGATGAGCCAAGGAAAGCTTTTGAATTTGTAGGGAAGAATGAAGAAGGAGGCTATTCGGTTTGGGCGCCGGATGTGATATACAATGAAAAAATGGGCAAATACATGATGTATTTTTGCACCACGTCTACCTATAAAAGATCCTCTATATGTTTCGCTACGGCTGACAATCCGGAAGGACCCTATACTTTCCAGGATACGATACTGCATTCTGGGTTCAGAACAGCAGATACAAAGAATAAACAGCAGATTTTCGGCGATGAAAATTTTGATATGCGTAAGTATATGATGTCAGGAGATTATAATAATCTGCAGTGGCCCAACGCTCTGGATCCTTCTGTTTTCTACGATGAAGACGGAAGAATGTGGATGGTATATGGCTCCTGGTCCGGAGGAATCTTTATACTGGAACTTGACCAGGAAACGGGATATCCCATTTTCCCGGAAGAAGATGAAGAGAATGAAGTGGACAGCTATTACGGAAAGCACCTCATAGGCGGAATGCATTTATCCTGTGAAGGCCCATACATTTTGTATGATGAAACCAGCGGATATTATTACTTGTTTGTATCATATGGAAGTCTGACAGCTGACGGAGGATACCAGATCAGATTATACCGTTCGGAAAAACCAGATGGCCCCTATGTGGATTACAGCGGGGAGACGTTCTCCTTAGGAGTGGAAGATCACAGCCAGTACGGGCTTAAAATGATGGGAAATTATACTTTCCCAAGCCTTCCATATTCCTATATGGCACCGGGACATAATTCTGCTTTTGTTGATGATGACGGAAAACTCTATATCGTATACCACCAGAGGTTCAGCGATATGGGAGAAATGCATGAACCAAGAGTTCATCAGATATTCAGAAACAAAGACGGATGGCTTGTTGCGGCTCCTTTCGCCACCCAGGGTGAAGAGCTTCGGGAAGAAGGAAACAGCAGCAAAGAGATTGCAGGAACATACTATTATGTTAACCACGGGACGGATATCTCGGCGGAAGTACATGAGGCAGAGGAGATCCAGCTTACAGCTGGAGGAAAGATAAAGGATTCTTCTGGTAAGAATATCGGAGAGTTTGTCACGGAAGAAAATTCTCCATATATTACCCTTTCCACAGACGAGGGAGAATATGAAGGAGTGCTGGTGGATATGGAAGACGAAGCGGGAAATCCGGTTCTGTGCTTCACTGCGGCAGGAGAAAATAATCAGTCTGTCTGGGGAGTAAAATACTTAAAAGAATAGAGGATAGAACGGCGGCTGGACTCCTGAGAAGGGGTCCGGCTGCCAGAATATGAAAGATCAGACCGATGATACAGGAATGTAGGAGATAAGCACTTGAATGTCCTGGTTGTAGTTCCCAAAGCCTTTGCCGAATAAGGTGAGGCCTCCTGTGTGAACTGCATTGTCAGACACCATAAACTTAAATTTCAGAGGGCTTTTGTGATCCAGAGAGAACTGATCAATGGTTACATCAGAAATCTTCAGGCCGTCTATAAAGGTGCCGTTTTTATTGACGATCAGAGTCTTCAGAAGCCCGTACTGATTCCAGAAGGGAAGCCACCAGCTGGGCGTAAAAAGGCCGTGAACATCTCCGAAATCTCCAGGACTGGTCCAGGTGCCGATGGGAATTTCATTGAGGAAAAAAGCAATGTCTGAGGGCCAGTCATTGTTGGTTCCGGGAGCTTCTGAGGCTATTTCCACAGAGAGGATGAGCTGCTCTACCTGACAGTGGGGCGGGAGAAAGTTTGGGATAAGATATTCTACATATCCCTTGGAGAACCAGAGGATTCCAGCATGGGTCCGCTGGGGATGGGCAAAATATCTGGGGTCGTCCACTTCTCCGATGAGGCTTTTCCGGGAAGCGATGCCGCAGGTGGGAGACACCTGATAATCGGTGTACTGGCCCACGGGAATATCCACAGAGTAAAGATTTTTGTTTTCTTCCGGAATCTGAGGCATAACATCAATGAGGATCCTGTCTGTGTGGACCCGGCAGAGCTTTTGGTTGCCGTGGCCTTCATGTTCGGAGAGGACGCTGACCAGTCCACATTCTTCCAGCTTTTTTATATGGCTGGTAAGAGCTCCGTTGGTGATCCCCAGACTTCCGGCGATCTCATTCATATTCATTTCGCCCTTTTCCAGCAGCAGCTTAATGATCTGGATGCGGAGATCAGATCCCAGGGCTTTATAAAGGTCTATACCATCTTCAATTTTTTTAATATGCAGCATAGGCGGACTCCTTTGTTACGGTGTGTTATAGATAGAATAAGAGTTAAACTTTGGTATTATTATAAGTGAAAATTCGGACTTAGGCAACAAAAGTATTTTACTTAGAACTAAATATGGATAAAAATTTTACAAAACCTCTGTTGACACACAGGCATTATCTCAATATAATATAGACAAAAGTAAAATAATTAAGAAAAATATAAAAATATATAAGGAGGAAACACACATGAGCAGAAGAGCAAAAATGGTTCTGGATAAAGAGTTCCAGATCTCCAAAATTGACGAGAGAATCTATGGCTCCTTTATCGAACATCTGGGAAGGGCCGTATATGAGGGTATCTATCAGCCGGGACATCCTGCAGCAGATGCCGACGGATTCCGTCAGGATGTAGTACAGCTGGTTAAAGAGCTGAATGTGCCCATCATCCGTTATCCGGGAGGAAACTTTGTATCCAATTTCTACTGGGAAGATTCTGTTGGACCAGTGGAAGAGAGACCTCACAGACTG
>ERZ1643247.2641-NODE-2641-length-13767-cov-28.649285_pt1 | contig 13767 bp, 14 predicted proteins | sample MGYA00579264_ERZ1643247 | MGnify/ENA primary metagenome ERZ1643247 (study PRJEB29033, sample SAMEA4952262) | chicken gut metagenome | biome: Broiler Chicken; feature: Gastrointestinal Tract; material: Caecum | place: Ireland | collected 2018 | study: Broiler... | reverse complement strand
TCTAACAAGAGTATTTCCTCCTTTGTCGTCTTATTAATTTCTTATACATCCCTTTATTATTGAACCTTACAATCCAATAAGTATATAATAAAGTCTTTTCCGTAAATAATCAATAGATTTTTTCCGATTTTTCTGATTTTTTATACTATTTAGCCATGCATAGATATATTCAAATAGGCTGTGCAGGCTCGCCTGCATCAGAGTATTTGAATATATCTGTATTTGGCGTTTAGCCAAAGCGAGATGCAGCGCAGCGTAATCGAGCTTGCATGGCGGATCCAGCCGTATACGGCGTTTAGCCGGAGCGAGATGAGCGCAGCGTAATCGAGCTTGCATGGCGGACCCAGCCGTATACGGCGTTTAGCCAAAGCGAGATAAGCGCAGCGTAATCGAGCCCGCTTGGCGGCAGACCGGTTACCCGGCCGGTACAAACGGTATTGACTCGGAATCAGAATCGTAATTCTCCAGATGCAGAGTTCCCGCCGTATCCGGATACAATTCAGACAATTTCTCGAGGATCGGAGAAACCTGCTGAAGCTTTTCCTCGTAGTTATCATCGCCGAGAAGCACTTCCACGATTCCGAAATATAGTCTGACGTCCCCCTCCGCACAGGAGATCCTGTCGGGCGTAAGATTATACTTCTTCAGATTACGCGACGCATCCACAATTTTATCGAAGATACTGTCATCCTCCACCGGAAGTGTCTTTCCAAGTTCCACTGCACCCTCGTCAAAGACCAGTCCCTCTATATACGGCACGCCCTCGATCTGCTTTTTCGTCTTGAGAGCAGCTGTCCCGTCCCCGTCAAAATACAGATATGCCTCATCGTAATCCACATATCCAGCCATTTCTTTCTCTTCTACAGTCACACGGACAGTCCATGGATTCTCCAACGAAATGTTCAACTGCTTAATGCCGGCCGGGAGTTCCGGTTCCAGGAAATCATATTTGAGCAGTATATATAATGTATTAACCGAGAGCTTGTCCCTCTGCACTAATGTAGTGATCGTATTTTCGCTGTAATACGAATTTCCCTTCACTTTAACTGTGCGGGTCCGGAACAGCAGTACAACTGCTGCCGCCAGTATGATCAAAAACAGTATTACGGCAAATACGACCGGCCATATCTTTCTGCGCTTCTTTTTCTTCATCCAAAATGCCTCCTTTGTATTTCACGGCACATTGCTCTTTTGTTCAGCCGGATAAGATGGAAAGCCTCCGATGAGGTTTCCACCTTATTCTACCAGACCGGACACGCTGAGCACAAGCCCCATTTCCAACAGTAAAAACACTACCGATGTCCCGCCGTAACTGATAAACGGAAGTGTAATCCCCGTATTTGGAATGGAATTAGTCACAACCGCAATATTGAGAATCACCTGTATCATCATATGCGCCATCGCTCCTGAAGCAATCAGAGCCCCCAGCAGATCCGGCGCTTTTGTTGCAATCACAAAGAATCTCCATATAAGGAGAAAGAACAGGAAAATAATAATACCGGCTCCCACCAGCCCCAGTTCTTCACAGATAATAGAAAATATCATATCATTCTGTGCTTCCGGGAGAAATCCCAGCTTCTGCACACTATTTCCCAGCCCCCGCCCGAAAAGCCCGCCGCTTCCGATCGCGTACAGCCCCTGCAAAGTCTGATATCCTTTTTCATACTGCTCAGGATTGCGCCATATTGCAAGGCGCTCCAGCCGGTAGCTCTCCATGGCAAGAAACACTGCCATAAAAGCGATACCCGCCGTCGCCATCCAGATGAACTGGGAATACTTCGGACTTGCCACGAAGATCAGCACAACGGCAATCCCGAGGATGATGATGGCCGTGCTCAGATTACTCGCGCCGACCAGGGCTACGATGGGCAATACCGGAAGCATCATAAGAACCAGCGTCCGGAATTTTCCCATCTGCTTTACATGTCTTGTCACAAGACATGCCAGAAACAGGATAACCGCCACCTTCGCGAATTCAGACGGCTGAAAAGAAACAGGGCCCAAAGACAACCATCTTTTGGACCCGTTATACTCATCTCCGAAGAGCATGACCGCTACCGACAGAGCAATCGCAGCCAGATAGCCCGGTAACGCCAGCACCGCCCACCTGTGGTAATCGACCCTCGATACGATCACCATGCCGAGAAATCCGATGAACGTGGCAAAGCCCTGTTTTTTCAGATAATAAAAAGGATCATGGAACTTCACCTCTCCATTATATGAACTCGTGCTGTACAGCATCACAAGTCCGATCGCAACAAGAACGATCACCACTGTAAGCAGCGTCTCGTCATAATGCCTCTTCTTATTGGAACGCTCCAATCAAAATCCACTCCTTATAGCTGTTCTACAAGTTCTTTGAATTTATCTCCGCGTTCTTCATAATTCTTAAACATTCCCCAGCTCGCACATGCAGGCGAAAGAAGCACCGCATCTCCGGGCTGTGCATATTCCACACATTTTTCAAAAGCTTCCTCGAATGTGTCGGCCATCACGATATCGTTAAAGCCAAGTTCACGCGCTGTCCGGGCAATCTTATCTCTGGTCGCGCCGATCAGCACCAGTTTCTTCACCTTGCCGTCAAACGCCTGAATCCATTCATCATAAGAGGACTCTTTATCATAACCTCCGCCGATCAGCACTGTCGGACGGTTCATCGCCTGGATTCCCCGGATCGCAGCGTCCGGATTCGTTCCTTTCGAATCATTATAATAAACAACACCGTTCTTCTCAGCCACAAACTCGATCCTGTGCTCTACTCCTTTAAACGCAAGAAGAGTCTTCCGGATCACATCCACAGGCACTCCATATGCGTACGCCATTGCAACGGCAGCCATTGCGTTTTCATAATTATGTGTGCCGAGAATCTGCAGTTCATCTGTGTCGCAGACAGAGACCGGCTCGTCAAGATGACAGATAATTGTCTTTCCGTCTAAGTATACACCTCTGTTAAGTTTACGCCGGCTGCTGAAATATAGAACCTGAGCGTTCACTTTTTCTCCGAATCCGCGCAGCACATCATCTTCATAATTGAGTACACAGAAGTCTTCCGGAGTCTGGTTCTCCGCAATTCTCTCCTTTGCGGCGATGTATGCCTCCATCGTATGATGACGGTTCAAATGATCCGGCGTGATATTGAGGATCGCGCTCACTTTCGGGCGGAAACTGTGTACAGTCTCAAGCTGGAAGCTGCTCATCTCCGCGACGATGACAGAATCCTCTCTCGTATCCTTCACAATGCTTGTATACGGATTTCCGATATTTCCAACTACAAAGACGCTCTCTTTCCAGTTTTTCATAATCTCTCCGAGAAGCGATGTTGTCGTTGTCTTTCCGTTCGTTCCTGTAATAGCGAGGACATCTCCTTTTCCGCACGTATAGGCAAGCTCTATCTCTCCCCAGATCGGAATTCCTTTTTCTTTCATTTTCTTAACTACCGGAAGGTCCGTAGGAACTCCCGGGCTCATCACGGTCAGATCCAGTTCATCGAGTATCTCCTCCGGAAATGCTCCGACTACAACCTCTACATTTTCCGGCATCTTTTCCTTGATCTTCACCGCATCCAGCTTTTCGTTTCCATCATAGAGGACCACGTGCGCGCCTTCTCTGTCAAGCAGAACCGCTGCGGCTTCCCCGCTGATACCGGAACCAAATACAAGTACCTTCTTTTCTTTTAACTCCATTGTACTATACCCCCATCAGAGCGATCAGACAGAGCAGCGCCGTGATGACAGAGAACACTGCCACCACTCTTGTCTCTGACCAGCCGCAGAGCTCAAAATGATGGTGGATCGGCGCCATCTTAAAGATACGCTTTCCGCCTGTCTTTTTAAAATAAGTAACCTGAATGATAACAGACGCAACCTCTACCAGGTAGATAAAACCTACAATAATAATAAACAGAGGCATCTGCATCATATACGCAGTTCCGGCAACGAAACCGCCCAGAGCAAGAGAACCTGTATCTCCCATGAACACGCTTGCCGGATATACGTTAAACAGAAGGAATCCAAGCAGCGCTCCTACTACCGCGCAGGTAATCGGCTCGATTCCGCTCTTTGTCCCGATCGCCACAACAGTAAAAAAGGTCGCGACAAGGACAGTAACGCTGGACGCCAGACCGTCAAGTCCATCTGTAAAATTGGTGCCATTGACTGTTCCGATCACCGCAAAAAACAGAACCGGTATTGCCAGCCAGCCGATATCCCAGTAATAACCGCCGGAGAACGGAACAAGCATTGTCAGCGGTACCTTGGCTACCTCTACCAGATAAAAGGCAAATATAGCCGTAACAACTATCTGCAGCGCCATCTTCTGCATCGGCATCAGACCATCGGAACGTTTAAGTACAACTTTCAGATAATCATCCAGAAAACCGATCAGACCGAATGCAACCGTAAGGAACAGTACCGGAATAATACGGGGATAATCCCTTACATAAAATAACGAAGTCACAATAACAGCTATCAGAATGATGATGCCGCCCATCGTAGGCGTGCCCGCTTTCTTCAGATGAGACTGTACGCCATCCGTACGTTCTGTCTGCTTCATCTTAAGTTTTCTTAAAAAAGGAATGACAACCGGCCCGAGTACAAGGCTTACAGCGAATGATATCAGCACCGGAATCACTACATGACTACTCATAAATCCACCTCTTCATCTCTTTCGTTTCACACAGGGGTGTCCCCCTTTGAGCATCTCATTTAGTATATACCATCACTTAACTTTTTTCAATCCCGAGATACGGCAGTATATTGTCATAGATATCCCTCAGAACAGGGGCGGCGATCGTACCTCCGTAATACACTCCCTTGGGATCATGTATGATAACAATTCCGAGAATCTGCGGATCATCCGCAGGCGCAAAACCGATAAAAGAAGAAATGTACTTGTTCGCGCTTCTCGGCAGTGTCTGGGAAGTCGCCGTCTTTCCTCCGATCGAATAGCCTTCTATATATGCATTTTTGCCGGACCCTTCGGATACTACGCTTTCCAGAAGCATCTGCATCGTCTCGGAAGTCTCTTTCGATACAATCCCTTTCTCTGTCTCATATTCAAAAGTCTCCACTGTCCCTCCATCTGTATCAAGTACTGCCGCACCGACATGGGGCGTCACCCGGGTACCTCCGTTTATGATCGAACTTACTGTTACAGCCATCTGAATAGGCGTCACCTGGAAAGACTGGCCGAATGTCATAGTCGCAAGCTCCACAGTCCCGATATTCTCCCTTTTATGCATGATCGTCCCTGCTTCTCCGGGAAGATCTACGTTGGTCAGCTTCAGAAGTCCGAACTTCTCAAAATAGTCATAAAAACGATCCGCGCCCAATCTCAGACCGATATCTATGAACACCGGATTGCACGAATTCTGTATTCCCTCTACAAATGTCTCCTGTCCGTGACCGCCCACCTTATGGCACCGTATCTTCCGGTCTTCGACAATGCGGTACCCCGGACAGACAAATGTGTCGTCCAGAGACACCACTCCTTCTTCCAGACATGCGGAAGACGTGATAATCTTAAACGTTGATCCCGGCTCATAGGTATCATTGATACAGCGGTTTCTCCACATCTGGTTCAGCTGGTCCTGAAGCTCCTCATCCGTAAGTGAATCCTCATCCACACCCGTGTTCAGTTCGTAAGGATTATTCAGATCAAATTCCGGGACATTGACCATCGCATAAATCTCCCCGTTCTGAGGGTTCATCAACAGGATAGACACAGCTTCAGCCTGCTTTTCTTCCATGACATTTTCAGCCGCCTGCTGACAGTACGCCTGCATATTATAGTCAAGGCTCACCTGAAGAGTCTGGCCGGCAACCGGCTCAATCCTGTCTTCAGCGACTCCGTCAAGTTCAATCCCGCGCGCGTCGGTCACCGTCAGAATGGTTCCGTTGGTTCCCTTCAGATAGTCCTCGTACTTTACTTCAAGGCCGATGATTCCCTGATTGTCGCCTCCGGTAAAGCCCAGTACTCTTGAGGCAAGATCGCCATAAGGATAGTACCTCTTATAATCCTCATCCACCTTGACCCCTGCAAGGTCATAATCGCGGATTCTGTCGCCGGTTTCCTTGTCCACGTTCGTCTTAATCTTCTCCATGGAGGATACCTTTTCGACCTTTTTACGAACATCAGACTCTTCCATCTCCAGCTCCGAGCAAAGCACTTCTATAACCCGTTCAGGCTCCTCGATCTGGCTGTGGATCACGGATATGGTGCACACTGTCCGGTTTGTCGCCAGGACAACGCCGTTTCGGTCCACAATCTCTCCCCGGGCGGCCTTGATCTCACGTTCCCGCTCATGGAGATCCTGCGCCAGTTCCTGATAATATTCCGCGTCAAAGATCATCAGCCAGACCAGCCTTCCGATCAGCGCGCACAGGATCAGTGCGGCACAGATAAATACTACAAGTATTTTTTTCTTATTATATGTTTTGTTCTTCATACTATAATAACCCTGCAAAAGATGTTGTTACAACTTATTACATCTTCTGCAGGGTTATTCCATTTTTTACTCTGTCGTATCTCCCGAAGCCCAGTCATCCAGGTCCGGATCATAATTTTCATCTATATACGAACCGTCCGGATTATCATACGTTTCCTCGTAGTTTTCATCATAGTCCGTATACGTTGTGTCCCCGATATCCTGGCCTTCTGTCTCAAGAGTCTCTTCACTCTCCTCAATAGTCGTAATACCGAGATACGGGAACGCCTCTTCCATGATCGCTTTTGAGAGCCCCAGAACAAGCGAGCTGTCTGCCTGCACTTCTGTATTCGGCTCGTCGATCACTACATAGATCACAACCTCCGGATTGCTCGCCGGCGCACATGCGATGTATGACAGCAGATACTTCCCGTTTCCCCGGGGAAGTTTCTCCGCTGTTCCTGTTTTGGCGCCGATCTCATATCCGTCCACCTGTGCCGCCTGTCCTGTACCATAATCCATTGTCGCTTTCAGGAACTGTTTTATCGTTGCTGATGTTTCCGATGAAACCGTCTTTCTCAGAAGGACCGGATCTTTGGTTTCAACCACATTTCCGTCTTCGTCCCGAATCTGCTTTACCACATGAGGTTCATAATAATAACCGCCGTTGACAAGTGAACTGAAAGCAGAGACCATCTGTGTCATCGTCACATTAAAATTCTGTCCGAATGAGTTTGTTGCCAGATCGATATCCGACATATTATCCGCAGTATAAAGAAGACCTGCCGTATCCGCCTCGCCCGGAAGATCAATGCCGGTATACTCACCGAAACCGAAAATATGCTGGTATCTCGTAAAATTATCCACACCTATCTCCAGAGACATATCCATCAGCGCGACATTACAGGAATATGCAAGCGCATCCTGCATCGTTTCTGTGCCATGTCCTTCCTTATGGGCACAGCTGATATCCGTCCCCAGAACATTCTTCGAACCACCGCAGTAGTATGTCTCATTGCCTGTAAGCTTTCCGGATTCCAGACCGGCCGCGATCGTGAAAGGCTTTGCTGTAGATCCCGGCTCATAGGCATCGCTGACACAGAAATTTCTCCACAGATCGTTCATTGCATCAACCTGTTCCTCATCTAACATCGCTTTCCACTCTTTGTCCGAATACAGAATCGAGAGATCTCTCGGATTATTCAGGTCAAAATTCGGATAGGACGCTTCCGCAAGAATCTCTCCGGTATTCGGATCCATCATAATGACTGCTGTGTTCTTACTTCCGGGATTGCCGTCCTCCGCATACTTCTCATTAAAATCAAGTATACATTTCTCCACAATGCTCTGAAGCGTTACGTCAATAGTCGAAACAACCGTATTTCCATTCTTTGCAGGCTTCACTGTCCGCTCAATCGTGGAATTATTATCAAAATAACCGTATTCTCTTCCGTCCGTACCGTTCAGGATATCATTGTACGCGCTCTCAATACCGATAGCTCCTGCATTTCCTGAATATGTAAACCCGATCACATCGCTGGCCATACTTCCGTAAGGATAAGTCCTCGTATAATCCTCCTCCAGCCAGACCCCTTTGACGTTGGGATAATTCTCATTGTCTTCATCAATCTCTTTGAACTTCTGTGCGGTCTCATAATCGATCCCCTCCGCCAGGATCTCATACTGGCTGTCCGGCTTCTCCTTGATCAGATTATCAACCACAGTTCCATCGATTCCGAAGCATTCTTTTAGCACGGCTTTGGTAGGTTCGATATAAACATCACTGTCTCCATAGTTTCTCACGACCTTCACATCGAGTATCACATTATAGACGCGCTCGCTTGTGGCCATCTTTGTCCCGTTCCGGTCCACAATATCCCCGCGCTTAAAAGAAATCACTCTGCTGTCATAGTTCTGCTGGTCAAGAACTACTTTTGTATAGCTGCTGCCTTTCGTTGCATTGATCCATGTGATTCTGCCTATAAGAACAACAAAAGCCAGTATGACTGCCATAAATAGCATTACCAGCTTTCGTTGCATTCTGAGCGGAAATTTTCTTGTCAAAAATTCAAATCTGTTTCTTCTTCTCTTTCTTCCGGCCATATCAATATATCCTTACTATAATCTGTCATACCGAATATTCTATCGGGATGTGTCACTTGACTGTGCCAGTACGCCGTTTTCCGGAATATCGCTGTACTGCTTGACATAATCGCCGGCAGGACTGTCGTACTCCACAACCGTACCCTCAGACGCATACACCATCCCCATCTCATTCATCGCCTTGTCGCGCACCGTCTCCAGATCAACCGAATCCACCGCCGCGTTATATCTGGTGTCATTCGCCTCTGTAAGCTCGGAAAGCCTCTCCTGCAGAGCCGTAACCTGTTCGGATCTGTTCACAACGTCTGACTGCAGATTCAGATACAGAACACAGACCAGGACTGCGCACACAGCCGCTGCAGTAAGAAATACAGCGTAGGCCGGGCTGATACTCATGGCCCTGTTTCTGTTTCTCGCAACCTGACGGCTTGTCCTTCTTTTCGGTTCAGCCGGACGCGCTTTCGGCGCTCTTACCGGAACAGCCTCCGCCTGGCGCACGGTATTTCCGTACACATACAGCCGTCTCTGATTCCTACCCCTGCGATCAGATCTCCTGTTATTAGATGTGCTGTACCCTGCTGCCATAGCGAACTGCCCCTTTCCTGCTTTTGTCCCTCCGGGCTCTCCCCTTCCCGTCAGAACATATATCTTAACTACTCCCTGTTGCTTATGCCCGTTCAAATATCCTCAGCTTTGCGCTCTTTGAACGACTGTTGGATTCCATCTCTTCCTCAGAAGGAAGAACCGGCTTCCTTGTCACCACTTTCCCTTTTGATACCTTTCCGCAGACACATACGGGAAAATGGCTCGGACAGGTGCATGGATTTTCATTCTTACGGAATGCACTCTTTACAATCCTGTCCTCCAGCGAATGAAATGTAATGATACAGATCCGTCCCCCTGGATTCAGCATGTCGATCATATCATCCAGCGAATCCCTAAGCACGTCCAATTCATGGTTCAACTCGATCCTGATCGCCTGAAACGTCCGTTTCGACGGATGCCCCGACGTCTTCCTGATCTTCATCGGTATGGCGTGCCGTATAATCTCATTCAGCTGTTCTGTTGTCTCGATCGGTCTCTTTTCGCGCTCTGCAACGATATGCTTTGCAATATTCTTTGCGAATCTGTCTTCTCCGTAATCCCTGATCACGCGATAGAGTTCCGATTCACTGTAGTCATTGACAATGTCTCTTGCGGTCATCTTCTGTCTCTGATCCATTCTCATATCGAGCGGTGCATCCACCCGGTAAGAAAAGCCCCTGTCAGCCGTATCCAGCTGATAGGAGGAAACTCCTAGATCAAGGACGATTCCGTCAACTTTATCAATGCCCAGTTTGTGGAGCTGCGGCTTCATATCACGGTAATTGCTCCGTATTATCGTGACCTTCTCCCCGAAGCCTTCCAGACGCTTTCCTGCCGCTTCTATGGCATCTGCGTCCTGGTCTATTCCTATAAATCTCCCCTTGTCACTCAGCCGTCTGCACACCTCATAAGCATGTCCGCCACCCCCTAAAGTAGCGTCCACATAAATGCCGTCCGGCCTGACATTAAGCCCGTCCACCGTCTCATTAAGAAGGACGGATGTGTGTTTGAATGCCATGATATCCTCCCTGTCAGATTCTGATTCCTATGGATTCCATACGCTCTGCAATCGCATCCAGATCTTCTTCGCTCACCTGGCTGCGCTCTTCCCAGAGGGCCTTGTCCCAGATCTCAACACGGTCCTGGACTCCCACCAGAACAACGTCTTTCTCCAGATGTGCCGCTTTTCTGAGCGACGGCGGGACAAGAACTCTCCCCTGCTTGTCAAAACTGCCCTCAGAGGCGCTCCCGAAGAAATAGCGCTTAAAGATTCTGGCATCCTTGTTCATACGTGGTAAGGTTTCAAGCTCGGCAACGAATTTGTTCCATTCTTCCTGAGAGTATACAAAGAGGCAGCCTTCCAGACCGTTACAAATGACAAAACTGTCACCCAGGTCATCCCTTAGCTTTGCCGGGATGATGAGTCTTCCCTTTTCATCAATGCTATGGTTAAACTCTCCTAATAACATCTGGAATCCTTTCTCTTATTGTGAGCCTCCACATCGCTCCCCACTTTATACCACTATCCACCACTCTTTACCACTTGACACCATTCTAAACCACTGAACCCCCTTTTTCAACCCCTTTTTTTGTTTTTTTCTGTTTCTTCAAACTGCAAATCTTTAAAAAACCGCCCTGTTTTCAGGCAAAAAAAGAACATGTAGATAACGGAAACAACTCCATCATCTACATGTTGTGTTTTGTTCATATCAGGCGGATCTCTGAAAATTACCACCTTATTATTTAATTAGTATTTCCGGCGTACAGTCTTAATATCTGCCTTACTCTGCCGCCGCGTCCGCGGAAAGACCGTTCAGATAATTCGTGACCGCGTCATAGTTTACTTCCGCGACCACCCTCTCTTTCCCGGACTCATAAATATCATAAGCCGAATATCCAAGCCATGCCACAAGTGCCAGGGCTGCAAGCGTAAGCACTGCCTTCCTCACAATGCTCATGGCCCTCTGTTTACGCATGATCTTCTTTCTGTTTGCCTTTTCCTGTTTATGTCTGTCGACTTTTTCCTGACTCATCTCATATGGCTCCTTTCACCGGCAGCCGTTCCCACAGCAGCCATTATTGACAGTTTACCACAATCAAACTCAGAGTACAACAATTATTCCGCCGTCATTGGCATACATTGTACTGATCCCGGCCGTCTCTACAATAAAGCTGTCCTTCACATGGATCTTGTCGAGCAGCATGCGCTCCACCTCTCTTGCGCGTTCCGGACAGTTACAGTGAGAAATGGCCAGAATCTTGTCTTTTGTCGCCTTTCCCTCTCTGGCAATCTGATCCACCATTTTTACAAGGGCACGCTTCATGCCGCGCGCCTGTCCCAACTGACAGATCGTCCCCTCCGGAGTGGATCCCATAACCGGCTTAATGTTAAGCGCGCTGGCAACAAAAGACTTGATGCCGGTAAGCCGTCCGTTCTTACGAAGTGTATCGAGATTCTCCAGGACAAAATATGTGTGCTGGCTTTCAATGTAATCTTCCACGGTGCTTACAGTCTCCTCAAACCCAAGTCCCAGCTCCTCACATTCCTGTATCTTCAGCCCGATCAGTGTTTCTCCCACCGATGCGGAGCGGGAATTAAATACATAAATCTGCTTGCTGCTCTCCCCATGCTCCTCGATCCAGAGTTTTCTTCCAAGTTCCGCACTGTTATAAGAACCGCTCAGTTCCGAAGAAAGTGTAACCGCATACACTCTCTCTTCACTCCCGCTGTACAGTTCCATATATTTTTCAGGGGACGGGCACGAAGATTTCGGACATTCCGGACTGGCTGCCACACGGCGAAGGAAATCTGCCTGATCAAAAGATTCATCATCAACGATAACGTCTCCGTCAACTTCCATACTGAGCGAAGCAGTCTCATATACTCCACTGTTTTTCATCCTGTGCGTCAGCTCTCCGCAGCTGTCTACAATAATCTTATAATTCACAATGATCCCTCCCGAACCGCAATGTATATTTCATGTTTCCATCACATGTAGTTTTCAATACCACATAAAACTATAACATACATTTCTTCAGAAAGAAAGGGGAGAATGTGTTTTTTTCAAGTTCACGCCAGGGCTGCCTTCTCGCACTGCGCTTATTCGACTTCCAGTCTGATCCGCCTTGAAATTCCAAGGGCTACTCCCATCTCCGCCATCAGGAACAGGATCGCCGTACCTCCGTAACTGATGAACGGCAGCGTGATGCCCGTCGTTGGAAGCAGGCCCGTGACAACCGCGATATTAAGGATAACCTGAAGCGCAATATGGGCAAATATCCCCGTCGCGATCAATGATCCGTACAGATCCGGAGCATTCTTCGCTATAAACATGAGCCTGTACAGCAGTACACCGAACAGGATAAGGATCAGCAGAGCGCCGAACACTCCGAGTTCTTCGCATATGACGACCAGTATCATATCATTCTGCGCCTCCGGGATCACTCCCAGTTTCTGCGTACTGTTGCCCAGTCCTTTTCCAAACAGGCCGCCGCTTCCGATGGCATACAGTCCCTGCATGACCTGATAGCTTCCCGTAGCAGCCGTTGCCTCCGGATTCAGCCATGATATAACTCGCTGAAGCCTGAAATTGTCACTGCCCGCCGCGTCTGTATTCGCAATCATAACAGACAGGATTATAATCCCTACAGCGGCGATCAGCGCACCGACGACAACAATCGCAACAAATGGCTTTGTCTTCGGATGTGTCACAAATATCAGTATACATGTGATCGCCATTACGATAATCGCAGTACTCAGGTTATCCGTCAGAAACAGGACTCCGCCCGAAGCAATAGCGCCGAATGCACATACTCTTATCATTCCTTTTAGAGTATACGCTTTCTTCCCCAGCCGGCACAGCTCATATGCGATAAAGAGGATCACCGCGATCTTGGTTATCTCCGCAGGCTGCAGAGTCTGGTTGCCCGGAAGGCGTATCCACCTTCTGGCGCCGTTAAACTCCAGACCGAGCGGCGTCTGCACCAGAGCCATCATGAACATGGCAAATATGTAAATCTCAAAAGCAAAGGCGCCGTAAATATGATAGTCAATCTTAGAAACGACGAACATCACCACAAATCCCGCTGCGGCGATCAGAGCCTGCCTGATAAAATAATACAGATCATTGCCGAAATCGGCATCCGCCTCATATGCACTCGTACTGTAAAGCATTACCAGACCGAAACACATCAGAAATACAATCACCAGAAGCAGATCATAATCAAAATATTTCTCATACTTCGTTTTAGCGGAAGTACGGGGTTTCCTTCTCGCGGGCTGTGGCTGCGGAGTACGCAGCACCTCCCGTCTTCTGTCAATCGTCTGCCGGTATGCATTGTACTTTGCCCGGATCTCTGCCGCAGGCATCGGCTGTGTATCAGACAGCCTGTTCCGTCCGTAGCTCTGTCCCACCGGGCGCATCGGCTGTGTATCTCCGGACACAGTGCTTCTCTTCTTCCTGTTCGTCTGTCCACGCCGGTTGACCGGCCTTACAATCCTGCTCTTCATCCTACCATCGCTTTCTGCTTAAAATCTGTTTTATAACAGATAAGGAACCAGTTTCGGTAAGAAGCCTTCGCCCGATCTGATCCCTTATGATAATACTTTAACGTGTAATAATTTTTATTCATCGGGGTGACAGGATTCGAACCTG
>ERZ1643247.2637-NODE-2637-length-13777-cov-12.769859_pt1 | contig 13777 bp, 12 predicted proteins | sample MGYA00579264_ERZ1643247 | MGnify/ENA primary metagenome ERZ1643247 (study PRJEB29033, sample SAMEA4952262) | chicken gut metagenome | biome: Broiler Chicken; feature: Gastrointestinal Tract; material: Caecum | place: Ireland | collected 2018 | study: Broiler... | reverse complement strand
CTGCGGCCGTTGACCACCGCCTTGACGATGGTGGCGAAGTTGTCGTCGGCCAGGATCATGGAGGCCGCGTCCTTGGACACCTCGGTGCCGGTGATGCCCATGGCCACGCCGATGTCCGCCTTCTTCAGGGCGGGGGCGTCGTTGACGCCGTCGCCGGTCATGGAGACAATCTTGCCCTTGCGCTGCCAGGCGTTGACGATGCGGATCTTATGCTCCGGGGACACCCGGGCGTAGACCGAGATGTGCTCCAGCCGCTCGTCCAGATCGGCGTCGCTCATCTGGTCAAGCTCCACGCCGGAGAGGGCCTCGTCTCCCTCCAGGAAGATGCCCAGCTGCTTGGCGATGGCGGTGGCGGTGACCTTGTGGTCGCCGGTGATCATGACCGTGCGGATACCGCCCTGCTTGGCGTCGGCCACGGCCTGGATGGCCTCGGGCCGGGGCGGGTCGATCATGGAAATGAGGCCGATGAAGGTGAACTCGTCCTCGTCGTCCAGGGTGAGGGGCCGGACAGAGTCCAGCTCCTTGCAGGCGAAGGCCAGCACACGCAGGCCCTCCATGGACAGCTCCATATTCACCCGGGCGATGGTCTCCTTCCGCTCGGGGGTCAGCTCCACCTTGCCCTCCCGGGTGAGGAGCCACTTGGAGCGGTTCAGCAGCACGTCGATGGCGCCCTTGGTGAACAGGGTGGGGGTGCCGTCGATGTCGTGGAGGGTGCTCATCAGCTTGCGGTCGGAGTCAAAGGCCAGCTCGCCCAGGCGGGGGTGCTGCGCCCGGTAGGTCTCCTCGTCCACGCCGAACCGCTCCCCCAGCATGACCAGGGCCACCTCGGTGGGATCGCCGATGGAGGCGCCGGTCTCGGCGTTGTTGGTGGCGTCGCTGGCCAGCAGGGCGGCCTTGAGCAGCAGCCGCTGCACGTCGTTGACCAGATCCAGGTCGTCCCCCTCCAGCAGGGAGCCGTCGGCGTACACCTTCTGGGGGGTCATCTTGTTCTGGGTCAGGGTGCCCGTCTTGTCGGAGCAGATGACGGACACGGAGCCCAGGCTCTCCACGGCCTTGAGATCCTTGATGATGGCGTTCTGCCTGGCCATCTTCTGGGTGCCCATGGCCAGCACGATGGTGACGATGGAGCTGAGGGCCTCGGGGATGGCGGCCACGGCCAGGGCCACGGCGAACATGAGGGAGTCCAGCACGCCCATGCCGGTGCGGAAGATGGACAGGACGAACACCGCCGCGCAGATGACCATGATGACGATGGCCAGCTTGGCGGAGAAGTTGTCCAGGCTCTCCTGCAGGGGGGTCTTGCGCTGCTGGGTCTGGTTCATGAGGGCGGCGATCTTGCCCAGCTCGGTGTTCATGCCGGTGCCGGTGACCAGCACGGTGGCCCGGCCGTAGGTCACCAGGGAGCCGGAGAACACCATGTTCTTCTGGTCGCCCAGGGCCACCTGCTCGGCGTCGATGGCGTCGGCGCTCTTGTCCACGCCCTCACTCTCGCCGGTGAGGGAGGACTCATTGACCTTCAAAGAGAAGTTCTCCAAAATGCGGCCGTCGGCCACCACCATGTCGCCGGCCTCCAGCAGCACGATGTCGCCGGGCACCACGTCGGCGGAGGGGATCTCCACCCGGGCGCCCCCACGCAGCACCTTGGCCGTGGGGGAGGACATGGCCTTCAGGCTCTCCAGGGATTTTTCCGCCTTCACATACTGGACGGTGCCCAGGATGGCGTTGAGGATGAGCACGGCGAAGATGACGATGGTGCTCTCCACATTCTCTGACACGGCGGAGATCAGGGCGGCGATGATCAGGATGATCACCAGCAGATCCTTGAACTGCTCCAGGAACACCTGCAGGGTGCTCTTTTTCTTGCCCTCGGACAGCTTGTTGGGGCCGTACTGCTCGGCGCGCCTGCGCACCTCCGCCTCCGACAGGCCGCGGAGGTCGGCCTGCTGGCTCTCCAGCGCCTGCTGGGCGGTCTGCCTGTAGTAGGGCTGCTCGCTCATGACATTCCTTCCTTTCGTTCTTCTGGAATGGGCGGAGGGCAACAAAAAAGACCTTCCGCCAACCGCTGCATGACACAGCAGTTGTCGAAAAGTCTTGTTACCGCACCGGGCGCATACCGCCAGGCCGGAGAACCGGGCCGTGGTGTTGACGGCATGACTTTCAAACTACTCCCTTTTCAACTGCCGGTATTGTAGCACAGCCGACCTGTTTTGTCAATCTAATTTTCCAGTATGCCCCGGTTTCCGCCCGCCGATTCCACAGACCGTTGACGGCGGGGGCGGATTCCGGTATACTTGGGTGGATCCATCAAACAGAGCAAGGGGGGAGACGCCATGCGGTCAAAATGGGTGCGCGGCCTGCTGCGGGCGGCGTGGGGACTGGAGCTGGTGGTGGCGGTGGTGATTCTGGCCGTCACCCTGGTGCAGCTGTTCCTGGTGGGGCAGACCACCCTGAACGAGCTGCTGGCCGGACAGTTCGATCTGGACGGCTTTTTTGTCTCGGCCATGACCATCGTGGTGGGCATCGAGTTTGTGAAGATGCTGCTGCTCCACACACCGCGGGCGGTGACCGACGTGCTCCTCTTCGCCATTGCCCGGCAGCTGGTGGTGAGCCACTCCAGCTCGGTGGACACCCTGCTGGGGGTGGCGGCGGTGGCCCTGATCTTTCTCATCAAGAAGTTCCTCCACACCGAGGAGGACGACGGCGCCGCCGCCGGGAAGCGCCCGCCGGAGACGCCCGCCCACTGAACCGAAGAGCCGCAGGCCGGCCGGCCTGCGGTATTTTTTTGCCCTGGGTGAAAGATTTCCCTCCCCTCAGTCGTATTGTTGGTGAAAGCGCTTTTGAGCCTGCCAGAGAAAGGATGTGGTGCGCTTGCCCGCCCCGTTGAACCGGGCGGAGGCCGAGCGGCTGGTGCACAGCTACTCGGATCTGATCCTCCGCCTGAGCTATACCTATCTGAAAAGCACCGACGACGCCCAGGACATCTGCCAGACGGTGTTCCTCAAGCTGCTCCAGAAGCCCCGGGAGTTTGCCTCCCCGGAGCATGAGAAGGCCTGGATCATCCGCACGGCGGCCAACCTGTGCAAGGATCACCTGAAAAGCCACTGGCGGCGCACCACCGTGGCCCTGGAGGCCGCGGCGGCGGTGCCCGCCCCGGCGGAGGAGGAGGGGGGCCTCCTGGCCGCCGTCAACCTGCTGCCCCCCAAGTACCGGGCGGTGATCTACCTCTACTACTACGAGGGCTACGCGGCCAAGGAGATCGCGGAGCTGCTGGGCGAGAAGCCCGCCACCGTCTCCACCCAGCTCAGCCGGGGCCGCCAGCAGCTCCGCACACTGCTAGAAAGCGAGGGATTGACATGAAAAACAGCTATCGGGATGCCATGGATGCTCTCCGCTTCACCCCGGAGCAGAAGGAACAGATGGTGGAACACCTGCTCTCTGCCCCCGCGGCGGGAAAGGTGGTGCGCCCCCTCCGCTTCCGCCGCTTCGCCGCGGCGGCCGCGGCGGCCGCCCTGGTGCTCAGCCTGGGGGTGGCCGGGGCCACCGGCGCCCTGGACAGCGCCGGGGAGGCCTTTGCCGGCCTGTTCGGCGGCGGGGCCGCCGAGACAGAGATCATCGACCAGATCGGCTACCCCATCGGGGCCAGCGCCACCTCCAACGGCGTCACCATCACCGCCGACGCCATCGTGGGCGACACCTACAGCTACGCCATCGTCTACTCCATCCGGCGGGACGACGGGGAGCCCCTGGTGAGCCAGGAGGTGCTGGAGAGCGGGGATAACGCCCTGCCCCTCACCTTCGACAGCCATGATGTGACGCCCGGCAACCCCCTGGCCGTCCTTTTGGGCGGCGGTGGAGGCGGCTACTCCCGCTTCTACGACGCCGATCCCAACGACAACGCCATCCAGTTTATGGAGGTCTGGACTTTCAGCAGCCCCATCCGCCCCGGAAAGGTTACCGCCACCTTCCAGGGCCTCTATGAGGCCTCTGAGGACTATCTGGACAAGGAGCTGCTGGCGGAAGGCCCCTGGAAGCTGGAGTTCCACATGGCCTTTGAGGATTCCTCCGTCTCCCTGCCCGCGGGGCAGGACTTCACCCTCAACGGCATGGACGCCACCCTGGACGCGGTCACTCTCTCCCCCCTGTCCATCATGGTAGAGTATACCGTCCATCAGGAGGTGCCCCAGGCGGAGCGGGAAAACGGCCTGGAGGATGGGGAAAACGACCCTTACGCCCCCTTCCGCGACCTGCCCATTGTGATCACCTACACCGACGGCACTACCCTGGAGATTGACAGCGGCAACACCCACATCGGCTCCGGCAGCGGCCGCGCCAAGTGCAGCATAGGCCTGGTGTTCGACACCATCCGGCCCCTGGACGAGGTGTCCTCCGTCACTGTGGGGGACATCGTCCTCCCGGTAAGCGCGGGCGGCTAATAGCCGCCCCTACAAAAAAGTGGGGATTTCACCATAAAAGACAAGCGCTCCGCCTCGGACGAGGCGGAGCGCTCTGCTTGTCGAAAAATCTCCCGCAAAGGAGAGCCTCGCAGAGTTCCTGCGGCCGCAGCCGCAGGAATAAATTGAAAATCCGTCATTTCCGGGGACATGCGCCTCGGAAATGACACTTCTCATGGCGGAAGGGGTGACAATTTCGCAAGGAATCGAACCCCTTCCGCCATGCATCCTTTCTCAAAAAAGCGGCTTTGCCGCTTTTTTGACTTACCGCTGGTATTCAAATTCCAGGTTGTACAGGGACACGATGTCCCCGTCCCGGATGCCCATCTCCTCCAGCCGGTCGAACAGGCCGGACTGGCGGAGCATCTTGTCGAACCAGTTGCGGGACTCGTAGTCCCCGAAGTTGACGTTGGCCATGAGCCGCTGGAGCCAGGGGCCCTCCACGATCCAGGTGTCGTCCTCGTGGATGATGTTGAGGGGCTGGGACATATCCACCTCCGGCGGCCGCTCCACATAGGTGGGCTCGTACACCGTGATGGGGGGCAGGTGCTCCAGCTCCCGGGCGGCGGCGTACATCAGCTCCCGGGTGCCCAGCTGGGCGGCGGCGGAGATCTCGAAGAAGGGCAGGCCCTTGGCCTCCACGTGGGCCTTCAAGGCCTCCAGCCCGCTCCGGTCGGCGGCAATGTCCACCTTGTTGCCCGCCACCAGCATGGGCCGGTTCTCCAGCCCGGAGCCGTACTCCTTCAGCTCGGCCTGGATGGCCTCAAAGTCGGCCACCGGATCCCGCCCCTCGGAGCCGGACACGTCCACCACGTGGATGAGCAGGCGGCACCGGTCGATGTGCCGCAAAAAGTCGTGGCCCAGGCCGGCGCCCTCGGCGGCCCCCTCGATGATGCCGGGGATGTCGGCCAGGACGAAGGACACCCCCTCCTCCACGTACACCACCCCCAGGTTGGGGAACAGGGTGGTGAAGTGGTAGTTGGCGATCTTGGGCCGGGCCTTGCTCACCACGCTCAGCAGGGTGGACTTGCCCACGTTGGGGAAGCCCACCAGGCCCACGTCGGCCAGGAGCTTGAGCTCCAGGATCACGTCCCGGCTCTGGCCGGGCAGGCCCGCCTTGGCGAAGCGGGGCACCTGCCGGGTGGGGGTGGCGAAGTGCTTGTTGCCCCAGCCGCCGTTGCCGCCGCGGGCCAGCACGAAACGGTCGGTCTGGGACATGTCGCAGATGATCTCCTTCGTCTCGGCGTCCCGCACCACCGTGCCCCGGGGAACCTTGATGATCAGATCCTCCCCGTCCTTGCCGGAGCAGCGCTTGCCCTGGCCGTCCATGCCGTTGGCCGCCACGTACTTGCGTTTGTACCGGAAGTCCATCAGGGTGGACATGTGCTCATTGATCTCCAGAATCACGCTGCCCCCCCGGCCGCCGTCGCCGCCGTCGGGGCCGCCGGCGGCCACGTACTTCTCCCGGTGGAAGGCCACCGCGCCGTTGCCGCCATTGCCCGCCCGCACGGTGATGCGGGCGGTGTCCACAAAGGGTGCTGCCATACATTCTCTCCTTTATACAGAAAATCGCCCCGAACTCCGGAGTTCGGGGCGATTTGTGCGCAATTACTGAGCGATCTCGACAATAGAGACCTGCTTGCGATCCTTGCCCAGGCGCTCAAACTTCACCTTGCCGCTCTTGAGGGCGAACAGGGTGTCGTCGCTGCCCTTGCCCACGTTGACGCCGGGATGGATATGGGTGCCCCGCTGGCGAACCAGGATGTTGCCGGCCAGGACGAACTGGCCGTCGCCCCGCTTCACGCCCAGGCGCTTGGCCTCGGAATCACGGCCGTTGCGGGTGGAGCCGACGCCCTTCTTGTGGGCGAAAAACTGCAGACCGATGTTCAGCATGGTATTCACACCTCCAAACTTGTGTGTAAATCATGTCGTGCGGAGGTCAATCCTCCTCCAGCACGGTCAGGTTTTCGGGATACTCCTCGTGCAGGCTGGCAAAGTGAACCATCAGGGCGGCCAGAAGGGTCTGGCACACCGACTCGTTCTCCGCGCTCAGCCCGCCGGGTATGCGCAGATGGATGGACGCGTCCTTTTCCCGGATCTTCACCGAGGCCCCCAGGCCCAGCACGTCGTTGACGGCGCACTCGGTCAGGCGGACGGCGCTGGTGACGGCGGCGCAGACGATGTCCGAGCCCGCCTCCCCATAGCCGCTGTGGCCCTGGACGGTGAAGCCCACAATGCGCTCGCCCTCCATCTGAAAGCGAACCGTGGTCATCTTACACAGAGATCTTGCCGATGGTGACCTTGGTGTAGGGCTGACGGTGGCCCTGCTTGCGGCGGTAGCCCTTCTTGGGCTTGTACTTGAAGACGATGATCTTCTTGCCCTTGCCGTTCTTCACCACGGAGGCGTCCACCTTGGCGCCCTCCACCACGGGGGTGCCCACGGTGACGTTCTCGCCGTCGATGACGGCCAGCACCTTGTCGAAGGTCACGGCCTCGCCGGCCTCCACGGGCAGCTTCTCGATGAACAGGGTGTCGCCCTCGGCCACCTTGTACTGCTTGCCGCCGGTCTCAATGATCGCATGCATGTTTCTTTCAACTCCTTCATGACGGGCTCGCTGTCGGGGGAGGAAGCGCGCAGGCCGTGAGCAGGGGAGCTAAGGGAGTACGCAGACGAAAAAACAGGCTGGCCGCAGGCCAGCGGCATTTTTCGCGGAGTACGCACTTAGCGACCCGGCCGCGAGCGTGCCGAGCGTGACATCACGCCGTGCTTCACTTTGGTTCCCATTCAAAGCGGCTCTAGCATTATATCAGCGGGCTCTGGAAAAGTCAAGGCTTTTTGCGGCGATTTTGAGCGGATTACTGCGGGTTTTCCGCAGAAACCGGCATACCCTCCCACACATAGCCCAGCTCCGCCAGATCGGCGGCGGAATAGGTGAGGCCGCCGCCGCTGCGGGTGAGATCCACGTAGTGGGCGCCGTCGTCCTCGGTGAGCTGGTTCCAGAAGTGGGGCTCCCCGTTCAGGGTGCCCTCCACCAGGGTGGAGCCCACCAGGAGCTCCCCGCTGAGCAGCTGGAAGGCCAGGGCCGTGCCCTCGCTGTCCGCGCCGTCGCCCAGCAGGGCGTCCCAGGCGGAGGGGCCGCCGCCGGGGGCGGACTGGATCCGCTCCTGGGCCACGGCGAACAGGGTGGCCCGGCGGGCGGAGGCGGACTGCTGCTGGGGCCGCAGGGGGAGCATCAGGGCCTCCACCTCGGCCTGCAGGGCGTCCCGCTTCTGGCGGAGGGCGGAGGCCTCCTCGGGGTAGGTGAAGAGGATCTCCACAATCCGCTGGCTGCCCGACTCGGGGTAGAGGGAGACGGTGAACTCCGGCATGCCCATGGCGGCGGCGGGCGCGTCATAGTAGGCCTGCCGCACCAGCTGGGCGATGGCGTCGGCGTCGGCGGTGAAGTACCCCACCCGCAGGACTGCCTCGCTGCGGTAGTCGGCCAGGGCCTCCGCCACCTCGTTGCGGATGGCGCTGGTGCCGGTGACGTTGACCAGGCTGTTGATCTGCTCCCGGGTGCGGCGGTAGGAGATGGTGATGGTGGCCTCGTAGGTGGTGAGCACCCGGGTGTACTGGTTCTTGATGAAGTCCACCGCATAGGCGCCCAGGGGATCCTCCGTGGCTACCTCCAGGCAGGCCCGGTTCAGATCCTCCTCCACGTCGCCGGTGTAGTCCACCAGCTGGAGCTCCCCCACCTCCGTCCCCTGAGAGACGAAGAAGAGCACCGCGTTGACCAGCTCGGAGTAGGTGCCCACCTGGACGGAGGAGCCGTCCCCGGCGGCGGGCTGCTCGGTGTGGGACTCCACCACGGCGTAGGGCCGCTCCAGCAGGGCGGAGCAGCCCGTCAGGGACAGGGCGCAGCACAGGGCCAGCGCCAGAAGAGCTCGTCGCATGCCGCGCCTCCTCCCGCTCAGTAGCCCAGGGGCTCGTCGATCAGCACCACCTCGGCCCGTCCGATGCCCGTGGGCTTCTCCCACAGCACCGCCAGGGCCCGGCAGATGCGCTCCGGGCTCTTGCAGTCGTAGCACTTGTCCCCCCTGACGGCGCAGGGGGTCTTTTTGCCCAGCCGCTGGGCGTTCTTGGGGGAGGCCACGTTGCGGGCCCGCCACAGGGCGGCGTCGTAGTCGGGGGCGATCTTGTTGGAGCCCACCAGGAAGTAGACCTCCTCGTGGCCGAAGATGGTGGAGGCCACCCGGTTGCCCGTGCCGTCGATGTTGATGAGCTCCCCGGTCTCCGCCAGGCCGTTCACCGAGGTCAGATAGACGGAGGAGGCCGCCGCGTCGGCAAAGCTGTCCCCCAGCCAGTGGCTGCGCACCGTGGTGTGGCGCTGGAGCCGCTCGATAAGCCCCATGTCCCGCAGGGTGATGGAGCCGCCGTGGCCCACCGTTTTCCCATCCAGCTTCCGGTCTAAGTAGTCCACGGCCTCCGCCGCGGTGTCGAAATAGGTCACGTCAAATCCGTGGGCTTCCAGATTCTTGCGCAGTTTCTCATAGTCGGGCATGTACAGGGCTCCTTTCCAATTCAAAATGACAGATCATTTGGGGATGGCGGGGGCAAGCCCCCGCCCTACAGGATGGATGCATACGAGCGGCGGGGCCGTTACGAAGTAAGGGCATGCCGCCGGAAATCCCCCGATAGAGCAGCCTGGGGGGTACATCCAATAGGGGGGAACCGCAGTTCCCCCCTGATTGGTCGTTTCAAGGAGGGGGTGCAGGGGGGTTGGGCGTCAAGAAACGTGCCGGTGGCACGTTTTAGCCCAAAAGCAATTCAGGCGAAGCCACCTTAACCCGTGGAATCGAAATCCCTCCCCCGTCCCTTCTTTGCCCCCGTTTCTTCGGGAAGAAATGGGGGCGCCCGCCGCGTAGGCGCCTCGCCGGAGGCCGGGCCTCCACCGGGCGGCCGCCATATATGGCGGCCCTACGTGGAGAGCGGTGGAATGCGGTGTCATAAATCGTTCTGTTTATACTCCCGGAACCCGTCCCCCAGCACCTCGTGGGCGTCGCAGACGATGAGGAAGGCGGAGGGATCCAGCTCCTTGACCATGCGCTTGATGGCGACGATCTGCTTCTGCTTGAAGGCCACCATCAGCACCTTTTTCTCCGCCCCCGACCAGCCGCCCTGGCCGTGGAGAATGGTGACGCCCCGGTCGATGTCGTGGATGATGGCGCTGGCGATCTTCTCATACTCGTCGCTGATGATATAGGCCACCTTGGCGTTGTCTATGCCGTAGAGCACCTGATCCATGACGAAGGAGGACAGATACAGGGCGATAATGCCGTAAAGGGCGCTGTAGATGCTGCGGAAGGCGGCGGCCACCGCCAGGATCACCAGCAGATCCACCACCAGCAGCACCCGGCCCATGGGCAGCCAGGACAGCTTGAGCTTGAGCAGCCGGGCCACCAGATCCGTGCCGCCCGTCGTGGCCCCCTGCAGGAACACCACCCCCAGGGAGGCCCCCATGAGCACCCCGCCGAACACGCAGGCCAGGAAGGGCTCCATGGGCTCAAAGGTGCAGAGCATGTGGAGCAGGTCGATGAACACCGACGAGATGAACATGGAGTACAGGGAGGACACCAGCAGGTGGCCGCCCAGCAGCCGCCAGCCCAGGATAAACAGGGGCACGTTGAGGATGATCACCACCGTGCCGATGGGAACCCAGGGCAGGAAGTGGTTGATGATCTGGCCGATGCCGGTGATGCCGCCGAAGCCGATCTGGTTGGGCTCATAGCACCAGTTGAAGCCGAAGGCGTACACCGCCGAGGCCAGGGTGATCCACAGATAGGGCAGCAGGTAGCGCTTGCAGATTTGCTTCATACATACTCTCCCTTTATTCATCCAGCAGGGTCATCTGCTTTTCCTCCCGATCCTCGTCCTTGAGGAGCATCCCCGCGATGGGCAGGGAGCGGGCCCGGTAGCGGGCGGCGTTGACGATGGGGGTGTCGGCCAGGGGCCGGGCGTCGGCCACCTGGTACCTGGGCTTGAGGGTCATCACGTTGACCCCCTGGGTGGAGCGGGTGGTCTTGGGGTTGAGGGCGGCGGTGTGGAACACCACGCAGCGGCCCTCGGTGGAGATCACCGCCATCTCCGTGTCCTCCCGCAGGTGGACTGCCGCCGCCAGGGGGGACTTGTCCGAGTAGGCGCCGGTGAGGCGCTTGCGGCGGGTCTGGGTCTGGTAGGCGGACAGGGCCACCCGGGCCACCTTGCCGTTGGCGAAGAAGAACAGCACATCGCCGGTGTAGTCGGCCGTGACGCAGGCCCACACGAAGCCCTCGTCGGGCTCCATGCCCAGCTTGGTGGGCAGGAAGTCGCCCAGCACGCTGGCCTTGGCGTCGTCGAAGTCGCTGAGGCGGGCCTTGTAGCACTGCTGCCGGTCGGTGAACACCAGCAGCTCGTCCCGGTTGGACGCCTCCCACTGGAGGTATGGGCCGTCCCCCTCCTTGTACTTCTGCTCGCCGCTCATGCGCAGGGACTGGGGGGTGATCTTCTTGAAGTATCCCTCCCGGGAGCAGAACACATGCACCGGGTAGTCGGGGGTCTCGTCCTCCGGCTCGTCGGCGGCGGCGTCCGCCGCCTCGTAGACGATCTCCGCCCGGCGGGGGAGGGCGTACTTCTTCTTCACCGCCTGGAGCTCGTCCACGATCAGCTTCTTCACCCGGCTGGGGTTGTTGACAATGTCCTGGAGGTCGGCGATCTCCGCCTCCAGCTGCTCCACCTCCTCAAGGCGCTTGAGGATATATTCCTTGTTGATGTTGCGCAGCCGGATGTCCGCCACGTACTCGGCCTGCACGTCGTCGATGCCGAAGCCGATCATCAGGTTGGGCACCACCTCGGCGTCCTCTTCCGTCTCCCGGATGATCTGGATAGCCTTGTCGATGTCCAGCAGGATCTTTTTCAGGCCCTTCAGCAGGTGCAGCTTGTCCTGCTTCTTCTTCATGACGAAGTAGGTGCGCCGCCGCACCCCCTCCATCCGCCAGGCAGTCCACTCCTCCAGGATCTGCCGCACCCCCATGACCCGGGGCATGCCGGCGATGAGGATGTTGAAGTTGCAGGAGAAGGAGTCCTGCAGGGTGGTGGAGCGGAACAGCCGGGCCATCAGCTTGTCCGGATCGGCCCCCCGCTTCAGATCGATGGTGATCTTCAGGCCGTTCAGGTCGGTCTCGTCCCGCATGTCGGAGATCTCCTTCACCTTGCCGGCCTTCACCAGCTCGGCCACCTTGTCCATGATGGCCTCCACCGTGGTGGTGTAGGGGATCTCGTAGATCTCGATCAGGTTCTCGCTCTTCAGGTAGCGCCACCTGGCCCGCACCTGGAAGGAGCCCCGGCCGGTCTCATAGATCTGGGACAGGGCGGCCTCGTCGTAGAGCAGCTCCCCGCCGGTGGGGAAGTCGGGGGCCTTCAGATAGTCCAGCAGGCTGACATTGGGGTGCTTCAGATAGGCCACCGTGGCGTCGCACACCTCCCCCAGGTTGAAGCCGCACAGGTTGGAGGCCATGCCCACGGCGATGCCCTGGTTGGCGCTGACCAGCACGTTGGGGAAGGTGGTGGGCAGCAGGGTGGGCTCCTTCATGGAGCCGTCGTAGTTGTCCACAAAGTCCACCGTGTCCTGGTCGATGTCCCGGAACAGCTCGGCGCAGATGGGGTCCAGCCGCACCTCGGTGTACCGGCTGGCCGCCCAGGCCATGTCCCGGGAGTACACCTTGCCGAAGTTGCCCTTGGAGTCCACCAGGGGGTGGAGCAGGGCCCCGTAGCCCCGGCTCAGGCGCACCATGGTGTCGTAGATGGCCGCGTCGCCGTGGGGGTTTAATTTCATGGTGGCCCCCACCACGTTGGCGCTCTTGGTGCGGGCGCCCCCCAGAAGGTGCATCTGGTACATGGTGTACAGCAGCTTGCGGTGGGAGGGCTTGAACCCGTCGATCTCCGGGATGGCCCGGGAGACGATCACGCTCATGGCGTAGGGCATGTAGTTTAATTCCAGCGTCTCGGTGATGGGCTGCTCCAGCACCTCGGGCCGCAGGCCCATGACGTTGGGGTTGTTGACCTTCTTCGCCCCCTCCTCGGGGGCCTTCTTTTTAGCCAATGGTATCAGTCCTTATTCAAAGTCCAGTTCAGAGGATTGTTTGCAATATATTGACGGGTCTCGGCCAGATCTGTGTCGTTTCGGATGACATGGTCGTAATAGCCGGACTGCCACAGGCCTTTCCGGCCGCTCCGGCGGCTGACCGCGGCCTTGAACTGCTGTACGGCCCGGGAAACGGTCTGCTTGGAACGGTCGGCCGCCATGTATGGCGGCCCTACATTCTCCAACAACAAAATGACGTGAATGTGGTCGGGCATCACACAATATTCATCCAGCAAAACCCCTTGGATATGGGCAGGAATCTCCCTTAAACAGCCAGAAGCGATCTCACCCGTGGGAGACAGCACACCCGGTGCGTCCCAAAAGAGCGGAGCACGGCTTCTGGTACAGATCGTAATGAAATATCCGCCGTTCTGAGAGTAATCATAGGCTCTAAGCCTAGGATGCTTTCTGATAGGATATTCCATTTCAGTTCCTCCGTAGGGCCGCCATATATGGCGGCCGTATGCCTGGTCAGGAGATATCCGCCAGCTCCAGATATTTATACCCGTTCTCGGCGATATGGTCTTTCCGGCCCTGGAGGTTGTCCCCCAGGAGGAGGTCGAAGACCTGGGCGGTGCGCTCCACGTCCTCGGGCATGACCTTGATGAGGCGGCGGGTCTCCGGGTTCATGGTGGTGAGCCACATCATGTCCGGCTCGTTCTCACCCAGGCCCTTGGAGCGGTTGATGGTGCACTTCTTGCCGGCGAGCTCCCCGTTGACGATCTCATTTTTCTCCGCGTCGGAGTAGGCGAACCAGGTCTTTTCCTTGCAGGTGATCTCATACAGGGGGGACTCGGCGATATATACGTACCCCCGCTGAATGAGGGTGGGGGTGAGGCGGTAGAGCATGGTGAGGATCAGGGTGCGGATCTGGAAGCCGTCCACGTCGGCATCGGTGCAGATGACGATCTTGCTCCACCGCAGGTTCATGAGATCAAAGGCGGCCATGTCCTTGGCGTGCTTGTCGTGCACCTCCACGCCGCAGCCCAGCACCTTCAGCAGGTCGGTGATGATCTCGCTCTTGAAGATCTTGGCGTAGTCGGCCTTGAGGCAGTTGAGGATTTTGCCCCGGACGGGCATGATGCCCTGGAACTCCGCGTCCCGGCTGAGCTTGACGCTGCCCAGGGCGGAGTCGCCCTCCACGATGTAGAGCTCCCGCCGGGTGGT
>ERZ1643247.2636-NODE-2636-length-13778-cov-6.254973_pt1 | contig 13778 bp, 13 predicted proteins | sample MGYA00579264_ERZ1643247 | MGnify/ENA primary metagenome ERZ1643247 (study PRJEB29033, sample SAMEA4952262) | chicken gut metagenome | biome: Broiler Chicken; feature: Gastrointestinal Tract; material: Caecum | place: Ireland | collected 2018 | study: Broiler... | reverse complement strand
AGGTGGTGGTGTGCGACGATGTGGCCGTTAAGGACAGCCTTTACACCATTGGCCGGCGGGGCGTAGCGGGGACGGTATTTGTCCACAAAATCGCCGGCGCTCTGGCAGAGCGGGGCGCTTCCCTGGAGGAAGTCCAGGCGGCGGCCCAGAAGGTAATCGACAATGTCCGGACCATGGGCGCGGCAATCCGTCCCTGCACGGTGCCCGCGGCGGGAAAGCCTGGATTTGAGCTGGGCGAGGACGAGATGGAAATCGGAATCGGGATTCACGGAGAGCCAGGGACCCACAGAGAAATCCTGAAATCGGCCAACGTCATTGTGGATGAGCTGCTGGAACAGATTCTGGGGGACCTGGATTATGAGGGCAAAGAAGCGGCGGTGATGGTCAACGGTTCGGGAGCCACTCCTCTGATGGAGCTGTTTATCCTGAACAACCACATTGCCGATGTGCTGGCTCAGAAGGGCATCCGGGTTTACCGGACCTTTGTAGGGGAGTATATGACCTCTCTGGAAATGGAGGGATTTTCCATTTCCCTGCTGCGCCTGGATGAGGAGCTGAAGGAACTTCTGGACGCCCCCGCCGATACCCCGGCATGGAAATAGGACTGGCAGAAGGACAAACATGAATCGGAAATGAAAGGACAGGAGGAAGGAAACATGGCGGATAGTGAAAAGATTCTGGAAATAATCAGGCAGATGGCCCAGGTCATCGAGGAGCATAAGGATGAGCTGACTCAGCTGGACCAGCCCATTGGGGACAGCGACCATGGCATCAACATGGCCAGAGGCTTTCAGGCGGTGGAGCAGAAGCTTCCCGGCCTGGAAGGAAAGGACATCGGGACCATTTTAAAGACCGTGGGAATGACCCTGGTGTCTACGGTAGGAGGAGCATCCGGGCCATTGTACGGCACGGCCTGTATGAAAGCCGGGATGGAGGCAGCCGGGAAGACGCAGCTGGATTTGGACGGCTTCCTGAAGCTGATGGACGCCGCCGCGGCGGGGGTTTCCCAGCGGGGAAAGGCGGTGGAAGGTGAGGCCACCATGCTGGACGCCATGATTCCCTCCATCAATGCCATGAAGGAGGCGAAGGCGGCCGGAACGGAAACCGCCGGGGTCCTTCAGGCAGGCGCAAAGGCCGCCTGGACGGGGGCGGAGCATACCAAGGACTTGGTGGCCACCAAGGGACGGGCCAGCTATGTGGGAGAGCGGGGACTGGGGCACCAGGACCCGGGGGCGACTTCCTACTGCTATCTGCTGGAAACCATCGCCAAGGCGTATTCGTAGGAGGATGAAGATATGGTTGGAATTGTGATTGTATCCCACAGCCAGAAGCTGGCGGAAAGCGTGGTGGAGCTGGCGGCCCTCATGGCTCCAAACGCCCCTATGGCTGCGGCAGGCGGCCTGGAGGACGGCGGATTTGGGACCAGCTTTGAGAAGATTGAGACGGCCATCCGCTCCGTCTATTCCCAGGACGGCGTCGTCATCCTGATGGATTTGGGAAGCGCCGTCATGACGACGGAGATGGTGGTGGAACTGTTTGAGGGGGAAAAGGTAGCCATGGCGGATGCGCCCCTGGTAGAGGGGGCGGTGGTGGCGGCCATCGACTCCGTGGGAAATGTAGGCTTTGAGGAAATTATGGAGCATCTGAAAAAGGTGGGGGAGACGAAGAAATTTTAAACCGGATATGAGGGAAAAGTGCTCATTTGCCCTTTTTTACGGATTCTTTTTGGACAAAATATCTAATACAAGGAGAATTGTATCAGATGATTGAGTGAAAATGACGATTGGCTGGGGAGGAGGGGCTCTTATGAGCAGAAAGAAGGAGAACTATGCCTATGGCTCTCTGAAGGAGAGGCTGGTGATTATTACGGTGCGGCAGAGCCGCCTGTCCAGTAAAGTAAGAGCCATAGTTCCGGTGCCACAGAGCCACTTTGATTTTGCTTGCTCACTCTGGACTTACTGAGGCACTGCTTGTCAAGGCCGGAGCCGCCATAGCGGGGCGTTAGCCGCCTTTACAAGTAGTGTCTCGGTAAGTAATCTATCAAGAGCAAAATCCCAAATTTTGACTGGCTCCCAATTCCCGGAATGGTGGCTCTCAAAATCCGGACAGGCGGCTCAAAGCCCTCCAGAATAATCAGGCTGGCCCAGGAGTGGAGAATCTACGCCCTGGCCTTTGTGTTCGTGGTGATTGCGGACAGCATTGGGCAAATCAAAATCCCGGTGGGAAAAGGGACGTTTATTCTGTTTCCCATTTTCTACGCCATTATCCTGGGGGTGTGCAGCGGGCCCCAGGTTTTAAAGCTGGTGGACAATCGCCATGTAAAGGCGGCCTCCAAGCTGGTGGTAGTGGGCATCGCGCCCTTTATCGCCAAGATGGGCATCACGGCCGGCTCCAACATTGATACGATTTTAAATGCCGGGCCGGCCCTTCTGGTCCACGGATTCGGAAATCTGCTGGGGCCGGTCCTGGCGCTCCCGGTGGCTATCCTTCTGGGGATGAAGCGGGAGGCGGTGGGAGCCTGCCACTCCATCAACCGGGAGTACCATATGGCCCTGATTAACAACATTTACGGTCCGGATTCGGCGGAGGCTAGGGGAAGCCTTTCCATCTACATAGTAGGCGGCATGGTGGGGACCATTTATTTCGGCCTGATGGCCTCTTTTGTGGGAATGACGGGACTGTTCCATCCCCAGGCTCTGGGCCTGGCTTCCGGCGTTGGAGCGGGAATCATGATGGCCAGCGCCAGTGCCAGCCTGTGCGCCGTTTACCCGGATATGGCCCAGACCATTTCTACGATGGCCAGCGTCAGAGAGACGGTGGCGGGCATCACCGGGATTTATATTACCATGTTTCTTGCGATTCCTCTGTGCGATAAGCTGTATCGGCTGCCGGAGCCCAGGCTGGGGAAATTTGCCCTGAAATCCGGGAAAGGAGGCGGGGAATCATGAGATACATCGAATGGCTCGTACTCTTTATCATTGGCGCCTGCGGCACGGGGCTTGCGAATTTCATCGGCTACGGGGTGGGATTTATGGACTCCCTTCCCGGCCTGGTGGTGCTGATTGTGATTTCCATGGCGGCGGTATTTCTCACAAAGGTGATTCCTTTCAAACTTCCCATTGTGGCATACTGCTCCATCCTGGGACTGCTCAGCGCCTGTCCCCTGTCGCCGGTCCGGGATTTCGTCATACAGGCCGCAGCCAATATCAACTTTACCGCCCCCTTTACCATGGTAGGCGCCTTCGCCGGCCTGGCCATCGGGGACCAGCTCCGGACTTTTGTGAAGCAGGGATGGAAAATCCTGATTGTGGGAATTTTTGTGATGACCGGAACCTTTCTGGGGTCCTGCATCTGGTCGCAGATTACATTGACGGTGACCGGGGCGATTTAAAGAGGGGGGAGAGTATCCGCAGCGAAAAAGGGCCAGGGGCTAAGGCACCGTTTCTGGCCTTTTTGTATGACTGACGAAATGCGTAAGAGAAGCGTTGGGATGTAATCCTGAGGGCTTTTGTAATTGCGGGATAACCGCGCTCATGATATAATACCTATGTTACCGCCCCTATACCTGGTAAGGAAAGGGGGTGCCTATAGTTGGAAATTCTTTTATCTCTTATTATTGCCGTTACGGCAGGTGTGATTAGCCATCTCATCTGTAAATGGCTGGACGGTGATAAGTAAACGGTAATCAGCCTATGGTCCTAAACCCTGCCATGTAAAAATTGGGTACAGAAAACCCCGGTGCATGCAACGCCGGGGTTTTTGCTTGTTACCTATAGTGGATAACTCTTATCTCTTAGCCTACAAGCATTATAGCATATGCAGAATACAAATGCAAGATTCGTTTTTTAAAATCTTCTTGTCATGCGTCTGCCAGGAGATATAATCTTCCCATGCGTCAAAATCCCATTGCAGTCTCCTCATCGGCCAATTACTCCTCGATTAGCTCATGTTCGGCAAAATTGAGCCGCCCAGCTTTATAGTCTGCCATTTTTCGCTCTAAATAGCGCATATTGCTTTCGGAATAGAACGGGTCAATTGACACATCAAAGGGAATACGCTTCTCTCTACAAACTTTTTTGGCAAAAATAGTAAAGGCTGTTGTCATGGACATCCCTAATTCAGTGCAGACTTGTTCCATCCCTTTTTTTACATCTTCATCTAAACGGAAATTTACATTTACATTTTGTGCCATACAAAATACCTCTTTACTGATTTGATTGCCATTGGAAAAGAAAAGCGCCTGTTTTCTATGAAAATCCGAGAAAAATAGGCACTTGCTCAAATGGCACTATCGGAAACGCCCTCGAAAAATTATCATAGGATTCTCGAGGTTAAACATTCCTTTAATGTGGGTGCCGGGCTTTCAACAAATATTCCCGACATTGCTATTATCGTACGCGACGAACAAAAAGACAAGGGGAAAATTCCGATTGTGGCCAATCAATATTCATCAACCTCATAAGAAGCTTTCTGTATGGCCACAAAAGTTAAATCTTATTATTCGCTAAGAAGATATACATTACCATGTGCCCTCGTGATGGCGACATAAAGCCTATTTCTTGTCGATGGAGCCAGCTCGGAAAGTTTACCAGCATTATATTTTCCCATAGTTCCTTTATTTAACATCACGCAGACATCCTGATAGTGATCTTCGCCTTTTGTTTCTCCCCAGTTCTTGCGCCCTTTTCCAAATTTGGCGCTATTCTGAAGATGCAATTTTATAATGGCATCATTTTCTAAAATATGCGCTATCTCAGATTCGTCTGACACAAATCGAATAAAAGTATTGTCGCTCCTATTGGTGTTTATAGGAATCCCGAGATTTGTACTTACAAAATTACAAATATTTTTACTGCACCTCCAACTATTTTGAAGGGTTGTAGTGTCACAAACTAAACCTTTTTGTACGAACCGATCTTCATATAGAGCTCGATTATTAAAGAGCGCCTTATTTACATTTCCATCTCTGCTAGTGTCGTAAGTATGCTGATAAAAATCCCCGACAAATAACATATTGACGTTGGTTTCCATGAGTAGCTCTAGGAAGGAAAAATCTCTACCGGCTACATCCTGAATTTCATCTATGACAAACTCATCAAAATATGTTTCTATTCGCTCTTTGATGTCACTTATTACTTCGGCTACTTCTAGATATAACGATAGGCGATTACTGTAGAAGTATCCGTTTGGCGTTAAATAATAACCCTTGTCTTTTTTTGTGAAATGCCTAGAAGTATTTGCTTCAAATACAATGCCTTTTGCCCCGATTTTATCCGCCAAAAAGGGCTTATAGCAAAAGCGAAATAAGAACTGAAAATATGTCATTAGTGTAATATTCTGAGGCCATATGCCGTTAAATCTTTTAAGAATTTTCCTTGAAAGGTTATCATAATTATTATTTGTATATGTAACTATGAGTGAGCGTTTATCTGTTGAAAGCGCTTTAACAATATAAGTTGTTTTTCCTGAGCCGGCTACGGCGAAAATCACTCTCTTATCCAATTTATTGCCCTCTTAATATAGTCAGGAACAGTTATAGCCTGCTCCGTAGACAGTAAAATAAATGCTGCTTCTGTTTTGTTTTTCAACATATAGTCCTGAGCATCTGCTTTAAATAAACCGTCACATAAAGATTTATTATCTGCATATAGTATTACCTCAAATGTTCTTTTCGCATTATCTGGTTCGTAGAATATTTCTATATTATGACAAGAAGCATATTCGGCATATTTTTCTACACAATTCTTTTGATAATCTTTATCATTATCAGTAATAACCGCCACCCTACTTTCTGTCTGCCTGGCAATTTCGAGATATCTTTTAAAACTCAAACCTCGAATATCAATGATGTGGACGTCATCATCTTCAGGGCAATGCCCGGTAATACTTTCATAAAATTTCTCAAGTAACATATATTCTGATGGTCCCTCGACTAATATGGCTTTTCGAGATAGAGCATATTCCACAATACTGGCAGGCGGAGCCTTCATAAAATATTCCGCTGTATCAGTATTTAAATCCTTAAGCATAATTGGTCTATCTTCGTCATTGATATGCATTATTAATAAATTCTGCAGCTCTAATCTTGTGCTGATTAGACTATTATGGGTGGTAATAAATAGCTGACCATTCTGTGTGTCGGCAACACGTTGAATTAATTTACGAAGATTAACATGGCTGAGATGGTTTTCCGGCTCTTCGATTAAAACTACATCTACATTGGCTCCAGATCTTTCTAACGCAAAGTCTGTTTTTACAAAGACCTGACGTCCCGTGCCACGGCTATCGATACTTATTTCATCTTCAAATATCATCAGGTCTCCTTCAAGCCCCATAGAATCACCGCCCTTAAGACCGAAGGCATAGTTCTTTTTCGCTGGAACACGATCATTGAGCGATTTTAGGCTCTTGGATTTAAAATCATTTCTCATAAGACGATACTGGCTTCTATGAATGGCTCGCTCTTTTATATCAGATTCAGTGTACTGCATATACATTCGCCGCACAAAATCGTTGGTTGCATGTTCCGAATTCATGCTTGAACTATCAATCATTGTACAGCGAATTTTTCTTTTATATCCCGTATAACCTTCATCTGCAAAAGTAGAAAAACGAATAGAATAATAATCGTATGGGAAATAGGTGTCATTAGCATTAAGAGCTTCCATGATTTCTGACCGATAATCTGGATTAGGGGCGCACACTAGGCGAATACCATCACACTTTACCTGATCAGAATTATTTTTGCCATTCATGGTGTAGTCAAAATCACCAGATAAATAAAGTTCAATTCTAAGAATAGGCAGATTTTCATAGGTCTTAGAGCCAGCCAAGAATACCTTAACTGCCTCCATATTAATAAGGCGGTCAAGCCCTATTGCTTCGATTCTACGAACATTCCCACAAGCAACTAAATCTATTGCTTCCAAAATGCTGCTTTTCCCGGTCTCGTTATCGCCAACAAATATATTCATTCTATCATTGGGCTCGATGGTGTAGTTTTTAAACCTTTTATAGTTGATTAATTTAATCTTTTTAATAATCGTAGCCATAGGCTCCTCCACAAAACGCTGTGTTGATTGTGCTAGCGCATAAAACTTCCTTTTTGCAACATCAGCACAGAACTCATCTTCCGCATCCTGCTGGTTTATCCCAGCAGTATACTTAACATTGTTACTAACGAGTTTCTAAATTTCACCGCTTTACTTACGAAAAAAACAACTTCCTCATTTCCGCCTCCATTGTCCCATTTTTGGCATATTTTAAGGTGTCGCAAAGACGGATATTATTTTTCTCAATATGTATCTCATCGCTAAAGCCCAGAATATAGCGTAGGCAAATGCGGTATATAATCTCCGTTGGAGCGCAGCCATACACTTGTTTTGCAAAAATATGATTCAGTCGCTCCGCGTTATCGGGGTACAGTTCCTTCATACGTTGGCTCTGGTATAGCCTCGTCACAATCTCTGTGATATACATCCCTGATTTCATGTAAAGGTCGGCAAATGTTGCCTCTGGATTGTCAAAGCAGCCGGGATTTTCCTGCTCAAGCCTGTCCACCATGTCCTTTACGACTTTTTTCGGCGTAAAGATTTGGTTGGTACGTTGTGGCGGAATATAATCAAAGATATCTCCTTTTTGAGCAGGCTCGAAGTAATTCGCAAGCTCAGCCCGTTTCTTCATAAACTCCTGTACAGCATCGTTAAAGACGACTTCATCAAACAGATGCCCGTCAAAGTGCTTTTGCTTTCCGGATTCTGCCGTGTAATTACCGCCATCGCGGAGCATGCGGAATTGATCGAGTGTTACTCCCTGACCGTTCTGGGGATTCACGGTAACTTCCCAGAACACATTTTCCGGGACAAGTTCGTCAAAGTTGGCAAGTGTAGTGTTCTCGTTGCCGTAGGCCATGAGAAATGCGGGAATAGTTCGAGAAAAACCACGAAGATGATCACGGACGCTTCTCTCAATCGAATCTTTTTCGGCATTTAATTTCTCAGTTTCTACGGTTTCAACAATTTTCTCTGCAGCTTTCTTCACAGTCTCATCACTGTGGAGCTTTTTGCTAATATTGTCCACCATGTCACGGTAGCCTTGGAGACGTCTGGCGTTAAACTCCTCATCAATTTTTGTAATTACTGCCATTGTGGCACCAGACTGCTGTGCCTCTTGAATCCTATCATCGCGTTCTTTAATCAACTGATGATCCTGGATTGTGTAATTGCCATATTCGCGAGCCACAACCGTGTCAGTGGTTTCTTGGATTTTACGCTCCAGTATATTCTGCGTGGATTTCCTCAAATCTTTGCCGTACTGCTCTCTGGCAGAATCCATCAGTGTATCTGCAATCGGCTTTGCAAAACGCTCACGGAGTTCTTTTAGCTCGTCTTTCTTAGGATTTGGAGTCAGTTCCACATTCCGCTGGATTTCTTCTACGGCTGCCGCCAATTGATTCTCTACGTTTGCATAAACCTTATCGCCAAATAAATCACTTGCTGTTCCGATAATCTGTTCCTTTGGTATCTCAACCTCGCCATTCTCGTTCAAATTAAGGCTATCTGCCGTAGTCTCGTCCACAGCAGCAGGAGCGAGGGCTTTTGGCTCCTCAAGCGCTTGCATATTGTTAATGATGTCAATAATTTCCCTCGGCGCACCAAAAATTCCGCTGATGTTTGCGAACAAGAAATTAGACATAAAGCCACGTTCCACAACTTCTCTGGCATGAATGCGGCGTGGAATAGTGAGGACTTTTTCTGCATCCAGTTCTATCATTGCGCCTTCTTCGTCTTCGCCATAAACTGGGAAGAAGTTCAAAAGCTCCCTAACGTGCCGCTTGCGACTATCAAAATCACCTTTATCCCCGGATGTCTCCGGGATCAGGTCATTGGCAAACTGTTCAAAAATGGTCAGGGTGCGAGCCGGATCAAAGTCAAAAACATATGCATTCTGCTTTCTGTAGGAATTGCCCTCTGTATCCGTGAACAGACACGGATTCTGCGCACGAAAGGCCGCCTGCATATAAAGTGCAGGGCTCGCCATATTGGAGAGCATAAGAACCGCTGTCCATTCAGGAATTGTCACGCCAGTAGTAAGCTGCCCTACAGACAGCGTGATGGTATTATCGTATTTTCTGATTGCTTTCGTTACTTTATCAAAGGACTTCTCGTTTTCCTCGTCATCGTCTAATTTTCCGTCACCTGCAGCGAGAATAATTTCATAATCCTTGAACACGGGGTGGAGCTTCAGCTTTTTGGCCAGAGCTTTTGCGCTTGCCACACGATTCAGAATCCAAAAGGTGTGCTTCAATTCATCGCGGAGCTCCGGGGTCGAAAATGGAAACTTCTCCTGCCTTGTCAATGCATCAAGAAATTTATCCACATCAGTATCGTGGACAAATTTTCCCGACTCATTGGTGATGAAAAACTCATTCAGGTCAAAAGCGTATTCTTCAATATCGTCATCAAGCTCTAAGCCTCGTTCTACCCGGTCACGGACTATATCCGACATCTGGTAAGTAAAAAGCGACAGTCGGGGCAGATTGGCGTAAGGGTTTTCTATTTCGCTGACAGCATCCCAGTCACGCTTCTTTTTCTGCTCATCGGCATACGTCCAGTTATAGATTGCACTTTCTGGGAATTTATCGTTGGCCAGCGCCTTGAACGGAGTGCCGGATAGGTGCAACGTCCATTTACGCTTAATGTGGTTAAAGGCAGTATCGGTCTTGTAGGTGTCAACTCCTTCGTGGGCTTCGTCTACAATCAGAATATCCCAAGTCAGCCCTTTCTCGGCACTGATTTCTACCAGCTTATCGTGCCGTCCACCAAAATAGATAGAACCTTTCAGATCCTGCAGACTAACAAACTCAATGCACCCCTTGGTGTCATCGGTAACTTTCCCTAAATATTCACTGCGGCTTAAAACATATTTCCTGTGTTTAATACCGTCTACGTTGCTGACAAAAAGATAACCTGACTGCGGGCCAAAGAAAGTCTCATAATCTTGGTACCACGAATTGGCAATGGCAGGGCGGTTGGTAACGATAAGAATGTTCCGTGCGCCGAGCTTCATGCATAAATCATAGGCAGAGAGCGTCTTCCCAAAACGCGGCTTTGCATTCCACAGAAACTCTGCATTCTCTCGGGCAGTGAAATACTCGATTGTTTTTTGTACGGCCTCTGCCTGCTCATCACGGAGCTTGTATGGAATCGCAGCATCAGCATCTTCATCCGATACCACACCGTGATTTTGCGTAAAATCGATAAAATTGTCTCGAGCCACATTTGGGTCAATTTGAAACCACTCTGTGCCTGCCTCACGGGGGACTTCCAACTTTTTTAAATAGGCATGGAAGTCCTTATCTGTAAATGTTCCATATGGCTCCGTCATATACGCTGCACGCATATGCCACCATGTCTTGTGGGCAACGCCGACGGTATGGGTCTGCTCGTTGATACGGGTCTCCACGTCCCTCTCGGTGAAGCCAATCTTTGTCCAGCCATCATGCGCCGGTACTCCGGGAGTGGTGTAGGCATAACATTGCGGAACGACCTTTAAGGCTGTTTTAATCTTAATCGCTGCCATTAGACCATCTCCTTTACATAGGTTTCGATAAACTCGATTTCTTTTTTGTCCAGATAGTACTTCTTATATAACTGCAGGTCTATCTCATGGATGGACTTTGACCAGTCGATGTCTGAGCTGGAAGTGAAGTCTTGGAGGGGGACGTATTTCCATTTTACGGCTGTATTATCCTGTGTTATCTTTAAAATTCCAAGCATAGCTCGTGCAAACTTGCACTTCAGATACTTAAGACATGCATCTGCATCATATTTACTATCAAAATTTCCAATGGAAATAAATGTCTCTGTACAAGCAACTTCTGGCTCTTCTACTACAGGGGTTCCAATAATTCGTGCTGGAATAGGCTTTCCGATTTGTCCTGATGCACCATCTGCCTTTGAAATGAAAACTTTGTACTTGTATAGATTCGGCACTTCTCTTATATAGTCGCGCCGAAACCATCTATACGTGCGCTTGCCACCTATAGTTCCTAAAAATTTCACATACTCAAATCCATCGATTGGTTTCTGTTCTGTAAATAGTGCGCTCATCCGCTCAAAACTGCTGGAACCTATTCTTGCATCTGTCATTTTAGCCAATTCATCTGGCTGCTCGTCATACGCACGATTTGAAAACTTATAGAGGCCACGATTGGCAATAATATCACTTAGGCTCCCCTGATCAATTCTCCATACTTTGCGTCTTATAGAATTAAGTTCCGGGAATGCAGAATAAACTCCAATTTCTCCAAAATCTTTTGTCGCGTCACGATATGTAATTACAATACCACCGTTAATATTAGTATTCGCAAAAACATTACCACTATCTTGTTCATGGAATTCTATTTTTAAATGTGGATCTGCTAACATTTTCTCATTCCAGTTTTTGGGCGTCCCACCAGCATTATAAAGAAATCGTGCTGGGTGAATCATTTCTACTCGATCGGAAATTTTGTAGGCTTCATCCAAAAACAAATAATACACTGGTGGGGCAAACGCTTTTTGATCTCCGACAGTATCGTCCTGATAAGGCGGATTCCCAATCACATAATCGAATAATTTCTTTCCCATGGCTCACATCTCCTTTATATCCATAAACTTCATAGAGGTTTTACTTCTCCAGTTGAATATCCTACACGGTACGGCTTCCGGCTCGTCTTTGTCGCCATCCGGCTCACCTCCAAGCATATCAAAGAGCGTCATCTGCCTAAATTCTTCATATGGCTTACCCAGTGGCACCGTATCTTTGAGGCCGTCCATCTGCCAGATATTCCAAGCGATTTTGTTGGCTATCTGATCCAGCAGCTTGCCATCTGGCTGTTGCCCCCAACGTTCCTCATAATAATCGGTAAAGGTCAACAGTAGATTGACTCGTGCGATCAGCACATTATCGCCTTGATATTCATATCCATATGACGCTTCAAACGCTCGGGTCGTCCATTTGAGCCACTCTTCGTATGTATCAGTATTTTCATTTACGATTCTGAGTTTTCTATCGAGTATGCCAATACGCCGGATTGGCGGCACAATCAATTCTCCAGTTGATACATCGTAGCGGGAGACCAAATATGGTGCCTCGCCACAAGTAATTTCAAGCCGACGAGAATCCACATAATGTTGCCAGTTTTTCTGTTTAGGGAATTCAATTTTGCCTTCCGACACCGTCCAAGTATTGTCGGCATTTTCTGTGTTAAAAACGCTATCCCGTCCAAACCAATCGTTATCACAATGATTATTCATCCGATTGCAGAGCCATGCGGGAGTGAAGACCTCTGCCTTTTTACGGGTTCGCTGAGCCTGAGCCTCTTGGGATTTTTGTATACGGGGACGGATCAGATTGGGGTGTTGCAGTAGTGAGTTGGCGCTCATCTGCACTTTATCTGTGAATCCTTCACCAAACTCCTCATAGGTATCCGTTGCCCAGATTATATTCTTTTTAGTCGATTTATCTTGAAGCAGCAGCCCCAGTACGTTTACTACCGGATAACTGCTGATATCTATCAGTTTTTCCACTAGAGGGAGCCCCTCCTTTTCGATATCATTTTCTGTAATTGGCACAACCATTTGTCTGCCCTTGCCTTGAGTCCATTATATCATTCCTGGAACGTGCAAGGGATCTTATCTAATTATCCACAAACTCCATAATCTCATCTAGCGAACACCCAAGTGCCCGGCAAACTTTTTCCAGTACGTCAACAGTAACATTGTTATCGCGAGTGAGTTTATTCATAGTGTAGTGGCTCACCCCGGCCATCTCTTCCAAATCTTTCTTTTTTAGGTTGCGGTCAATTAGTAGTTTCCACAGTTTTTTGTAACTCACAGCCATATTCGCAACTCCTCTTATTTTTTACAAATTTATCTATCTGTTCAATGAATCTATAATAATGGATTTTGTGTAAAAAATCAAACAAATGTTAGCGTTTGAGAACACAGGCCCCGACACGAAATTTGAGAACACTTTTTCTCAATAAATGATAAGCGTGTTATAATAGTGTCACCATACAAAGAGCAATTAGATTCGTTAATATCTGAATCTAATGAAGATACGCAAGAATCTATTACGGACGTAAAAGAACTGGAAAATAGCCCAGAATCAACAATTTCTAAATACACAATGTCTATTTTCGAAGAAGATTTGGTACAGTTCGGTGTAATCTGGCTTATCATATGAAATTTCCGATACTGGAGATAAAGTGATTGCTACCTGAATAAACAATTGTAGTGAGTCGCAAAATTTGTAGAAAGGTTTATGTTAATCTTTTCTGGAGATACATTAGTAGGATAATTAAGTAGCTATATTACGGATGACGATTCTGAGTTAAAGCTAGAGAATACTTTGCTTTGGCAAGGGAAATTCAAATGCAAGATTCGTTTTTATTTCAACTCGAATCTCGCTTTTAAAATTTGACTAGACAGCGAGTTGTCAGACAAATCAAAAGCCCCAAAACTCGCATAAATACGTTGTTTTGAGGCAATGAAAGAGTGGAGCTGAGGGGAATCGAACCCCTGTCCGAAAACCAATTCCCTGTTCTTCTACTATCATAGTCCGTTATTTGACATTCCCTCCGCCGCCAGAGAACGGACACCCGGACGGTTTTAGTAGCTTCATATTACGCCCATATGCGCAAAGCTTTGCATATGTCGTTTCCCACATCAGTCGATGCCAGGGTCTTAAAGTGTGGGTGCCTTAAGTCTGACAGCTGCAATTAAGCAGCGTAT
>ERZ1643247.2632-NODE-2632-length-13810-cov-10.578917_pt1 | contig 13810 bp, 10 predicted proteins | sample MGYA00579264_ERZ1643247 | MGnify/ENA primary metagenome ERZ1643247 (study PRJEB29033, sample SAMEA4952262) | chicken gut metagenome | biome: Broiler Chicken; feature: Gastrointestinal Tract; material: Caecum | place: Ireland | collected 2018 | study: Broiler... | reverse complement strand
CGCCGCCATCCTCGTGGTAGATGCCGAACAAACACTTCATCAAAGTCGATTTTCCTGCGCCGTTTTCGCCCATCAGGGCATGTACGCTGCCGGGACGCACTTTTAAGGTGACCCCATCCAGCGCTTTAACGCCAGGGAATACTTTGGTGATGTTGTTCATTTCAAGCACATATTCACCCATTCCATCAGTCCTCCTTCTTGCTAAAATTAAGCGGGGAACGGAAAGCGCTCGCTTTCGCGTTCCCCGTAGAACAACAATTTCTTTAAGAAATCAAAAGAAAGTGTACTGCGTTCGCGCTAAACTTAGGATATGTAATCCTGATAGTTGTCCTGCGTGACCTTTACATAGTCAATCCAGACATACTTGTCATCGGTTACCGGGTAGCCGATGTTCTCTTCGGTGATTTCCTTGCCCTGTGCAGCTGCAACTGCGATGTTCACGCTGGCGTTGCCCTGGCTGGTAGCATCGTTCAGAACGGTGCCGAGCAGGGAGCCTTCCTTCATAGCTTCCAGAGCCGGATTCGTTGCGTCAACGCCGACAACCGGGATATACTTGGAAGCATCGCCGGAGTTGTAGCCTTCTGCCTTCAGAGCTTCGATTGCGCCGAGAGCCATATCGTCGTTGTTGCAGAGAACAGCTTCGATCTTATCCAGGCTCTGGGAGGAGATGAATGCTGCCATCAAGTCGGTAGCCTTAACCTTATCCCACATAGCGGTGTCAGCAGCCAGCTGCTCAACCTTGAAGCCAGCCTCTTCGATTGCCTTCGGAGCATACTCGGAACGCAGGGTAGCGTCCTGGTGGCCAGGCTCGCCCTGGAGCATGACGTACTGGATGGTGCCGTCGCCGTTCTTATCTGCATCCGGATTCGCGGTGAAGTAGTCAGCGATGATCTCGCCGGACATCGTGCCGGACTGCTCTGCCTTACAGCCAACATACCAAGCCTGGTCATAGGAATTCATGTCTTCCTCGGACGGCTGACGGTTCTGGAGAACGATCGGCAGGCCTGCGTCCTTCGCCTTGGTGATGATCGGGCCAGCAGCGGTCAGATCAACCGGGTTAACGATCAGAGCATTGACGCCCTTCGTGATGAAGGTATCAACCTGTTCGTTCTGGGTCGGCTGCTTGTTCTGGGAGTCCACGATATCGATGGTTGCGCCCAGCTCTGCTGCGCGAGCGGTCATGGTGTTACGAACACCGGTCATGAACGTATCGTCGAACTTGTACACGCAGGAACCGATGCTTACGTCAGAAGCGTCTGCCGCCGGCTCTTCTGCAGGCTCCTCGCCATCAGTGGCCTCCGCAGAAGACGTATCGGTCGCTGTGCCAGCGTCTGCGGAAGAAGTGCTGCCATCATTGCCGCAGCCAACGGCCATAGAAGCCATCATCATAGCTGCCAGCATAAATGCTAATACCTTTTTCATACCTGAAAATCCTCCTACTTTCTTAGAATATCTTCTTTCGGTTTAGCAACCCGCCCATCCTTGTGCATTTGCACAAATGCAGGTGGAATTGCGATTTACTATTAGTAAGTATAGCCTCCTCAAATCAAAAAATCTATATAAAATTCTTTGGTCTTCTATAAAATATCTTCGCTCTTTTGCTCGATTGTTTTTGTCAAACCACGACCACCTTTGTGAAAAAAGACAAAATCTCCCTGTGAATTTAGGGGAACATGCCTAATACTTGTCCCATGTTGGGGTTGTAGCCATGAAAAGCACAAGATGCAGGCCCGCCCCATTTGCAACCCGGAATTTTGCCGCACCTCCCCTTTTTGGGGGATATCCGCGGCTTCCCCCGCCCCTGCATACATCCCCAGCCTGCGGCATATAGATTCCTGTTGAAGGGGAGGCGAACGATATGGCGAACGATGCATTGATCCAAACGGCAGCTGCCCCGCTTTGGAAAGAGCCAAAGAAGGGGGCGGAGCGTGTGGATGAAGCCCTTTGCGGCGTTTCCGTAGAAATCTTGGAATCCAGCGGCATTTACCGCCGGGTGCGCACCTGCTATGGGTACGAAGGCTGGGCGGAAGAACCGGCCCTGTTTCCCCTGGCATCCCTTGAAGCATGGAAAGCCGCGCCAAAAGCCTTGGTCCGCGCGCCGTTTGCCGATGTCCAGGCGGAACCATCGGTGCAAGCGCCGGCTGTATGCACACTGCCGCGGGGCGCGCTGGTCCAACTGGACGCCCCAGCCGGCACGGGCAAATGGAGCCGGGTCCTTCTGCCAAACGGGGTCCCCGGCTTCCTTCCCGCGTCCGCCCTTACTAGGCCACACAGCGGCATGGGGCGCCGCAGCCAGGCGCGTTTCCGCTGTGATGTTGTCCGCGCGGCATGCTCCTATTTGGGCGCGCCTTACCGGTGGGGCGGCATGACACCGGCCGGAATCGATTGCTCGGGGCTCTGTTTCATGGCATATGCTTTGAACGGCGTCTGCATCTTCCGCGATGCGCGCCTAGAGCCAGGATATGCCATCCAGAAGATCCCCTACCGCCTCGTCAGGCCGGGGGACCTGCTCTATTTTCCAGGGCATGTCGCTATGTTTATCGGGAACGGCCGGTATATCCATGCGACCGCGGGGAACGGCTGCCACGGCGTGGTGGTCAACAGCCTGGACCCCCGGTCGCCACAATACCGCGCGGACCTTCCGCCAAAGCTGCTCGCAACCGGCAGCTTGTTCCCATAAAAAGATTTCCGGCCAGGGGAGAGGAAAAGCCCCTGGCCGGAAGCGCCGCGTTGAATAACTATTTTATTCAATATATTGAGGAAAAACACGAAAGCAAATCCATAACAGCCAACCTTCCACCGGCCCCTCCCAATAGCTGGTCCCGCTTCAGGCAAGCTGTGACGCCTGGAACCCCTTGGTATTTGCGCCCTCTTTAGCAGCAATTGGATCGGTCCTCCTGTGAGGGAACCCCCTCTGCATATTGCCGCTGTTTTCTGCGCACAATCATTCCCACGCATCAAAACCATTATTAGTATAAAAGATTCTTATGAAAAACGCAAGTGATTTTGCATAGAACGTTGGTCATATGTACCGATATGGTTTCGTTATTTCAACAAATACTTATTCGTCTGCAGAATAAATGAGGCTTCCCTCGGGGCGGGGCTGCGCATCCGCCGCGAAAAGGCGGTTGACGGTCTCTTCATCTGCCACCCCTGTGATCCGCAGGTTGTTGACATATTGGAAGTCCATAATCGACTGCTGGGTCCCTTCCCCGTACAGTCCCGTCGGCTGTACGAACAGATACCCCAGCTCCGCCAGACGCAGCTGCAAATTTTTCACCGCGTCGCCTTCGTCGCCAAGCTTCAGGGAATCGCCTTCCGGCTGTTCCGGGTCCGAGGTGACATCCCCGACCTCCATATCCGAATTGCCGCCGGTGGGCGTCTGGCTTTCGCCACCCTCCGGCTCCAGGGACGTGGTGCCCTCTGCCAGGGATGGGTAGACTGTGCCCGCCATAAAACTGACAGCGGAAATAACCCCGTTCCCCTGCCATTCCATCAAAGAGGGGTCCATCTCATAAACGCGCCCCTCCTGGACAGCAGTCAAATCCTTATATTGGTCCGTCTGGGCCAAGGTATCCTTGAGACCGGTCGGGCAGAAAATATACTGCGGCTGGACCATCAGCAGCGTTTCCACATCCATGTGGTTTCCCGCCCCGTCCGAAGCCGCATTGATCAGCCCGGCACATTCGATCAGTTTCCCCTCCAGTGTATCGCCCGTCACGACGCCGCCCTCGACATCGTAGAGGTAACAGACGGAAACCGGCGTATCCGTCTGGGGGATTTGGCGGCTGATGTCGTCAATCGTGCTAAAGATGCCCTCAGCGATCTTCTCCCCGCGTTCGTATCCTTTGACGCCGCCCATCATGCAGGAACCGACCTCCCGGTACAGGCGGGTAAAATCTTCGCGGCTGGTAGCGGGCGCAATGGTCACCACATCGATCCCCGCGTCGTTCAGCCCTTGTTTCTGCTCTTCACTGGGCGCGTCCTCCGTGAGGACCAGGTCTGCGCCAACCCCCAAAATCGACTGCGGGTCATCCAACGTCATATCCGGCAGCACCGACAGGTCCTCCTGGGTGCAGGCAGCGCCCTTGCCACAGAGTTGCATCTCGTAGCCGAGCGCCATAATGACCTCTGCCAAATTAGGGGACAGGACAACAACGCCCTTGGGTTCGTCCTGGATCGTCACTTCGTTTACCGTTACGGGGAAGTCCTGTTCCGCTACGCCGGAGCTGATATCGCCCTTCGGCCCACAGCCCACGCAAATACTCAGCACCAACAAAATCCCCAGCAATGCTGCCAGCGGTCTTTTCATCTTCGATCGGCCTCCTTCCGTCCGTCTCAGTCCAGCGGCTGTCCGCGCCGGATGCGCGCCTCCGCATCGTCGATATACTGTTTTGCACAGCGCGGCGACCGGCCGCTGCGGGCAATCGCCCAGCGCTCCGCGCCCGCTTTGATCTCCGGGAGATACTCGTCCAATTCCCTCTGGCGCGCCAGCTGCTCCACGATCTCCAGGAAATGCACCTTATCCGGCAGGGAGAATTGGATGGACAGGCCAAAGCGGTCCGCCAGGGACATGCTCTCCTGGATCGTATCCCCCAGATGGATTTCGTCCCCCTCGCGGTCCGAAAAGCTCTCCCGCAGGAGATGCCGGCGGTTCGAGGTGGCGTAAATCAGCGCATTTTCCGGACGGGCCGCCAGCCCGCCCTCCAGCACAGCCTTCAACGCCGCATAGGTATCGTCCTGCTGCGAGAAGGATAGGTCGTCGATAAAGATGATGAACTTCAGCGGTACGGCGGCAATCTGATCTACCAGTGCCGGGAAATCCATCAGCGATTCCTTCGGGATCTCGATCACGCGCAATCCCTGCGGGTAGAATTCATTGAGCATGGCTTTGACCGTGGACGACTTGCCCGTGCCGCGGTCCCCATACAGCAGGCAGTTGTTGGCCGGCAAGCCCTGCAAAAAGGCCAGGGTGTTGTCGATGGCCAGCTTGCGTTGGATCTCATAGCCCTTGAGGTCCGCAAGGCGCTGCTGGTCCGGGTAGGCCACAGGCTGGATGCTGTGATTCCGCCAGATAAACGCGCGGTAACGCGCATACATGCCGCAGCCGTTGGAGCGGTAATATTCCGCCATCTTTGTGATGCAGTGGTCGAGGTCGCCGCCGAGCACGGCAACCGGCTCCCCTGTTTTCCATTCCGGCAGCTCCATCCCGGCGACGTCCTGCGCAAACGCGCTGTTTTCCCGGAGCTCCTGCGGCGTAATCGACGCGACCTGGCGGATGACCGCAAGATCCCGCCGGACGGCACGGCGCACGCCCTCCGGAAGCACGGCGGTGCCAGCCGCGGCCGCGAGCGAAAATGCATTTTCATCAAACAAGGCGGTCCCTGTGATGCACCCTGCAAGGTTTTCGCTGTATCCACGCATGCACAGCACATCGTAGAAATCGCCCCACGCATTCAAGAACGCTTCCAGGGAATCCCCCCGTGCCGCCCAAAGCAGCCGGTAGAACGCCTTTGGAACCGTCCGGTTTAAGATCCCTTTATACACAGAGAGCGAAGCCATTTCCATGGCCGCTTCCTTTACTCGATTTGCCAATGAAAAAACCCCTTTTCTACACAGCTGGTCCGCGGCTGCGCGGCCATTGCCCACGATGCGGATAACCCCCGTTTTTCCGTAAAATCTGCCCCGGAACAATTTGTAACAATACACAGTACATCATACCCTTTGCAAGGGGTTATGTCAAGTTCACGACATCGTTTGCCTTGCGAATCTATCCATTGTTTGTTACTATTATATATAAAAATAAATGGGGGCTGTCCGCTCCCATCCAAAGAAAGGCTGATCGCTATGAAACATTGGTGGAAACGGGCGGTTTATGCCTGTATTCTTTGCCTTTGCCTCTGCTGTACGGCGTGTTCTGCAAACAGCCAGCCCGATCCGGCGGTGCTCCTCCGGGAGACGCTTTCCCAGGTAAACGCCCTGGAAAGCTGCGAAAGCCGGTTTTCCAATGACTTGGAATTCAACGCGGGCACCGAACAGCAGACCTTCCATTCGGCGGTTTCGTCCGTCTATTTTGCAGACCCCTTCTGCCTAAAGAGCACCCAGGATACCGGGGCCGGCGCCCCTTCCGTCACCTATACGATGACCGAGGACGGCTTCTGCTGGTTTTACGCAGAAACCGAGGACGGCTGGCTCCGCACCCCGGCGGAAACGCTCAACACAACCCCTTCGGAACAGATCGAAATTTTGCGCCTGTTAAAGCAGGCCACTGACCCGCAATTTGTCCGCGAGGAGGAAGTCGAAGGTACCCCTGCTTATAAACTGGAGGTCACGTTCCCGGCGGACATCCTGCGCAGTTCCATTGAGGCGATTGTCTCCGCCAGCGGCATGGGGGACGGTTCCCAGACACTGGTGCAGGAACTTCTGGCGAGTACCCCCGCGGTGTACGGCTACTGTTACATTGGCAAGGACGACGGCCGCCTCCTGCGCATGGAGCTGGATACTACGGAAGCGCTCAACACCGTGTTCAGCAAGATCAGCGGCGACAGTGTGAAAGTTTCCATCTCCAAAAGCGTTTTGACAGGGGAACTGTTCAACTGCAATGCCGCCGCACCGGTCGAACTCCCGCCCGAGGCAGCTTCTGCGCAGACGGTGGAAGCCGCCGGATAACGATTTGCTGGAGCGTCCACGGATTGTAAACGGTTCCGATGTAAGAGAACCTAAAGACCGAAGCTGTGCGGGATCACCTCCCGCGCAGTTTCGGTCTTTCCGATTGTTTTCCATTTCCTATTAATAATAGAAACGGACGAACTTGATGTTATAAAAATCACAGGCAAGGATATCATCCGTTTCCGTCTCGTTGATGAGGATAAAATTTGCCCCAACGGCCAAGAGAATCCCGGAGCGTGTAACAATGCTGTTGGTCCCGACCAAAAAATCCACCTGCACAGGACGCCCCACCTGGGTGCGCAAAAAACCATTCATATATTGAAGGCTTTCCGCAGGGATCGACTGCGGCTGTGTCATGGACGTAATCGGCGCAAGGGAACCTCCGGTCGCGCCGCTCTGCGCAACGGCGCTGCTCTGTGTTTGTGTCCCCTGTGTGCCATTCGCATTTTGCCAAATGTTTGTTAACGGGGGCCACATAGCGTTCCGGTTTTCTTCTGCGTAATCCCGCAGGGGGCTGTTCCCGGCATTTTGCAATTGTTGCCTCTGCCTCTCCTTTTGGTACGGGTTCATCAAATTGTATGAGGCGATCTCCTCCAATGTGGGGAGATTGGGATTGAGCCGCACATTCGTAAATGCGGAGACGTCGGGCGACGCCCCTGCGCAGCCCGCCCCCATGCATGGCGTGTTCGTGTTAGACATCTCCTGATTCTGTGCAAATGTTCCTGTATCCATAAGTGAAACCCTCCTACCGACAAAATAGCCTAAGTCGTTGCATATTTCTGTGTGGGCGTATAAAAACAATGGTTATTGACCCGGTTGAACAGGACGCCGATCCCGCCGGGTGGGAAATACGTTGGGCACTCTTCGCTATAGGGATTAAAGAAGAACAAGCTTTCCCCCACGGCGTTCAAGGTATTGCCTGCCAACGCCCAGTCTGCGATCTCATAGTGGATATCCTCCGGGTCCATATTCCACACATTTTGCGGATTATACCTGCCGTTTACGGAATCCCGCATACAGACAAACTGCCCCTGCTGTTCCATAATGCTGCGGACGTCGCCGCCTTGGCTGACCCGGAAGAACTCGCCGTAAGGCACTCGCGCACGGTTCACAATGACGGATGCTACTGCCCGCATACCGTCCTCCCCTTCCCCGCCCGCCTCACATTGAATCAGCCGCGCCAAAAGTTCGCGATCCGTATAAGCCATACTCATCACCTGATTTTTAGAATTGTCTTAAAGCATCCTATGCCCTTCGCCCACCCCGTGGCACAGCTTTTCCCGCGCTGGATGCAGAATATTTCGCCATAACTACTGGAATCCCGCAAAATCTCTTGACTTTTTTCCCTCTCTTCTTTAAAATGTAAGTATTCGCCCTGTGGATGGACGATTTACAATGGAATATGGAAGCGTATCGAAGTGGTCATAACGGGCCTGACTCGAAATCAGGTAGACGGCAACGTCTCGTGGGTTCGAATCCCACCGCTTCCGCCAAAAAGAGACAAACTTGTTTTAGAGACAAGTTTGTCTCTTTTTTATCCACAAATAGATTATAAATAGAACTATAGCATTGATAACGGCTTGATTTGGATGAAAATCAGGTCGTTTTTTGTTCTGTTCGTTTATATTACAAATCCTAAATATACTAATTTACGGGTTATGGCTATAGACAAAAAGCCAAGTAAAATTATAAACCCACTAATATTTACTTTTATATTGTAAAACACACAATTAATGATACAATTAGAAAAGAAATTGTGATATGAAGTTGTCTTATATTTATTGAATCGAAGATTTTCGGCAAAGTTTGTTATGGATTCCGCCGAAACAATAGCGGCATCGTTGAAACGATACCGAACAGAGCTACAGTTGTTAAAATGATATTCTCGCTTTATTTAAAAGGAAACAGTTTAGAGGATATCCAGCAGTACTTATTTGAAACACAAATACTATCTCCATCCGGGAAAGAAAAATGGAGCCGGGACGTTTTGAATAAGTTATTAAACAACTACAAATACACCTTTGGTATCGTTAGTCATGAGATGTTTGAAGCTGTAGAAAGTTTAAAAGAAAGCAATTGCCGAAATCCAAATCGAAGTACAGAGGATGTGGATGGATGGGACGAGCGACAAGAACAGAACTACTGTGGGCCTATGCTATAACACGTGAAGAGTTCTTAAAACGTGTGAATGATAAATTTGAACTTCATCCAGAGGAATGGAAAAATATTCGTGATACTCTCTTTGATGCTATGAGTAAAGGAGAGTCGCCTATATATGAGCCTAAAATGAATGCATTTCTGGAACAGACAGTATACAAATATTTGCGTCCAACGGATGAACCTATATCACTGACAGATATTGCAAGAAGGTTTGAACCAAACAATCCGAGTTATTTGATTCAAAGTTGGCTTCGCAGCAGAAATACGATTGAGTTTCTCGGAGAATGGGAACGCAAGAACAACAAGCAATTCAATGAAGAAGCGTTTCAAAAGCTGCTGAAAGATGTTCGCTCGCCGTCCTATACGCTGACTCCAAAGAGATGGATTGAAACTGTGAATGCTATCGGACTTGAATCCAAACGGGGTAAAAACGGGGGCACAATGTCACATCCGTTTATTGCCTGTGATTTTGAAATGTGGAATAATATGCGGTTTCGATATGAGGTGCTGAAGTATTTTATGGGTTCAAGAATTGAGACGGGCGATGAGGAATGAAAATAATAGTAATTAAGAGAATGTAGCAGGGTTTCGGTTCGTAGAGTAACAAAAGTAACGATGGAGGAAAAAATGAGTAATTTAATTATGACTATACACAATATTAAGGATATTTATCACGGAACTGTTGAGATTCCTATTGAAAACGGCATATATGCTTTCGTTGGAAACAATGGTACTGGAAAAAGCACAATCATGTCTTGTCTTGCCCAACTATTATCTCGCCATAATTTGGGTGAATTGAGGCCTGAGGATTACACTGAAAACTCATATGTTGAATTCACCTACAATAGTCATATTGATAGATGGTATTCTGTTAAAGGGTTTTGGAAAGCGGATACTTTTCCTAACACGCTTAGATTTAATGGAACATATGAAGGTAGCCTTTTTTACGGAATGCGATTTCGTGATTCTCGAAATGTTGATGAATTAATGGAGAACGGACAAATTGCTGCTAATGATATTGTTGACGCTGATAGGTATATAGAAGAATCATTAGGAAAAATACTGCATAATGATTCAGATTATTACCATGGATTGAAGAGAATAAAAAATAAATTTATATCTGAAAAGCTTATGTTGAAAAATACTCCGTATTTTCGCACGACCGCCACATCACTAATTAGCCAGTATCGTATGAGTTCAGGAGAATGCTTACTTATCTCTTTGCTCCATTTTATTTATAACTCAATTATCAGGCGTTCTTTACCCACAGGCCAACCAATACTTATGTTAATTGACGAAATTGAATTAGCATTACATCCAGTTGCAGTAAGTAATTTACTTGAATTGTTACAAGAGTTAGTAGACTCTTATAGTAATCTGACAATTATTATTACCTCGCATTCTCCAGAAGTTATTAGAAAAATCAAACCCTCAAATTTATTCAAGTTGGAACGTGTAAACTCAAACGAAAATAATTTTAATATTGTCAATCCATGTTATCCCAGTTATGCAATTCGTGATGTGTATACTCACGATGGATTTGATTATTTACTGTTGGTAGAAGATCAACTTGCAAAAATTATTGTTTCCAATGCTATACGGGAGTTGAGTATTCAAGAAAGTAAATTGATTTGTGTTACGCCCGTTGGTGGTTGGGAAAATGTTTTAAAGTTGCAAAACGAATTGCTTGCTCACAATGTATTGGGTGTAGGCAAAAAAGTATTCTGTATACTTGACGGTGATATTGAGAGTAAGGTCCCAAAGCAATATAAATCAACAAAAAAGCTATTCTTGCCCGTGAACAGTATTGAAAAATATTTAAAGAAAATATTAATAGACGTACCAAATCTTACAATTAAAAAAGCCATTAATGATTCGTTGTTTACAATTAAATCCCTAGATTCGCTTATAACTGATTATAATCATACAGAACACGAGACAGCTATGGCGCTCAATGACAAATACAAAGAAGATAATGATGGAAAGCGATTGTACACCGTTCTTTTAAAAGATTTGAAGTCTAGAAATGTTACGGAAGAAAGTTTTATAAATACTTTATACACTATCATAAAGAAAAATGTTGATTTTAGCCAATTTAATGAGTCATTGATTAGAGCTACCACATAATCTTAAACTTTGCAGTTTGTTTATACAATGAATTTTACAAGGGTTCAGCTCCCACTTCCGAAAAGCCAAAAATATCTTTTTCATGTGGCTTTCCCAGGCTGAGCCTGGACGCAATTCGCGTCCAGGACTCGGCTTTTTCTTTTGCCTTGCCGCTCGCGTTTATAGCGGGTATCTTTTCGATAATATAAATCCAGCAGTAAACCGCACCTCACTTTGTGGGGTGTAGTTTTTTATTTCCAAGGAGCAATCCCTTTTTCCCTCCCCTGCGGCGGACCACGCCCGCAATCCGCATCTTTTGTGTGGAGAGAACCCGGTATAATCCATGTGCATACCATACCAATGGATCAATCTCTTTTATTCACAGTTGTTTTGGAGGGTACTATGCACACAGATGATTATGTCGTAAGCTCCCTGGAACTGCATCTGTTCTTTGGGCGCATCATGAAAGAACATTCCCTGTTCCTGCGGGCGGGATTTACCCCGGCGAACGAATCGTTTTCGAAGCAGGCGGAGGTTTATAAAAGGGAATTTGAAACATTGCTCTGTCAAGCCATCGCGCTCAGCGACGGCGTTATCAGCCAGGATGTCCTGTGCTCCGGCGAACTGGTCACGGAATTTACCGCTCTGGCGGAACAGCAGACGGAGCGCTTTACCGGGATTGCAATCAACCGAAGGATCACCAGCCGTGAACTACAGCTGCGCAACGCGTGTGGCCGGCCGGATGTTTGCGCCAGAATACAACCCCAGGTACAAAGGCTGAACCGGACTGCGCTCCGGCTATTGAACGGATTGATTGGTTTTAAGGAACGAATCTTAAAACAGGTTCTTTGCTGTGAACTGTTCACCATGAACTATCCGCTGCTGATTGAGCATATTCTGCGAGAGGCGAAGCTCTATCAGAAATATCTTCGGATGCTCGAGAACGACGGCAATTTGACCTGCCAGTCCATGAAGGAAATCGAACACTTTTGGAACCAGATCATGATGGAACACGCCATGTTTATACGCGGCCTGCTGGACCCCTCTGAAACGGAATTGCTGCAAACCGCGGACGGATTTGCCAATGAATACCAAGCATTGTTAAACGCCTGCAATCATGCGCAAAACCAGACCTTAACCGCGGATTCCCTGGAAAAAACCATCCGGTTCCGAGATTTTAAGGCGGCGGGCGCGCAAGGAATCGAACAATGCAAAATCCGTTCGATCATCTTGCCCCTCCTCGCAGACCATGTGCTGCGCGAAGCAAATCACTATATCCGTCTGCTGAAGTCTTAATCGGACGCCTCCTGTTTTGCGGGGCATCCATTACGGATGTTTTCTTCCATGAGCCAATATCCGGCTTCTCCCCCGGAAGGAAAATAGGAAACGCCTGCGTCTGCCGGACCGACGCGGGCGTTCCCTGTTTTCTTTTTATATATGGTTTGGCATTCCCTGCTTGTGCTTCATCCAAAACGAAACTTTGTTCTTGTCCTTTCCTTCCACCGGTGGTAAAATAGAAAAAACGGTAACTGCGGAGGCGTCTTATGGAACAGCAGACCTTATTGGGGCAGCAGGGGATGGACCGGCCATTGGCCAGCCGGATGCGGCCGCGCACCCTGGAGGAATTTGTCGGGCAAGAGCACCTTTTGGGCGAGGGAAAAATTTTGCGGCAATTGATCGACCAGGACCGCATTTCCTCCATGATCTTCTGGGGGCCGCCCGGCGTGGGAAAGACCACCCTGGCGCGCATCATCGCCGGACGGACCCACGCCAATTTCATCGATTTCAGCGCAGTGACCAGCGGCATCAAAGAGATCCGCGAGGTCATGCAGCGCGCAGAAGAAAACCGCCGGTTTGGGGAGAGGACCATCCTATTTGTCGATGAGATTCACCGCTTTAACAAGGCGCAGCAGGATGCTTTCCTCCCATTTGTCGAGCGCGGCAGCATCATCTTGATCGGCGCGACGACCGAAAACCCCTCGTTTGAAATCAATTCGGCGCTTCTCTCCCGCTGCAAGGTCTTTGTCTTGCAGGCGCTGTCCCCAGAGGACCTGCAAACGCTCCTGCGCCATGCGCTTACGGACCCCCGCGGTTTCGGCGGGGAATCCGTCCAAATAGCCGGGGACATGCTGGCGATGATCGCAAATTTTGCAAACGGCGATGCGCGCACCGCGTTGAACACCTTGGAGATGGCCGTGCTGAACGGCGAACGAACTTCTGCTGGTGTGGTGGTCGGGCCTGAAATCCTGAAGCAGTGTCTTTCGAAAAAGTCGCTGCTCTACGATAAGAACGGAGAAGAGCACTACAATCTCATTTCGGCGTTGCACAAATCCATGCGCAACAGCGACCCCGACGCCGCAATCTACTGGCTGGCCCGCATGCTGGAGGGCGGCGAGGACCCCCTCTACATTGCGCGGCGCCTCATCCGCTTTGCCAGCGAGGACGTTGGAATGGCCGACAGCCGGGCGATTGAAATCGCCACGGCCGTCTATCAGGCGTGCCATTTCATTGGGATGCCCGAGTGCTCGGTCCATCTGACCCACGCGGTGACCTACCTCTCCCTCGCCCCCAAATCCAACGCGCTCTATGTGGCGTACGAAACCGCCAAACGTGACGCGCTGGAGATGCTGGACGAGCCGGTCCCCCTACAGATCCGCAACGCCCCCACCCGCCTGATGAAGGACCTGCACTACGGCGAGGGGTATCAATACGCCCACGACACAGAGGACAAGCTCACCACCATGCAATGCCTTCCAGACGCGCTGCAGGGGAGGAAATACTACATCCCCACCGCGCAGGGTTCCGAAGTGCGCGTGCAGGAGCGCCTGCGCCAGATCGAACAGTGGCGGGCGCAAAAGCGCAGGGAGGAACAGGA
>ERZ1643247.2630-NODE-2630-length-13820-cov-5.394987_pt1 | contig 13820 bp, 9 predicted proteins | sample MGYA00579264_ERZ1643247 | MGnify/ENA primary metagenome ERZ1643247 (study PRJEB29033, sample SAMEA4952262) | chicken gut metagenome | biome: Broiler Chicken; feature: Gastrointestinal Tract; material: Caecum | place: Ireland | collected 2018 | study: Broiler... | reverse complement strand
CACAAGTCGGAGGCTGAGCCCGAAGGAAGAACGTATCGTGCGTTGATGGATGAATTCAACGATGCGGATTACGTTACGGAGGACGGCCGCGATATCGTAATGCGTATCGAGTTCAAAGGTACGGCGGAAACGCTAGATACCGCCATCAACGGCGAAATATTGTCGGGCGGACTTCCCGATGTGGTTGCTGTGGACGCAGGGGACATTACGGCTTACGCCAACGACGACCTGCTCGTTCCGATCGATGATTATATAACGGCGGAAGAGAGAAACGACTATGTGGACAGTGTTATCGAACAGTCTACTTTTAAAGATAAGCTGTACGCGCTTTCCGGTATGGATACGCCGGGCGGTCTCTACTACAATCGTGCGGCGCTTGAGTCCGTCGGATACGGAACGGAAGAAAAGCCTTTCGGTACGATTGAAAACCCGTGGAGCTGGAAGGACCTTGAAGAAGCGATGGAAGCGCTTAAGGCGAAAAACGATCAAGATGGCACGACTCCCTATAAATTACGCGCCAATATCGGTTTCGGCGGAGATGAAGGAGCTATGTATCTGTATTCCCCTGTGGTTTACAGTGCAGGAGGGCAGTTCTACGGACCCAACGAGCAGGTGACGGGATACTTGAACGGTGAGGCGTCTATGAACGGGCTGAATCAGCTCAACGAACTGTTTGCCAATAAAAAAGATTATATGGAAGAAGGGAACAATGCCCTTGCTTTCCCGCAGGGGGATGCGGCGTTTGAGATCTACGGACCTTGGTTGATCAATTCCATTGCAGAATCTTACCCTGAATTTGAAGACGACTACGATATTATGCCGTTCCCTGTATATGAGGCTTCCGACGGAACGAAGGGGACGATTGCAACGCCCTGCGGAACGTGGGGGTTCGGCGTTACGCGCGATGCTGACGATATCGAGGCTGCCGTACAAGTCGTAAAATTTCTGACGGGCGCACACGCCAGCGAAATGTTCTTTAACGATATCGGTACGTTCCCTACGCATAAATCCGTCCTCAACACTATGGAGGAGTTTACGACGGAGGGACCGTTGAAATCGCTTTCCGAACTCCTGCTCGAAACGGCAACGCCCCGCCCGAAGATGGTCAACTATCCTCGTCTGAGCGTTGCGTACAGAGATATCATCGCTTTCATTAAGACGCAGACGGGCAGTCAATCTCTTACGGATTATGTGCTTGAAAAGGCACAATCGGTCGATCGGTGACGCGCCGGGAGCGGAAAAAATATGAACGACTTTATCAAAAACAAGAACGGCGCGGTTAAATGTTCGGGCACTGAGCCGTCCTCCGGATCAGGCGTTATCGCGGCGGGAGGCGGAAAGCCGCCGAAATATAAAAGCCGTTATTATACGTTGTTTGGTAAAACCTATAAAAAGGATAATACCGTAGTGGGAATTTGTTTTGTGCTTCCCGCTTTGGTGCTCGGGTGTATTTTTGTGATCGCGCCCATCGTTGTATCGCTTTCCTATTCTTTTACCGATGCGTATCTGCTGCGCCTGGATGAAGTACAATTCATCGGCTTCAAGCAGTTCCAAAAGGTATTTACAGACAGTTTTTTATGGAATGCTTTCGGCAATACGCTTGTGTTCGTCGTTATAACGGTGCCCGTACAACTCTGCGTTGCGTTTGGGCTTGCGCTTATCTTGAATAGCAAGATTAAGGCAAATACGTTTTTCCGCTGGGCATTTTTCGTGCCCGTTATGCTTTCGCTGGCGGTCACATCTTTCCTGTGGATGAATCTATTTGAAAAGGACGGACTGATCAATGCGCTCCTGAGCAAAGTGGGGATTGGCGAGCAGCCGTTTCTTGACGACCCGGGGCAGGCGATGGGAATTATTATCTTTATTTCCGTATGGCAAGGCGCAGGGTATCAAATGCTCATCTTTCTTTCGGGTTTGAAAAATATTCAGCCTGAAATATACGAGGCTGCATCTTTGGACGGAGCGACCGCGACACAGCGGCTTTTTTACATCACGCTTCCCAATATTATGCCCACGTTCTCTTTCGTGCTGATCACAATGCTGATCGGAGCGTTCCGCCTGATTACGCAGCCGATGATCATGACGCAGGGCGGCCCCGAGGACGGAACCATGACGATGTCGTATTACATCTATCAGCAGGGTATAACCTTCCGCGACGTAGGATATTCGAGCGCGATTGCAATGGTATATACAGTATTTATGGCGGTGATCGCTCTTACGTTACGGAAAGTGACGGAAGTTAAAGACTGAGGAGGAAAAAAATGCATTACGAACAGACAACGGCGCAGACGCCGCAGGATTTGCCGCCGAAAAGAAAACATAAACCGCTCACGGCGGCACGAATTACCGCAAGTGTATGTAAATGGAGCGGATTGACCGTTTTATGCGTACTTTTTCTTTTCCCTATTTGGTGGATGATCGTTTCGTCGTTTAAACCGCAGACAGTCATTTATGAACAGCTCGATTCCTTTATGACTTTCCTGCCGAGCACATGGAATATCGGCGAGTGGTTCGATTCGTATGTGAACCTGTTTCAATCCTTCGATTACTTCGGCATGGCGATTTTCAACAGTATTCTCTATTGTGCGATTACGGTAACGGGAGTCCTGCTTGTCAATTCCCTTGCAGGGTATGCGCTTGCGCGTCTGGAATTTCCGGGAAGCAGCGTCATCACGACAATAGTTATTCTGCTCATCATTGTTCCGGTGGAAACATCTATCGTTCCGCAGTATGTTATCCTCAGCCGTTTGGGACTGCTTTCCAGCCCCGTAGCGCGCGTTACGGGATATTTGTTGCCGAGCATTGCGAGCGCGTTTTATATCTTTATGTTCCGTCAGTATTTTATGGGTATGCCCAAAGAGCTGGAGGAGGCGGCCGAGATTGACGGCGCGGGAAAACTTACCACGTTTTTTATCATCATCGTGCCTTTGGCGAAAGCCATTTTTGCCACCGTTGCGATCTTTACGTTTATGGGCGCATGGAACGAATATGTATTTGCCAACCTGATGTTCCCGCAGGCGCGGCAAAAACCGTTACAGGCTTTCTTGCAGCTCGTAAATACCTACAATCCCAAAGATATTTCCATGGTTATGGCGGCGCTCACCGTTTCTACGATCCCTATTGCGATCGTCTATATTTTCTGTCAGCGCTATATTGTGGAAGGAGTATCTTTTTCGGGGCTCAAATAAGGAGAATTTTATGAAAAGAAAACTGCTTGTTTTTGCAATAGCCCTGTGCCTTGCGGCGTTTTGTGCCGGGGTTGCCGCCTGCGGAAACGGCGGCGATCCCAACGCGCAGGATTTAATGTTGCATCTTGCCTTCGACGAGGGGCAGGGGAAAGTTGTTACGGATAGTTCCGAGCATGTGAAAGACGCGGAACTGCGCTATGTTTTCAACGATCCCGTATATCAGGATGAACCGCAGGATCCGCAGTGGAGGGATACGGGCGTATTCGGCGGCTCTCTGCTGATGGACGGTTATTCAAATTATGTCCGTTACAGCGAGGATGATATCGTTGTTTCGGGAAGTTCGTTTACCGTATCTGCTTGGGTCGCGCCTCGCATGTTTGAATGGGACGATCCGAATGCCGTGGAGAATGGTACGGAACATCTCACCGCGATTGTCAGTCAATATGACGAGGCGGGGAATGCGGGCGTTCTTTTGGGGTATCAGCGCCACGGTGCCTGGAGCTTTCAGGTCGGAATCGGGGACCGCTTTATAAAGCTTTGGGATAACGGTCATCCGCTCGTCAAATACGAGTGGAATTACGTTGCGGCTACGTTCGACGGTGCAACGGGAAAAATGGCGATGTATCTCAACGGCGAACTGATCTCCACCTGTTCTTTTTACGAGAACGCTTCCATCGAGGCTTGTCCGACATGGTTATATATCGGCAGGAACAGCGACAGCAATACCGTCGGTTCTGCAACGTGCAATATGCACTCCGGCCTTATCGACGAAGTAAAGCTATATAAAACTGCCGTGAGCGCAGAGGATATCGCCGAGCAGTATCGTTCCGGGCTTGTGGACGGAAAATTGCCCGAAATCACTTTTGAGGATATTTGGTTGCAGAACGTGCTTACCGAAGATTGGCACAAACCGCAGTATCACGGCGGGCCTTATCAGCATTGGATGAACGAACCGCACGCGCCGTTCTATTATAATGGAAAATATCATTTGTTCTTCCAGTTCAATATCAACGGGCCGTATTTCAAAAATATATGTTGGGGGCATCTCGTTTCCGACGATATGGTAAACTGGACGCCCCTCAAAGAGGTCATTACGCCTACGGCGGGAACGATCGCGCCGGACGGAGTGTGGTCGGGCGGTGCGGCATATGATACGGATGGTACGCCTGTTCTCTTCTTTACGGCGGGAAACGACAGTTGGGCGTCGTCGGGCGACGGGCTGGTCGGAAATCAAAATATCGGGATCGCCCGTCCCAAGGATCTTTCAGACCCCAATCTTACCGAATGGGTCGTCGATGAAGAATATGCCGTCAAACAGCAGAGCGGACAGGGACAGAACGGTCAGTTCCGCGATGCCTATGTCTATCAGGAGACGGAGAACGGAGTAACGACATGGTATATGCTCGTATGTTCCGCTTCCAATAATTCTTCGGGCGGTACGGCACTTCTCTTTACGACGGACAGTACGAAGGCGGATTATTTCCATAATTGGGAGTATAAAGGACAGCTTTATACGATGCCCAATCAGCCCGCTATGTACGGCGAAACGTGGGAACTTCCCGTATTATTTCCCATAAAAAATGATGACGGCACGCTCGAAAAATGGTTCTTTGCGTTTTCGCCGGCACCCGCCGACAGAGCGGATAACGATATCTATTATCTTTTGGGCAATTTCAACGGCACGCGCTTTGTGCCGGAGGGGGGAGCGCAGCCCCGTCGCCTCGATTACGGTAACAACGTATTTACGGGACCGAGCGCATTCTTCGATCCCGTGAGTAAAAAATGGATTATGTTTTCTATTATGCAGGATCAACGTATCTCCAACGATCAGATCTCGTCCGGCTGGGCGCACAATGTCGGGCTTGCGCGAGAAATTTATCTGAGCGACGACGGCACGGAGGCGTGCGTCAGGCCCGTGGATGCACTTGAAAATTATGAGGGCAAAGTACTCGTCGACCGTACGGGAGATATGACGGCGGCAGAAGCAAATGAAATACTTTCTGCGGCGAAGGGGGATATGCTTCACGTGAAGATATCTTTCCGCGTTGCGGAAAATACAACGCCGCGGTTTGGCGTTCGCCTGCGTACCAACGGAAAAGAGGAATACACGGAATACTATTACGATGCCGCGACAAAACGGCTGGGCGTGATCACTACGTTTGCGGGAGATCAGAATATTTACGGCGATTTTAACGATGTATATACGCTTGGCTCCGACGGAACGATCGCGATGGAATTTTATCTCGATCGATCGCTCATCGAAGGATTTTTCGACGACAGTAAGGCAGTCACCGCACGCGTATATCCCACCGATCGGAACAGCCTCGGGCTTTCCGTGTTCGGGGATAACGTGACTGTGACGCAAGTGTACGTCGCGCAGATGCAGTCGATCTATCAATAACTATTTTCGGTAGGGAAATATGCAAAACAATTTTGATTATAACGTTCGTTCGCCCCAAAAAGAACAAAAAAACATGTCTGAACTTATTCATCGGGCGGATACTTACATTGCACAGCGTGCAAGTATGGTGGATGCAAGATTCCGCCATACTTACCATGCGATGCCGCCCGTCGGCTGGATGAATGATCCGAACGGTTTTTGCTACGCGTTCGGCAGATATCACGTTTTCTTTCAGTTTCATCCCTATGACTCGGTTTGGGGACCCATGCATTGGGGACATTACGCTTCTGACGATCTTATCCGTTGGGAATGGCAGGGGACTGCGCTCGCGCCGGATACTGCATATGACGCGGACGGCTGTTTTTCCGGATCTGCGATTGTAAAAGACGGAGCGCTTTATCTTATGTATACCGCAGTGGCGGGCGGAAAACAGACGCAGGCGCTCGCCCGTTCCTTCGACGGCGTACATTTTGAAAAACTCGGACAGGTGATCGCCGCGCCGCCGGACGATTGTTCTGCGGCGGATTTCCGTGATCCGTATCTGTTTGAACGGGAGGGAACATTTTATTGTCTGGTCGGTTCCAAGCATTGCGACGGCGACGGCACGGTACTGCTGTACCGCTCTGAAGATCTTTTCGGTTGGGACTTTGTGGGCAAAACATGGAAAGACGGCCGTACAAAAAACGGAATATACGAATGTCCGGCATTTGCCGCTTTGGACGGAACGGATGCACTCTTTCTCAGTCCACAGTTTATGGAATGTGACGGGATACAGCACGAAAATATCTTTTCCAACTTGTATATGCTCGGATCGCTTGACCTGCGCAGCGGGATATTTTTGAAAGAATCGGAAGCCGAGATAGACGGAGGTTCGGATTTTTATGCCGCCCAGACGCTCGGGCTTTCGGACGGAAGAACGGTTATGACGGCGTGGATGCAGATGTGGGACCGCGGATTTCCCACCGCTGCGCACGGTTGGGCGGGTGCGCTCATTCTTCCGCGCGAACTGACGGTGAAAAACGGGAAACTTTATCAGGCGCCCGTTCGTGAAATCGAGAAATACCGTACCAACAGCTACCGTTACGCAGAAGCAATTATAGACGGAGAACTGCGTCTGAACGGCATAGAAGGGAACAAAATCGAACTGTCTTTTGAGCTGGAGCCGAAAACATGTGCGCGTGCCGGCGTAAAATTATATTGCGGCGATGGCTGTGAAACAAAGATAAGTTATGATGTCGCCGAGAAAATCGCTTACATCGACCGTTCGCGCATGGGCACATTTATCAAGGCCGCCTCGGGAGAGAAAGATGCTGTGCTGCGGCGTACGCATATCGGAATGAAGAACGGCAGGTTGCATTTCCGCATCTTCCTGGATGTCTCTTCTTGTGAAGTATTTCTCGGCGGTGGCGAAAAGACGCTCACGGGAAACGTATATTCGCCCGGTAAAGGAATCGTCTTTTTTTCCGAAGGCGGAACGGCGCACTTGTTCAATGTAGAAAAATACGATATCGCCGTATCGGAACGGTAAAAAATTTTTGAATAAACCCGCCCGGGAACGGGCGGAATATGATTCAGGAGGATACAATGAAAAGAAAAAACATTTGCATTATGTGTTTGAGCGCCGTGCTCGCCGTGACCGTGGCTCTCGGATTGGCAGCCTGCTCATCAGACAAAGGAACCGTACATGACGACATTCTGAACGGAGGGTTTGAAAAAAATGTCGGCAATCTGGAAGGCTGGACGAAAGATGGCAATGCCTTTGGCGCTTCGGGCGTGGTGAACGGCGATACGTCCTATTACGGCGATACCGTGGTCGGGAAAGTCGGGGAAAATTTTTACGACGGGCTCGAGGGCGGCAACGCTTCCTTTACGGGTACGCTCACGAGCGACGTATTCAAGCTGAGCGGTACGGGGAAGATTGGCTTTTTGCTCGGTGCAGCGAAGGACGGGGAAAAGTGTTATGTGGAGTTCTTTGAACAGGGTTCGGATACGCCGCTGGCACACGTTACTAACACGGCATTTGCCGAGCCGTTTATTACCAATCAAATGGTACGTAATGTGGTAGACCTTTCCGCGCATCTCGGCAAGAATATTTATATCCGTATCACGGATAACGACGACGGAAAAGACCGCGACTATGCTTATATGATTTTCGACGATTTTGTGATGTATCAGACGGAAGAGGAAGTTGCGGCGGCGGAAAAAGAACGTAACGATAAGATTTCGGAACTCGGAATGCCCGCGTTTAACGACGATACGCCCGAATCGGATTCAATCAAGAACGGAAACTTTGAAGAAGGGCTTTTGAATTGGCAGGTACTTTCGGGGACGGCTTTCCTGAAAGAAAACATTTGCTCTTCCGATGAAAAATTCTGGGAAACGCGTGATTTTTATGCAGAGGGGAAGTATTTCCTCAACGGATATAAATCGGAGGAGACGCTTCGCGGCGAGCTTCGCTCTACCACGTTTACGCTCGGCGGCGACGGTGTGATCAGTTTGCTGTTAGGAGGTTCTTCGCAACGGCAGATCTATGTTGCGGTCTGTCTTGCGGAGGACGTGGGCGAACGCAAGGCCGGCGATGAGATTGCAACCGTTTCTCCGAGCGAGCATTTCAGCGATCCGGCGCTCTCCGAGAATATGGTGCGTAAATATATCAAGCTCGGCGAAGAGTATCTCGGAAAAAAGATGTACATCAAGATCGTCGATAATGCCGCAAGCGGGCCGTTCGGTGCTATCACGGTAGACGATATCCGCACGAGTATGACGGAAGAAGAAACGCTTGCACTTATGGTTTCCGATTATGAATGGGCGTACGGTCTCGGGGACGATACTATCGCGCAGGCAACGCAGAATTACTATGTTAATTATAAGTATCCCTATGCACTTCCTGTGTTCCGTTTCGATACCTTCGCGGAAAATACGTGGATCAGAGCGAGTCAAACGGCAGTCGACCTCAATGATTTTATCGAGGGTGTCAGCGCTGTTTACGGCGATGCAGATATGAGCAAAACGGAATACGCCGTCACAAAGATTTCTTTCGGAAATGAAGAGATAACGGCGGACTTAAATGCCTTCGTGATGAACAAACCGGGACTTTATACGGTTACGTACGAAGCGCGGTATAACGAACTTTCTGCCGAGGCAAAGTTTTATATTGACGTTGTCGCCGAGAACGATCTTCCTAACAAAGGATTCGAAACGGGAGATCTTACGGGCTGGACAGTAGAAGGCAAAGGCGGCGTTTCGGTGAGCAACAGTAAGGTATTCTGGGAAGCGGACGCAAATTTCTTTGATATGAACGGACAGACGGTACAGTATTATTTGCAGACAGGGGAATATTTTCTCATCACCGATGATTTGGGAACCGTCACAATCAAGAGCGAGCCTTTTATCGTTACAGGGGACGGTATCATCAGCTTTAAATTCGGTATTGCAAAAAATCCCGTAAGTTATGTGGCGCTCTGCGATGCGGAGACGGGCGAAGAACTTATCAAAGTGGATAATGCCGCCAATTTCAATGATCCGCTCACCGCGCAGGTAATGCTCAGGCGTTTTATGTACGCGCATCCGTTTGTCGGGAGATCTGTGTATATTAAAATTGTGGACGGTGCGACAACCGATTTCGGATTCCTGAATTTCGACGATCTGCAAATCAATCTTTCCGTAGAAGAGGCGGAAGAACTGCTTGAGTCGGAAAAGGAGTGGGCAGCGGATTACCGCCAAGATGTAATTGATTCTAACGCCCCGATGGGGAGCCGAACCAAAGAGATTATAAATGCTATTCGCGCATATTATGCAGGGTTGGCGTTGGAAGATATCCGTTCCGTCATTATCGTCACGCCTGTCGAGGCGCAAGCTGTCCGTGCCGGTACGGTTGATTTGACGGAATATCTAAGCGAGGCTTCTGCGACTATGATGGGCGTTGGGGCAGAAGAACTCACGGCTGCGATTATTAAAGTCGTCAAGGGCGACGAATCGTGGACGGAAGGGTTTGAAGCATTCGCGCTTACGTCGGGAACTTATACCGTAATCTATCGGTTTACCCATACGGAAACCGATAAGTATGCCGAGGCTTCTTTTGTGATCGCCGTTTCAAGCGAGTATGAAGTTCTCAACGGAGGATTTGAAACGGGAGACCTTACGGGCTGGACATACGAACAAGGCACGGCGGACGGGCAGGTGGACGGCGCCGGAGCGATCAAATCCGACGAAACCTTCTGGGCGGAGGAAATTCCGTTCAATCAAGGAGGGAAATATCACTTCGACGGTTGGGGCGCCAATCCGACGGAGGGGAATGCCTATAAGATTACGTCGTCTAAATTTACATTGGGCGGCAGCGGTTTTATCAGCTTTAAAATGGGAGGCGCGAATGCCGTTGTAAAGGTATTCAAGGCAGACGGAACACAGATCGCAGAATATACTAATACAGCATATGCGGACGTGAATTTCCCTTACATTGAGTTCGGAAGTCGTAACGGTACAATGACGACTTTTGTCGCCGATCTTTCCGAATATCTCGGCGAGGAGTTGTATTTGGAATTACACGATAAAGGTGCCGGCGCATGGGGCGTTGCATTTTTCGACGATATCGTCACTTATTATGCGGATACTCCCGATGTTTCTTCTCGTTTCGATACGATTATGATCCGCCAACGGGTGCAGACGGGAACGGATGAAAATGGAAACCCCGTTTATGCGCAGGCGGCGGAAAAGACTCCTTACCAACTCGCGTGGGAAGCTGCGATTAATGTTTTTAGAAACTCTTCCGGTTCTTGAAAATAAAATTTTACAATCTGCTTGACAGAACAATTGGAAGAGGATTATAATGAAAATGATTCACCGAAACAGGCAGGTAATGGAGATGGTAACCATCAAAGATGTAGCAAAAGCAGCAGGCGTAGGCCTGGGAACGGCTTCCCGCGCATTGACCGGCAATGGTTCGGTTCGGTCAGATACCAAAAAAAAAGTAGCTGCCGCCGCCGAAAAACTGGGGTTTGTTCCAAACCAGCTGGCACGCAACTTCAAAATGCGTTCCACAATGTGCATCGCAATTATTATCCCTACAGTCTTTCATCCTTTTTTTGCTAAGGTCGTATACCATTGCGAGGTTGAGTTATATAAACTCGGCTATCGTTTGATTGTTGTCAATTCACAGGACGATGTAGGGAAAGAAACTCGGATGCTCAATATGATCAAACAGCAGCGGGTAGACGGAATTATTTTTATTACGCATTACGAACACGATAATATCGATCCCACTCTTCCCATTGTTTCCATTGACCGACACGTCGGCTCGGGGTTCCCTTACGTTACCAGTAATAACTACGAAGCCAGTCGTGAGGCAGTAAAATATTTGATCGATAGCGGCGCAAAAAAAATCGGCTGCGTATGCGGTGCAACGGCTGTTATTTCGGGAACTCGCCACCGTTACGAGGCGTATATCGACGTCATGAACGAGTATGCAAGACCCGTGTGGCTCTTAAAGCCGCTTTTCAAGCACGGGCAGGAAATGGAGGTCATGCGCGAGTATTTCGCGCGGTATCCGGAAACAGATGCGCTTTTTACGGGCAGCGATATGCTTGCATCGGCGGCATACCATGTCGCGCGGGAGCGCGGCTTGCGTGTGCCGCAGGATATGCAGATCATCGGTTACGACGGAGTTCTTGACGCATGGGAAACGCATCCGAAACTCACGACCGTGCATCAGAACGTATCGGAAATGGTAAAGGCAATTGTCGGACTGCTTATGAAAAGGATTCGGGGTGAAGAGACCCCGCAGCGCGTAGAAATCCCCGCTATGCTTGTAAAAGGGGATACAACGCGCTGAATCGGAGAATTGATATGATTTTATGTGTCGGCGAGATACTTGCAGATATGATCGGCTGCGTAAAAGACGGAGAAATAAACTATGAGTGCAAGGCGGGCGGCGCACCCTTTAATGTGGCGTGCGCCGCTAAACGGTTTGGAGCGGAGAGTTCGTTCGTCGGTTGCGTGGGGAAAGATCTGATTGGTGATTTTTTGGAAAGTTTTGCACGTGAGCGCGGACTGGACGGGCTCTGCCTTCGGCGCGACGGCCGCCGCAATACGACGCTTGCGTTTGTTCAGCTCGATTCGAACGGCGACAGGTCGTTTTGTTTTTACCGTAAAAATACGGCGGATTATCATCTTCCGCCGTTGTCTGACGAACTAATCGATAAGGCGCATATTATACATGTCGGTTCTCTTATGCTGAGCGAAAAGACGGGGCGGGATTACGCTACGGCGCTGATGCGCCGCGCGCGTGAGGCGGGCAAACTCGTCAGCTTCGACGTCAATTTCCGCGCCGACATATTCCGTAGCAAACGCCGCGCTCTTACCGCCTACCGGGATATCATTGCATTTGCCGATATCGTGAAGTTTTCGGAAGACGAAGCGGAGACGTTCGGTAAGTCTTACTTGGAAAGCCTGCAACAGAAACTCGTGTGTATTACGTTGGGAAAGAACGGATGCAAGTGGCGTTTCCGCGGTGCGGAGCGTACCCTTGCGACCATTGATGTAAAACCTGTAGATACAACGGGGGCGGGCGATGCGTTTTATGCGGGTGTATTGTCCCGCCTCGACAAAACTTCCCCGAAAGACTGGACGGAAGAGACGTTATCGGCTGCGCTTGCTTACGGCAACGTATGCGGGGCGCTCAATACGCTCGGACATGGGGCGATCGATCATCTTCCCTCGCAGGAAGAGGTTGCGCGTTGGTTGTAAAAGCCGTATAGTAAAGGCAGGTCGGGTGTCTGACCTGCCTGTTTGTATTCATAGCATGATAACTTAAAAAGCACAGAGAAATTTATAATCTCTGTGTTTTTCTCATCTTCCGCAATCGGGAATGATTGCCGATAATCCGTTTTTAGCAGACGAGACGGTTCGCCGCATAGTGATAGATAATTATATCGTGTATTATAAGGCAATAGAAAGTGAAGAAACGGTTTATATTATCCGAATCGTATACGGGAAACGGAATTTGGACGAGATATGCCGGGAGATTGAAAAACTGTAAGAGAAAGCGACGGGGCGCTCGTGAAACTTTGCCGCGAGATGTTTTCCGTTTGGAAAACATCTCGAGAAGATACATAATGCATGACGGGCTGACGATCGCGGAGCGATGAGCGGCGGCTTTTGCGAATATGAACGAAAGAGCGTGAAAGCGTCGCTGGACGGCGTTTTCGGGCGGGGCGTGCTTAGAATAACGGACGGAGACAACTGTGAACTCACTTTCAAGGTGAAAGGGCGGGAGCGTAAATTTTATTGTGGACAAAATTCTGAAAAATTGAACGGAACTTTTAACCAGCGCTTTTGCACCGTTTTTTAACATTATGTTAAAAAACGAAAATATTACGGAACAATTTTATCTGCCGATATGCCGAACAAAGATAAGTGTTTTGTTTCTGTTCGGATGCGGGCTAAACGATAGTCATTCCTTTTCCTATTTTGATTCGAGTAACTGTCAAACGTACTAAAGCGCTTATAATAAGGCAAAAAAATGGCAATTAATAGCGTATGCTTTGTAAATGGAAATATGTTATAGTTGTATCATCTCAAAGTGGGGGTAATAAAGGTCTCGCTTTTATTTAAATGGAGGGAAGGGATACTATATTATGAAAATGAAAAAATGTCCGCATTGCGGCGCCGAAATTGACGGTGCCGTTTTTTTATGTCCTGAATGCAAGAATGTTTTGGAAGAAAGTAACGACGAAGAAAATTTCAATCACTATTACGCGGATATACGCTCGGTAGACGCAGATTCATTAAGTAATGCTAAAAAAAGATACTGTTCTTGGCTTTCGGATCGGCTTGATTGTCTTTGCCTTGCTGCTCGCTATTTCTGCCGGAATAGTTGTTCTATACCTAATATAATTAAATGGGGAAAAAACTATGATGTATTTATCTAAAGGGCTTGCTTGCCGCGGCCCGAATAAAGGACGGGTATATGTCCGACATTTTGGCGAGCCAATAGAACTGACTGAAGAAGAGGCTCAAATTTGGTTTAGAGGCAGACGAAAGTTTTCCTATCTGGCAGAAAAAGATGATTTACATATTCTGCAACAGCTTGCCAAGTACCGTTTGGTTGAGTGCGTGCCAGAGCATACCGGCTGCGCGCAGTATATGATTTTGCGCCGCTGTGTGATCTGCCCGACGAGGACAATCAGTCTGTTGCCTCGAAGCAAGATAGAGAAACATATTTTGGTCTGGCTCAA
>ERZ1643247.2628-NODE-2628-length-13825-cov-144.057008_pt1 | contig 13825 bp, 12 predicted proteins | sample MGYA00579264_ERZ1643247 | MGnify/ENA primary metagenome ERZ1643247 (study PRJEB29033, sample SAMEA4952262) | chicken gut metagenome | biome: Broiler Chicken; feature: Gastrointestinal Tract; material: Caecum | place: Ireland | collected 2018 | study: Broiler... | reverse complement strand
CCATAGTTGTAAACTCTTTATCCACTCACTCAGTGAGTGGTTGTCTTTGACAAAACAGAATAAAATGTCCCGCGTGAAAACGCGGGACATTTTATTCCGACAATGCAATAGTATCTCGTATATTCCAATTATTTTTTTTCAAAAGCTGTTCTGCATCGGATGCCGAACAGTTTAAAATCTGTGCGGTGATGCGAATACACCGATCGCGCAGTTTATTGTTGAGCGGTTTCAGATTGATCATAAGATTTTCATACACGTAACCCAATTTTACCATGAGAGACGTGGAAATCATATTTAAAATCATCTTTTGCGCCGTACCCGCTTTCAGTCTTGTTGAGCCGGTAATTGCTTCTGCTCCCGTATCGGGTGCGATGGCGACTTCCGCGAGTTTGCATAACGAACTGTTTTCGTTGGAGGATATGGCAACGGTCGTACAGTTTTTTTCTTTTGCAAAGGATATTGCGCCCAAAACATAGGCCGCTTCCCCGGCAGCGGAAATACCTATTACGCTGTCCGTTTCATTCGGGGAAAAACGTGCAAGATCGTTCCTCCCGTTTTCTGCACTGTCTTCATCTCCCTCCACGGAATATCGCAGAGCTCTATCGCCTCCTGAAAGGATTCCGATTACCAATGTATCGGGTACTCCGAACGTAGGGGGGCATTCCGAAGCATCAAGTACGCCGAGCCGGCCGCTTGTTCCGCAACCGACATAAAATAATCTGCCGCCTTTTTGCATTTGCGGGAAAATGCGATCCACGGCTTGTGTGATTTGCGGCAACACTTTGCCCACTTCTTCGGTACAACGCAGGTTTTCACGTTGGAGTGCGCTCAGCATTTCCTCTGTTGTCATACGGTCAATATATTTGGTGTTTTCGTTGCGTTCTTCTGTCTTTAACATAGTCAATCCTCGATAGGTGCGTTCAGTCCGGCGCGCAGTAACGCGCCTTCGATTACATCTTTCTTAAATATATTTATTTCAAAATTATCGGCATCATCTGTTTTTTTCAGATGCTCATACAACATAGGTAACAAAATATCGCTTTCCCGAGTCAATCCGCCTACGATAACTGCATATGTTTTGCCGGCATAGCCGAGTCTTTTTCTCCCGGTCAGCATCAAATTTGCAACGAAATTCATATTTCTGCGAAGAATTTGTTCAGCCACGGCATCGCCGGCGCGATATGCGGTAAATACTATCGGAGCATAAGATGCGATTCCTTTTTTGGAAATGGAATAAAAGTAAGGAAGATTTTCTGTTACTGTTTTTGTGTTAAGCTGATCCAAAAAAAGTTGCCGCAACAATGTATCTTCACCGCTGCCATCTTCTGCGCAACAAGCGGCCCGTATGGCGTAATTGCCTATATCATAAGCGCTCCCGCCATGGTCAAACAAATAGCCGAGTCCTCCGATTTTGTAATGACGTTCCTCCTTTTGAACAAAAGCAGAGCATCCCGTTCCCATAATAAGAGCGATTCCTTCGTGCTTTCCTAAGCCTGCGGCGATTATATTTTCGGCGTCGCTGCCATTATCTGTGTAAAAAAAGTTGTACTGTGAAAGGAACGCGGCGATTTCTTTTTTCATAGACTCCGAAATGTTGCCGGCGATTCCTGCAAAAACAGAAATTAAATTTTTTGGCAGCCCGAACGTGACCTTTCTTATCCCTTCGTCAAGTATGGCAGCCGCAGAATCAAAACCGATATCAATAGGATTGCTTGGTCACAATTTCAGGCGGCGTATGATATTGCCATTAGAATCGGCGAGAGCAAAATCGGTTTTTGTTCCTCCGCCGTCTATGCCGAGAAAATATTTCGCCGTGGATGCATGGGCAAACAGTTCGTCCAAACTGACGTTAAAAGTTTCTGATAATAAAAAAAGCACGTTGATGGGAGGGATGGCAATGCCGCATTCCCATTTGCTGACCGCTTTTTCGCTGTAACCGATGATTTCAGCGAGTTGTATCTGTGTAAGTTTTGAATTTTTTCGCAATCTTTTGAGATTGTCGGCAAAGAGTTCGATTATATTATTTGTAATGTCCATAATTGCTTTTATTATAAATCTCTTATAAATAGATGTCAACCTACAAAAAATAGGTGTTTTTGAGTTTTTTATCTACGATTTGTAGATTTAAAATTTTTCTTAAAAATTGAAAACTGATTTTGTTTTGCATGGAGGCGGCGGGTGAACATATGCGCGTGCGGGCATGCGGGGGAAGACATAAGTAAATTTAATAGGAATAATTTTTGTTTCGTGCCGAAAAATGCTTGAAAATTGCGTCCGCTATGATTATACTAATAGGCGGTAGAAACACAGAGCGTATTTATAAGGACGGTCAGGTTATGTATAAGATCATAGAAAAAAGAGAACTCAATCCCACCGTCACGCTCATGGTGGTAGACGCGCCCCTCGTTGCGAAAAAGGCGGAGCCGGGGCAGTTTATCATTTTGCGCGTGGACGAAGAAGGGGAGCGCATTCCCCTCACGGTCGCCGATTTCGATCGGGAACGGGGCACCGTTACCATCATTTTTCAGATCGTCGGCGGAACGACGGAGCGGCTCAATCATCTGAACGAGGGCGAGTATATCCACGATTTTGTGGGGCCTTTGGGCGAACCTTCGCATGTGGACGGATTGAAAAAGGTCGCCGTCATCGGCGGCGGCGTCGGCTGCGCCATCGCGTATCCCGTCGCCAAAAAGCTGCATCAGCTGGGCGCCGAGGTGCACAGCGTCGTCGGGTTCCGCAATAAGGATCTCGTTATCCTGGAAAAGGAATTTTCCGCCGTATCCGACGTGCTGAAAATGATGACGGACGACGGAAGTTACGGCGAAAAGGGGCTGGTTACCGACGCGCTCAAAGCGCTCATCGAGGCGGGCAATGCCTATGACGAGGTGATCGCCATTGGGCCTGTCGTGATGATGAAGTTCGTTTCCCTCCTCACCAAACAATACGGCATCAAAACGGTCGTGAGCATGAACCCCATCATGATCGACGGAACGGGCATGTGCGGCTGCTGCCGTTTGACGGTCGCGGGCAAAACCAAGTTCGCCTGCGTCGACGGCCCCGATTTCGACGGGCATGAAGTGGATTATGACGAAATCCTGAAACGCGCCTCCACCTACAAAGAATTTGAAAAGCGCGAGCGCGAGGCCGCGTGCAACCTCTTTAAAAAGGCCGACGGCCTGCAAAATTGAGGCGTTCATCAAAAAAACATTGCGTGAGGCAAGGCAATTTGCGTTGAATTGACGACCGAATTGCGCGAAAAGGAGTTTTATTATGCCGAATATGAGTTTAAAAAAGAATCCCATGCCGTCGCAAGAGCCCGGCGTGCGAAATAAAAATTTTAAGGAAGTGGCGCTCGGCTATACTGCCGAAACCGCCGTCGACGAAGCGCAGCGCTGCCTGCACTGCAAAAATAAGCCCTGCATCGGCGGCTGTCCCGTCAAGATACATATTCCCGATTTCATCGCGAAAGTTGCGGCGGGAGAATTTGAAGAGGCGTATCAGATCATCCAGCAGACGAGTTCCCTGCCCGCGGTCTGCGGCCGCGTATGCCCGCAGGAAACGCAGTGCGAGAGCAAATGCGTGCGCGGCATCAAGGGCGAACCCGTCGCCATCGGCCGTTTGGAGCGTTTCGTGGCGGATTGGCACAACGCGCACAGCTGCGATCTTCCCCTGAAAGCGGAAGCGAACGGGCACAAAGTGGCGGTCGTCGGCAGCGGCCCCGCCGGGCTGACCTGCGCGGGCGACCTTGCCAAGCGCGGGTACGACGTTACCGTGTTCGAGGCGCTGCACCTTGCGGGCGGCGTGCTTGTGTACGGCATCCCCGAATTCCGCCTGCCCAAATCCATCGTGGAAAAGGAGATCGACAACCTCAAAGCGCTCGGCGTCAAAGTGGAGACCAACATGGTCATCGGCCGCGTTTTGTCCGTCGACGAACTGATGGACGAATACGGGTTCGAATCGGTATTCATCGGAAGCGGCGCGGGGCTTCCCCGCTTTATGAATATCCCCGGCGAAAACTTGAAGAGCGTATATTCCGCCAACGAGTTCCTCACGCGGGTGAACCTGATGAAGGCATATAAGGAGGATTCCCGTACCCCCGTTCTGCACGCAAAAAAAGTCGCCGTCGTGGGCGGCGGAAACGTCGCGATGGACGCGGCGCGCTGCGCAAAGCGTTTGGGCGCAGAGGAAGTATATATCGTTTACCGCCGCGGCGAGCATGAGCTGCCCGCGCGCGCGGAAGAAGTGGAGCACGCCAAGGAGGAGGGCATCATCTTCAAATTCCTCACCAACCCGACCGAAATTTTGGAAGGGGAGGGCGGCATGGTCCGCGGCATGACGTGCGTGGAAATGGAGCTCGGCGAGCCCGACGCCTCCGGCCGCCGCCGCCCCGTCGAAAAACCGGACAGCGCGTTCACCATCGAGTGCGACTGCGTGATCATGGCGATCGGCACTTCGCCCAACCCGCTCATCAAAAACACGACGCACGGTTTGGAAACGCAGAAGTGGGGCGGGATCATCACGGACGAGCACGGCCTTACCTCGCGCGAGGGCGTTTATGCGGGCGGCGATGCCGTAACGGGCGCCGCGACCGTCATTTTGGCGATGGGCGCGGGCAAGACCGCCGCCGAGGCGATCGACGAATACATCCGCGGCAAGCAAAATTAATATACTTCGGAATAAACGTCTGCGGCGGAGAGCGAATTTACGCTTTCCGCTTGTTTTTTGGAAAATCCCATACGGCTTGCCTTTTATTTTCGAAGCAGAAATAATAAAAAACGCCTGCGGTTCTCGCGGAGAAAAATTTTGCCGCATCGGTCATGCGGCGACTGATGGGCCGGCGGATGTTTTTAAACAGTTTTCAAAGTTATGGGCGCATATGCGAAATTGTATGCAAATATGGGTGTATGCGCATATGCCGCGTTGCGCGTTCACGTGGGATCTGAAAAGTGTTCCGAACGCCGCAAAAGAAAGCCGGCGGCGCGCGGTAATGCAGATATATTGAATATATCCGATAAAACAGTCGGCAAAAAAGAGGTGTACTTATGCCCGAACTTCCCGAAGTCGAAACGGTGCGGCGCGTATTGCTGCCGCGGGTACAAAAAAGAAAGATCATAGAGGCGCAAATACAGGATACGCAGGTTGTGGCATCTCCGTCTCCCGGTCAACTTTTGGATCGGGTGCAGGGGCAGGTCATAGCAGATTTTACGCGCCGCGGAAAATTTTTGCGGCTTTTATTCGATTCCGGCGATTATCTGACAGTACATCTGCGGATGACGGGCTGCCTTATTGTTGAACCGCACGCCGCGCCGACGGAAAAACATATGCGCATTCGATTTTTGCTCGATGACGGCAGTGAGCTTCGCTATGAAGACGTGCGCCGTTTGGGAAAAGTTTGGTTTACGGGGAGCGGCGAACGGGATGTAAGCGGTGCGGGAGAATTGGGGATTGAGCCGTTTGACGGTTTGCTGACCGCGCCGTACCTGCGGTGCCGATGCGGAAGGAGCAAAAAGCCTGTCAAGTCGATGCTGCTCGATCAAACCATCGTCGCGGGGATCGGCAACATTTATTCCGACGAGATACTTTTTGCTGCGGGTATCCGTCCCGACAAGCACTGCGATGCGCTTTCCGAGGATGAGTTTGAGCGCCTTGCGGCGGCGATCCCTGAGCGGCTGGCATTCTTTATCGAAAAAAATGCGATCACGTTGGAAGAATATACTCTGTCCAAAGGCAGAGAATACCGCAATACGCCATATTTACAGGTTTATGGTAAGGGCGGAAACGCTTGCCCTGCCTGCGGTGCCGCGCTGCAACGTGCCGTTATCGGCGGCAGAAGTTCGGTGTTCTGTCCGCATTGTCAAAAATGAGCAGGGAATAAAACGGTTGTGGGGAAGATGTGCGTAGGATCATTGGAAACATAAAAAGATAAAGGCATGGCTTTTGCCATGCCTTTATCTTTTTAATCGTTGAGCAATTCGTCGGAAAGGGAGAGGATTTCTTTGGCGTGCTTTTTCCTGCGCGAATTGAGGATCGCGCGGTAGAGAAAATAATTGACGGAAACAATGGCGATCCCCGCGATGCCGATCACGATACCGAGCGGCATAAGGTCGGCAAACACTTCCATCGCCAAGCACATACCCACGCCCAGCACCAACGCGCCGATAATTCCGAACGAATAGGCAAAAATTTCCGCGGGGCGGCGCACAGCTGCGTCCAGCTTGCGCAGCTTTTCCATTTTATTTTCGCTCGCGCTTTTTTCGCCGTAGCGGCGGCGGAGAGATTCCGCATATTTTCTTTCTTGTTCCTGCATCATAACAATGCCTCCTTGTTTTATTTACGCCCGTATTGTACACCCCCGATATTGCGGATTTGCTAACATATTGTAAAGGAAAGGTATTTCTTTTGTTAAAATAATGTAAATGTGCGCTTTTTGCGCTTTCGGTGCGAAAAAATGTGTTTCGCGCGCACAGAAAAACCGTGTCCTGCGCCGCTTTTTTTTAAAGCGGCGCAGGACACGGTTTATGCGTTTTTTTATATTAACCGTTTGCCAGGGTCAGCCGTTCGGTTTTAATCCCTGCGGAAGAAATTTATTCTTTTTTACCGCCTCGTAGGCGAGCACGGTCGCGGCTACTCCCACGTTGAGCGAATCGCAGCTGCCGCACATGGGGATGGCGATCATCTCATAGCTTCCGTCGTACCACTCGCGCGAAATGCCGTAGCGCTCGCTGCCCATCACGAGCGCCGTCTTTTTCCCGAACGGCTCGTCGTAATAGTACAGCTTGGCGCGCGTGTCCGCAAGATAAACGGTAAAGCCGTGCGAATCCAGCCACGCGCGGCACCCTTGCACGCTGTCAAATTCAAAAAAGGGCACGGAGAGCACGGCTCCCTGGCTTCCCTTGATGAGCTTGGGGTGCGTAAGCCGCGCCTTTCGGTTGCACAAAAACACCGCGTCTACGCCCGCGCCGTCCGCCATGCGCATCATCGTGCCCACGTTGCCCGGTATCTCCACGCCGTCCAAAACGAGCAAAACCGCGTCGTTTGCGGGCGAAAATGCCTCGATATCGTGTTTGGGCAGCTGCGCCAAAGCGAACAGTCCGTCCGGCTGGCCGCGCTCGGATATCTTTTCAAAGGTTTTTGCCGAAACGGTATACCGCTGCGCCGTGCGCGCCGCGATATTCTGCGCCAGCCGTGCCGCCTCGGCGGTGCGGATATGTTCAGGGCAGAGGAACAGGCTGTCGATCGGCGTGCCGAACTTTTCGCACATGCCGAGCATCCAGATCCCCTCCGCTGCGAATAATTTTTGCGGGTTGGGCTTGGAATTGGAGAGTATGCCCCGTATCTGTTTGATCTTCGGGTTCTGTTCCCCGATGGCCTGAAAGCCGTATTCTTCGATGATCTGCGCTATGTCGGTATTCATGCCCAAACAGTAGCATTTTTTGCTTCGTTTGTCAAGCCGTTTGTGCGTTTTGAGCAAATGTTTCCGCGTCCTTAAGCCGCCCGTTCGCAAATTTTCTTCCGCGAGCATACAATGTAGCGTATCGCTGTACTTCGGAAGGAAAGGTATGGACCAAAGAGATCTGAAACGAACCTCCCGCGCCTGCATTGCGGGCATCGTAAACCAGGCTGTCGTCGTCAATGTTACCGCGCTGCTGTTTGCCCCGTTCATGCGCCTGTACGGGTTTACATATGTGCAATTGGGTTTGTTGACGGCGGCGGGTTTTCTCGCGCAGATGTGCGCGGACGTGTCGCTCGTATTCCTCATTGACCGCGTTTCGCGCAAAAAACTTGCGCTGTTTGCCGCCGCGCTCTCCGCCGCGGGGCTGCTCTTTTACGGCTGTACGCCCTTTTTGTTTTCCGCAAAGGCGATCTACGGCGGGATCGTCGCGGCGACGGTGCTTTTTGCCTTCGCCGGGGGAATGCTCGAAATCGTGCTCTCCAACGTTGCCGATTCGCTTCCATCGGGCAGGGGCGGCGCGTCCATCTGCCTGTTGCATACCGCCTATGCCTGGGCGCAGGTCGCGCTCGCGCTCGTGCTCCTCGCGTTTGTTGCCCTGTTCGGGGCGGAACGCTGGAATTTTATGGTGCTCGTTTTGGCGCTCGTGCCCGTTTCGGTGCTGTTCCTCCTTTTCGGCGCAAAATTCCCTCCGCGGGAGAAATCGGCGCCCGCGCGCGCGTCGTTCAAACCCTTTTATCTGTTCGCCGTGCTCGCCGTGTTTTTCGGCTACGGCACGGAAGTGGTCATGAACCAATGGATCTCCGCGTTTACGGCGTCGCTCGGCGGGGAGGCGGGCGGCCTGATCGGCTGTGCGGCGTTCGCGCTGTGTTTAGGCGTCGGCGGAACGGTGTACTCCTTTGTGAGCGGAAAACGAAAGGATATGCCGCTTTTTCTTCTCTGTGCTTCCGCCTTGCTTGCCGCGGCAGCGTATATCGGCGCCGCGCTCGCGCCGTCAGATCTTCTTGCACTCGCATTCGCCGCGCTGTGCGGCGTATTTGCGGGCATGCTTTCGCCCGGCGCGATGACCGCCGCAAGCGATTTTTTGCCCCGTTCGGGCGGCTGGATGCTCGCTTCGCTCGCCGTATCGCAGGATATCGGCGCGGCGGTTTTGCCCTCGGCCGCGGGCGCGCTTTCGGAAGGCAGCTCATTGCGGACTTCTTTTCTTGTCATGTCGCTCGTTCCGTTTTTTGCCGCGGCGGCGCTTCTTTTGATGGCGCTTGCGCGGGCGAAGAGCGGCAAAAAACGGCCCAAGTTTCCCCGATAGGCGGATTTGCGGCGGCACGGCAGATTTTTCCGCATGATTTTTATTGTATATCCGTATTATTTTCACTTGACAGTGGAATAGAAAGATCTTTTATGGTATAATAATAACATATCTATGTTGAAGCGGCGCTTCAGCGCCGCTCGGAGGAACATGAAAGAGCAAACAACGCCAGAAAAAAGGGCAACAGCCGCCGAAGAGAACTCTGTGCAGCTTTCCGAACAGGAAACGGCGGAGAGAGACGGCTGCGCTTTGCCCGTGCCCGCGGAGGAAAAAACGGGGCGGGAAGCACCTGTGTTGCCCGCGCGCGCAAAGAGGAAAGACGCGGGGCAATCATCCGCCGCGGGGCAGGAAGATGCGCAGCAGGCCGAAGCCAAAAAGCGCCGCAGAAAAAATCTGATCGCGTTCCTCGTATCGGCGGCGATCATAGGCTGCGTCGTGTTCGCGCTCGTTCAGCTGAGCAACACTTTGCAGCAGGGGGATTCCGCTACATTTACGGAAATCATTGCGGGCATGAATTGGTGGTATTTCCTCATCGTAGCGGTGCTCGCGGTCGCCATGTTTGCCGCCGAATCGGTCAAGTACGTTCTTTTAACGCGCTGTTACGGCAATAAGCTGCAAATTTCCAAGTGCATGAAAGTTGCGCTGATCGGGAAATATTACGACAATATCACCCCGACATATTCGGGCGGGCAGCCCATGCAGATCTATTTTTTCTATAAAAACGGCATTTCCGGTGCGCAGGGTTCTTCGATCGCCTTTATGAAGTACGGCGTGCAGATGCTTGCCATCGGGCTGGTCTGCGCCCCGCTTTTAGGGTGCGGCGTGGGAACGTTGCAGGCGATGGTGGAAAATGATGCCATGTACAACACCATCCTTATCTGCGGCTGGATCGGCTTCGGTATCAACGCCATTATTCCCTTTTTCGTCGCGTTTGTGATATTTTTTCCGCGCGTGGTATCCTGGGTCATAAATCTGTTTGTTAAACTTCTGCACAAAATCAAAATCGTCAAGCGGGCGGATAAGATCGAGGCGCGGGTGCGCGCCTGGCTGGATCGGTTTGCGGAATTTTCGCAGTTTATCGTACGGCATCCGAAAATATTCTTTCAGTTGCTGTTGCTTTGCTTTTTCGAACCTATCCTGCAATATCTGATCCCGTATTTTCTGCTCGTGGCGATGGTCGGGCCGGAAGTGATGGGGATGCACGGGGTTCAGCTCTTATTTACGGTCGCGGTGCTCGCGTGCTACGCAACGAATGCCGCGGTGTTTATCCCCACGCCGGGCAATTCGGGCGCCATCGAAACGGTGTTCATGCTTGCCTTTACCGCCGTGGCGAGTTCGGTGCTCTTTTGGTATGTGCTCGTTTGGCGGTTCGTGCTGTACTACGTTTATATTCTGTTCGGCATCGGCATGAATATCTTCGATGTGAGCATAAAATTCCGCGATTCCAGGCGTTTGCGCCGCCTTTCCGAACGCGAAAGGGGATAGCTCCGCGCTCGGTACAGGTAAAATGTATGAACGAGGGCAGGCCAAAGGCCTGCCTTTTTCGTCGCCGTTCGAATGTATTCCCGTACGGATCGCGGCGAAAAAATATGGCCCGCGCGGCGCGGATATGGGGCGGAGTGCGGCATGCGCCGCCGGTATGATTCTGAAAAAGTCGCATAAAATAAAAATGAAAGGCTTTACATCTCCGCTTTTTTATTATATAATTAATATGAAATAATTCGGATAAAAGGAGCGCCGGGCGGCCCGTTGAGATACTTAGGAAGTGCTTTCAAATATATTTTTAAAAATTTCATTTTTGTATTCGTATTCGCGCTTATTCCTTCGTATTTTCTCGCGATGACGGCTGATTTGAAAAATCTTGCCTCCATAGCGGAGAGCGTTGCCGCAGGCAATGCCGATGTCGAATTTTACCAAATATTTTCTTTTTTGTCGCCGATCAATGAGGAGGGGTGGCCGTTCGCGCTCGTGTTTTTGGCGGTTGCGGCGGTGTGTATGCCGCTGTTGCTCGGATTTATCGAACGGCATATGCGCATCGGCAATCGTTCGTTTAAGGGTATAGCGGGGCAGCTCAACAGCAATTTTGTTTCCACGCTCGTGGTTTTGCTCGTGTTTGCGGTCATCTACGAACTTTGGTCGCTGATCGCCGCGGGGCTGATATATGCCGTCGTTTTGATTTTGGACGGCCCCGTCTGCCTCGCGCTGGCCGTTGCGGTATTGCTGGGGATGGCCGCACTGATATCCTATCTCGCATCCCTCCTGTTGCTGTGGCTGCCGAGCATGCAGATCACGGGTTACAGCTTCATGGATTCCCTTTCCTATTCCAATCAGCTGTACGTTCCCAATCGCGGAAAACTGTTTTTGGCGGTGTTTCTGCCTTTTTTAGCGGGCGTACTGTTGCAATTTGCGATCGTCGCCGTGAGCCCGACGGAAATTTTCCGCATCCCCGCGTATATCTTTTTGGAACTCATCTATTTGGTGCTGTTTTTATACTATAATTCGCTCATGTACGTCGCCTATTTCGACGCGGCGGGAGAGGAGCGCGTAGACTTAAAGAAAAAATTCGGTTGACGGGAGGGCTGCGCTTTGATCTTCAAAAATGCCTTTCACCTGCTTGTAGACAATTTCAAGCTCAACTATAAAATGTTGCTCTATAAACTCGTTGTGGCGGTCATTACGATCGCGTTGGGTGCGGCGCTCCTGTATCCGACGCTGAACAGTCTCTTTACGAGCGCGCCGTTCCGCGAGCTCGCCGATTTGCTCAAAGAGTTTTTCCGTGCGCTGATATCCGGTAATACCGAATTTTTGAGCTCTTTTACCGAAACGTTGCAGGCAAAAGTATCCGCTCTGCTCGCGTATTTGCAGGAGAATACGCCGAACGTCGTGTTTTTCTTTGTGTCTCTTGCCGTCGTCGTGCTGGTCGGGCGCTTTTTAGACGGTATCGGGAATGTCGTGTTCGGCTGCCTGATCGACGATAAGATGTCGAGTTATGCGAAAACGCCGTTTTTTACTTCATATATCAGCAATTTGGGGAAAGCGGCTCTGTGGCAGGTCATCTATGTGCCCGTCACGTTCGTGTACGATCTCCTCATGGTCGCGGTTTGCTATATATTCTTCCTCGTGTTGCTCAACGTAATTTCGGCGGGTATCGTGGCGGCGCTCGCGGCGCTCATGCTTTCCGTAACGTTGCTGCTCGCATCGCAGGCGGTCAAACTCACGCTGTTCAACGATATGGCGCCCGCGCTCGTTTCCGACAAAATGCGGATGCGCGCCGCGCTGAAAAAGGGATTTTCCTATAAAAAAGAGCGCTTCGGCGGGCTGTTTTCCACCTATTTCATCACCTGTGTGCTCATTATGAGCATCAACGTGCTCTGCGGGCTGGCGACCGTCGGCGCGGCGCTCCTCATCACGGTGCCCATGTCTTTTTTGATGCTCACGTCGATACAGTACGTCAGCTACTATACGGCCAATGCAAAGAAGTATTTCCTCGCGGAGGATAATATCGTCAAACCCAAAGGCGTTAAAAGCGAGGAGAATTTTTACGACGATTTCGAAATCTGACCGCGCGTGCCTTCGGGCGAGTGCGGCGGGTCGGATATAAATCTTGCATGATCGGAGGTCTATTATAATATGGATTATCAATCGGTTTACCGCGCATGGTGCGATAACCCCGCCCTGAATGCGGAGGGGAAAGCGGAATTGGAGGGGATCGCTTCCGATGCGAACGCCATCGAATACCGTTTCGGCGCGGAACTCGAATTCGGCACCGCGGGGATGCGCGGCATCATCGGCTACGGCACGAATATGATGAACGTATACACCGTCCGCCGCGCCACGCAGGGGCTGGCGGAATACGTAAAGTCTTTGGGGGCAGCCGCCATGAAGCGCGGCGTCGTCATCTCCTACGATACCCGCCGCAAATCGGACGAATTTGCGCGCGCCTCGGCGGGCGTGCTCGCGGCGAACGGCATCAACGCCTATGTGTTTGACGACGTGCATCCCGTCCCCATGCTCTCCTATGCGGTGCGCAAGATGGGCGCCGTCGCGGGCATCATGATCACCGCCAGCCATAATCCCAAGGAATACAACGGCTATAAGGTCTACGGGGAAGACGGCGCACAGATGTCGCCCGAAGCGACCGGCGTCGTCGTCAGCTTCATCGAAAAGATAACCGACTATTTTTCGGTCAAAGAGGCGAATAATTCCTTTGTGAAGCGCGTTCCCAAGTCGGTAGACAGGAGCTATTATAAAAAGATCTCCAAACTCACCCTTTCGAAAGAAGCCGTCAAAAAGGTCGGCAAAAATCTCAAACTCGTTTATACGCCCGTGCACGGCAGCGGTTACATTCCCGTCACGACTATTTTGAAAAAGTTAAAGATCAACGTGACCGTCGTGCCCGATCAGGTCAAAAAGGATCCGGAATTTTCCACCGTCGAGGTACCGAACCCCGAATTTAAGGAAACGCTCTCCAAGGGCATCGCGCTCGCGCAGAAGATCAATGCCGACGTCGTGTTCGGCACCGATCCCGATTCCGACCGTCTCGGCGTTGCGCTCAAAAACGACAAGGGCGAATTTGTCGCTCTTTCGGGCAATCAGGTGGGCATACTGCTTTTGGATTATATCCTTACCCGCCTTAAAGAGGATGGAAAACTCCCCGCAAACGGCGTTGTAGTCAAAAGTTTCGTTACCACCGGCATGGCGAAGGCGATCTGCGACGATTTCGGCGTGGAACTCGTCGACGTGCCCGTCGGGTTCAAATTTATCGGCGAAAAGATCAAGGAATATGAGGCGAGCGGGGAGAAAACTTTCCTGTTCGGTTTCGAGGAGAGCTGCGGCTACCTGCGCGGCACCGAGGGCAGCCGCGATAAGGATGCCGTCGTGGCAAGTATGCTCTGCGCCGAAATGGTCTGCTACTATACCTACAAACAGCAGAGCGTGTACGGCCGCCTGATGGAGCTGTACGCAAAATATCAGTTCACGCTTGACCGCAACGTCAGCATCAAGTTCGGCGGGTTGAACGCGATGAAGGAGATGAACGCCCTCGTCGATTCGCTCAAAACCAAAAAAGC